>Ga0255773_10000034_pt1 | contig 145158 bp, 185 predicted proteins | sample 011ome_17_FD_179971 | JGI IMG/M metagenome (GOLD analysis project Ga0255773, IMG submission 179971) | Coastal salt marsh microbial communities from the Groves Creek Marsh, Skidaway Island, Georgia - 011502XT metaG (version 2) | ecosystem: Environmental > Aquatic > Marine > Intertidal zone >... | reverse complement strand
GTGCGGTGTCAACCCCAAACTGTTCAAAGTAAGATTGGGGACTACCAAACTCACTATCATAGAACAGCATGACTGCATCCTTCTTTGCATCTAAGTACGCACCCGCCATAAGCAGTGCGAAAGATGTCTTGAAGTGCTTACTCGGGCCCGCTAGAACTGTAAGTCCTGGCGTGACACCACCGTCAATACTTCCTGCTAACGCAACGTTCACCATAGGAACATTGGTTGGCACCATATCTTTTTCTGTGAAGAACTTACTCTCCGACAGTACTTCCGTTGTTTTTATCTTGCTGTTTTTCTTCAGCTTGTCCATCATACTTGACATTATTTGACTCCTCACGTTCGTCTAGTTCATATTTATTTCTGTAATTGTTGTTTATAGTAACACACTTTTCAATTAAAGTCAAGTCAGTATCAAACAAAGTGAATGCTTTTGTATCCTTGGGAAAACAGGCACCACCATAACCACGTTTACCATCATAACCAGGCACACGTGTATGACCGATACCAATTCTCTCATCCTTACCAATCGCATTAGCAACCGTGGGGAAGTTACAACCAAACTTCTGAATCGCATCATAGAGTTGGTTGAAGAACGTTACCTTAGTTGCAAGGAATGAGTTCACACCATACTTCACAAACGCAGCCTCAGGGCCAGACGTAAAGAGATACTCGGATGCGGTACATAAACTATACACATCATATAACTGTGCAAGACCTTGACATGCGTCAGGGTGGCCACCGATTACGTGATATTTAGCATTAACAAACTGTTCCTTCGCATTTGACTCAGTCAAGAACTCAGGGTTGATAGTTAGTCGTTTGATGTCATCCTCAAATACGGACGAATATAAACGGTCAACAATGTCTGGAGTAATTGTTGATTTGACAACAACACCACCTTCGGTATGTTCCAATAGTTTCAGAGCGGCATCTTCTACAATTGATGCATCAACAAATCCACTTTCTGCCATTGGTGTTGGGGCACAAATAAATGATACATGAGGTTGCCAATCAACTAGGTCATCAATAGTTGTCCCATATTTCGGGTCAACATAAAACTTCTCAATTTCTGGATGGGTAAATGCGTAGTCCACCGCACCACCAACAAATCCATGTCCAACAATACCAATCTTTAATTTAAGGGCAACTTCCTGTGGAATTCCATTGGGGTCAACATTTCTCGAACCCTTTGGATATTCATATCCATCACCACCATCTACCCATTCTGCTTCACTCATTAATTTACTCCGTAATATTCTTTGTACCATCGAACGAATGCGTCAACACCCACCTCAATGTTTACTTTGGGTTTATATCCAAGTTCTCTTATTTTTGCTGTGTTACTAAATGTTTCTAGTGTATCAGCGGGATGTCGAGGAGCGAGAACCACGTCTGCCTCTCTTCCTAGTTCTTTACTTATGCACTTAATAAAATGCATCAATTCAACTTGTCTACCTCTACCGATATTATAAATTTCGTTCGGATTAGTATTAGTAAACATTGCAATCTTAATACCCTCAATGATATCACCGATATAGGTAAAGTCACGCTTCATCTTACCATAGTTAAATGCCTCGATAGGGTTACCCGCAACAATATTCTTAGTAAAATCAAACAGTGCCATGTCAGGTCTACCCCAAGGCCCATATACGGTAAAGAAACGTAGACCTACATTGTTTAGACCAGATATTTTAAACTGACATTCATTGACATACTTTGAGTATGCATATGCATTCAACTGGTGTCCTGTGACTTCGTCTTCTACCCAACCTGTTGCTGGAATTGGTGTACCACCATATACAGAACTGGTTGATGCATATACAACCTTAGCGACATCATACATCTTACATACTTCAATAAGATTCTGAGTAGCATCAATATTATCTTTGTGATAAATTACTTCCTTACCAAAAGAGTCACGCACATTTGCACGTGCAGCTAAATGCATAACGATGTCAGGTCGCAGTTTATTGAATGCTTCGTCAAGAGCATCAAAGTCTTTTAGGTCGCAGTTAAAAACTTGGTGACCAAAATACTGTACTCTATCATGTTTCAATAAAGGGTCATAGAAATCATTAAAGTTGTCCAATCCAACAACATCAAACCCATCATCCAATAGTGTATCTGCAAGGTGACTACCGATAAAACCAGCCGCACCTGTAATTAAAATTCTCATACTTTCACCACACCGTGATTCTTTTTGATAGCGTACTTACTATCTGTAGGTACACATCTTGTCTCTAATACTTCTTTTATATAGTCCTTAAACATCTCTGCTCCCTTCAACCCATGAGAGGGCGGATACAAATTGTCTTCATTTTCCATAAAGAAGATACACATCATTGCAACATCACGAAATGCAACTGCTTGACCTTGATACAAAAGTATCTTATCTTTCTCGGACTTACGTCCCTGTACTACTTCCCATTTCTTAACCATTACGATATATGTACTCCAATGCTCTGTCTGCCTCTTTATTAAGTGGTCGGTTTTCATACCAGTTACCAGTTTCCAAGTCCAACTCAGAACACATCTGTGCAATCTGAGATGAGGAAATGGGATAACCTTTTGAGATTGCGTTACCAGCCACCGCAATCATAATCTGATACATTTTATGATACCACCCAGTGTTAGTAATCGCACGATATTCGTTCTCCAACTTTCTTGGGAAGAACGGACAGTCACGATACGATGTCCAAGTAATATCAGTATTGTCTAGTGAATTCTTACGATGTTCCATCACCGCTTTCTGTAACTCAGGTGGTAACCTATCCATAAAGGTTCTGCCCTGCGGTTCAACAAACGAATACTTGTCCATCAACATATCAGGGTCAAGATGTACACCCTCGTTGGTAAATATGAAACTATATGCGTCAGGATATTGTGCGGGGACATAATACATCCGTGACAAATCTTTTGTCTGTTTATCTCCCAATCCATCAAATTGTTTGTTCATAGAGAACCAGAAGTGTGGTAAGTCTTTTCTATCCACCTTTCGGGTCAATGGGAACACTAATCTAAACTTAGGTTGTTCAGTCTTAGATGATGCGGTATTGTAACACACATAGTAGAATCGACCATACCTTTCCTGTAGTTGTTGTTTTAAGCACTCAACAGGACTGCGAGTGGTATCACTATGTACAACATAATCATCAACGTCAAGACAAGCCCAACCACCCCACGAAGAAACATTTTTATTAGACCTAGTAGTAACATCGTAGTAACTAGCAGGACTGATAAGAGGACTACTATCTCTACCACCTTTTCTACCCTCCCTATTGGATAAATCATATAATAACTTTTCAAACTCAGTCCACGACTCGAAGACCATACGCCGATGGGTCTGGTTGTCAAACGTGTTCTTGAATATTGTAAGAGAATATTTCATTGTGTATATAATAACATAACGTCCTTTAAAAGTCAAGCACTATCCGAAGAAATCCTCTAACGATGCTTGAGGTTCAGCTGACCAACCAACCGCAGTCAATATAGGTTCTAGGGGGTCAAGAAAGGTCTTGGAGAACATCTTGTCATAGTCCACATATCTATCCAACGCAAGTTCACGAGGCAAGTTAACAGGATATGAAATAATGTTTTCTTTGATAGGATTGGGTGTCTTGAGATAGACAAACTTCACCTTCTCACCATTTTTGATGGTTTCATAACGAGAGATGTCTTTGGTGTAGTGATTGTATAATAACGCACCACGCACATGAATGGGCGTACCCTTCTTGTAAATAACCTTACGGTCTGCCCACTTCTTAACATCACTCACTCCACGAGGGAACGAGATATCTTCGGCAGGTAGGGAAGAGAATTCATTACGGAATTTAGTAATGAACGATTGCGTCTCAGTCTCAGTACCCTTCACCAGTATGCGGAACATCTCCTTCATCTTATCACGCACAACCATGGGAGTGGATGACTTAATAGCTTCGATACCCATCATCTTGAGTTTTGGTTCTGCATACTGAACACCCTCAGAGTTGTGGACATTCAAGATGTATCGTTTCTTTGCAACCCAGATACCACGGTCAGCAATCACCTCACGACCCATCTCCATACGATTCACATATGCATTAGTATAGTCAGCAAGGTCTTGGTAGGTTTTCTTTAGAACGTCTTCGAAGTGTTCCGAAGAAATCTTATCAAGAAACTTCACGGGGTCTTTGGGGTTAAACTTCTTGACTAGTTCACCCATGTTAATATAAAGAGAGTCAGTGTCAATCGCAATAACGTAGTCAACATCGTCTGACGAGAGAAGTTTGTTCATCTCTCTGTTGACTGTTCGTTCTGCCCATTTGATTGACAACTGACCCGCAAGAGTAATAGACTCAGCAACCCGTTGGTCAAAGTATCTGAACCATCGATTACCCAATGCACCATAGAGACTGTTCATAAGAATCTTGATGGACATTTGTTGGTTGTCTAGGGTCGCAATCTTATTAGACAAGGCCTTGGTGGGAGTCTGTTCATATTCTTGTTGCGCTTCCAACATCGCCTTCTTAATTTGTCTACGTTCACTATAGTACTGTCGAATCACACTAGGAATGATACCTTCTCTATCTTTACTGAAACGAACACCGCTTGGTGCAAGAGCATAGTTAGGGTCAGTCTCAGTCACACCACGTAACATATGTTCTACCGAAGTATGCACCAGACCATCAACCACAGTTTCGGGCGACATATTGTATTGAACAATAATCATAGGATACAGGGAGTTCAGGTCGAACGAGGTAACCCATTCATGGGAACCGACTTGTGGTTCTTTCACATAACCACCAGCATAGTCACCTTTGGGTTTCTCAATCTTTGGGGGAACTACGGTTTGTTGATTATACAAAAGGCGATAGATGATACTATCCCAAATTGCGGTAGTACCCAGAACATCTTCATAGTTCACACCACCACGATAAGCCATAGTCATAGCAAGAGTCAGGATACCCAACTTCTCTTCTAGTTTATCAACAAGTTCAACGTCTTTGATGTTGTAGTCAATAAACTTCTGATAGTCATTTTTATAGAGTGTGTGTAGGTTACCGTGTTCTTCATAAGATAGTTTGCGTTCACCCAGAACAACATTTGCGATATGGTCGAGTCGATAAGACTCTTGTTGACCTAGAGTGTTGTAGGTAAACTTCTTGAATAGGTCATAGTAATCTAGTTGTGCGATACCCATAATGTCATAGGTCTCGGTTTCGTTCATACCAAACTTGTTTGCACGAACTTTACGTGCATTGACCACACCCCACGGAGAGAATCGTTTGACCGACTCTTCACCGATAACTTTTCTTGTTCTGTTAACAAGGTAGGGAATATCAAACCCCTTCGTATTCCAACCAGTAACTACATCAGGCGAACCATGATTCTGCCAGTAACCGAGGAAGGACTCAATCAGTTGCAACTCTGTGTCACATTTATTATAGATTGTATTCTCGGAAGGATTATAATCACCCAGGCCCCAGACACGGAAGAAGTCTTCCTTACTGGATTTTGTGCAGATAGAGATGATAGGATAATCTGCCTTATCAGGTTCAGGAAATCCCTCATCCGAAGCAACCTCGATGTCGATAGTCGATACGACAATCTGGTCACGATTGAAGGTGATATCACGGGGGAATTGTTCGGTGATGTATTGGTTGATGAAGTTATTCATACCATATACTTTCATGGTAGGAACATGTTGATACTGCTTGATGAAGTCGGTGGCATCCCGCATAGAGTCAAACTCAATGGGGGCAACTGCCTTACCATCAAGGGTCTTCCAAGGGGACAGTGTACCCTTAGATGGTGTTTGTGATGACACATATAATGTTGGTTTAAACGGAACACGTTTCTTAACACGTTCTCCGTCTTGGTATCCCCGATAGAATATGGAGTTACCGAATCTTTCTACAGACGTATAGAATTTCATAGTTTACCTCATGATTTAATGTTCATTATACACCAGTGAACAGAGAAAGTCAATCAATAACTTTAAAATCTTTGTGTCTTTCCCATAAAAGTTCGTTTGCTTTTCGGTGGTCTTGAGTAATACCCCAAGACTTTGATATAACTTGAGTGGACGCCAGTTTAAATGGTGCATTCCTCACTGGAAAATTATATGTATTAAATAGTTCTTCGCTGGTTTGTCCGATATTGACATTTCCATTTGGGTCATGGGACATCCACGTATATCGTCCCCAGTCCTTTCTATTGTTTGACAAATATGTTTTTACCAGTCTCTCCACACATCCATATGGGCCACCATTCAATGGGAACGCTTGGTTTACTAACAAGTCATTCATAAAGATGGCAGCTGGTCGTGAGAAAGAATAACAAGACATGAACAGACCATGATTTGCATATGATAACCCATGTTCCATAGTAAAGTCAAACTGTCTCTTGAACTCGTCCACATCTAATAGATATGAATCGTGTTCCATTACATAGAACCTTGAACTACTCTCTGCTCGTTTCTTGATGAGTTGCCAATGAGATATATCACCCGCCCTTTCACTTGGTGAAGCCATAAGTTTCGCATCTACTTGTAGGTGGTGTTGTAACGGCCGCCAGTTATAGAGAGGTTCTAATTCTGATATTGTATCGGGAGTATAACACTGAATGACTTCAATGTCAAGGATATTTTGTTTTGACCAAGATTCTAATGCAATCTCCGTGTATCTCACAGAGGTTGGATTGTTTAGGTCTGCAATCATGTATGCTTTCATAACAATATATAGGGGACAGTTTCCCGCCCCCCATAACTTTTAGAGCAGTGGTTGTAGTGCAATTACCATCATCCAGATGGTGCCTGCAAACAACCCGAACTCTAACTTAGCATCGGTTGTCATTTTATTTCCTCGCAATTAAGTGATTTTAATTGTACGAGGCTGCTTCTCTTTTGGGATTTCCGTCTTCAATGTGACTGCAAGGATACCGTCTTTTAGTGAAGCACCAGTTACTAGAACATACTCAGAAAGTCTGAAGTGTCTCCTGAACGCTTTTGTAGAGATACCTCTGTGAATAATTTCACGGTCTCTAGATTCGTGTGTACCACTAATGGTTAACGAGCGTTCTTTTTGTTCAACACTTATTTCGTCCTGTGTGAATCCCGCAACGGCTACTTCGATAACGAACTCGTCTTCACCCAGTTTCACAATATTGTGAGGTGGGTAATGGTCGTTAGCGTGTTTGGTTGCGTATTCCAGTTCGTTAAATAAATGGTCGAAACCAATGAATGCTGAACGTGGGAAAAGTGATTTACCTACTTTTAGATTTGTCATGTTGCTTTATCTCCTATATTAATTTAGCAAGATGGACGTGAACCCGATTAACGGCATTCACGTATGTGAGAACAATTCTCACACTACTATATATAAGGATTAATTTCTTTAATTCAAGCCTTATATAAAAGTTTTTGGGTCACAGTCAGGGTCGCTTTCAAACCCGAATGAGAATGTCACCCTTGATACAGATGGTTCAAGATGATGCCATGTACCTCTTGGTATGAAAACACAATCGCCTGGCTTCATGACCTTTGTTTCATCGCTGTTCCTTGGTTCTTCATCTTCACCGATAGTTATCTTACATTCACCGATTACTTGAACCAAGAAGACATCCATACTGTCTTTATGTCTTGGGTATGAACCAGAGAACTGACCAAAACCAACAAACGCAATGTTCGTGATTTGGGGATGTCCCTTTTCATACGTGTCTTTCTTTGGAGCGGGTTCTACAAAAAACGTTTCCATTTCCTTTACAATATCTTTTGTAAATTGAGGAGCAGAAGGTCTTCTATGAAATGAGTTTAGACCGAGTCGTTGTTTCTCACGATTCCAGTCATACATTTCTTGAGGATGTGTATCAATAAGATGCATGATTTCTGGCCAACCATAACTAATATCTATGGTTGTCCACCAATATTTCTTATTACGAATATCCTCTAAACGTTCCGCAAATCCAATCATTTGTTTCCGATATTATACTTGGGACAGAGTTCCCACTCATCCTTGTCTTTATAGCCAATAATCTTAATTTGTCGTAAAGGCGCACAATCAACACACACCTCTTTGTTTTGAATCTCAACCAGTCCCCAGTCGGATAACAATGTTGCTATAGTATTTCTACGTGCAATATCACTGTCTTCTAGGTTGGATTTCTTACCATCCAACATAAACAACTCTTTGAAATGGACAATATAGTAGCGTCCTTGTTTATGCAAGATATGACATGATTGGAATAGTTTTTGTTCTTTGCGTGATGCAACACCTATACGAGTTAGGGTCTCACGCACTTTGAGGAAGTCATCGGGTTCAGCTAGAGTAATCTCTAGCATTTGCACAGGACTCCATGATATTAAGTTATTTTCTTCCACCTTTGTTCACCTTTTCTTTTATTTCTTTTCTTTGAGAAGGCGAGAGAAGTGGCAGGATTTGCCGTGCTTTTTCATTACTATATCCATAATATTCTTTCACCGACTCAAGGTCATTTTCTAATTCAGGTTTTACCCACTTGGAGAAACGTTTTCGTTTCCTAACTATATTTATAAGAAACTGATATTGTAGACGTGAGTCTAGGTGGTGATACTTATTCATCTCATTTGCAATAACAACCGTATCGGAAAAGTAAGATAGAGAACGATTAACCATAAAGGAGTTATAGGCCTTCTCGTCATCAGGAGTTACCATGATGTCTTTTTTGGATAGGTTGATACTGTTTACATAATTAAAAGGATTCACTAAATGCTCCAAGGTAAATCGTCAGGGTCGGGTTTGTTTTCGGTGTCGATTATAATACCACACTTCTCAAGAAAAGTCAACCCTTCGTCTGATTTATAGTTGTGTCCATAGACAACTCTTGAGATTCCCGATTGGTGGATGAGTTTGGCGCAGTCGAGGCATGGGGCGCACGTTGAGTAGAGAACTGCATCCTCCGCCGACTCTGTTGACTTCGCAACCTTTGCAATTGCATTCGTTTCCGCATGTAACACCTCGTCTTTAGTTTTTAGTTCTTTAGTAAGATAGGATGCCCCCTTTGAAAGGGTTTTCCAAGTTCTATATTCGCAATTATTATCCCAACCACTAGGCATACCATTATATCCAATGGAGATAATTCGGTTATCTTTTACAATAACAGCACCAACTTTCATACGTATCGCAGAAGACAACTTTGCATAAATCTCTGCGACTTGCATATGTGCAATATCCCACTTATCCAAAATCTAACTCCATCTGCTTTGGCACCCACTCATTATTGACTTTAGTTAGTGCAATGGGTTGATGGTTAATGGGTTCTTTTGTTTCAGGAACAACAATAACATATGAACCGTCACCTTTATGTACTCGGTTACCAAGCTCGTCTGTTGTTAGACAATCTTTAATCTTGTCATTATTACGTAGATACTTAATCATTTAGAATCTCCGCAATGTTTGGAGGGAAGTACCCTTCTGGTTTCATAATCTTCCCGTTCTCATCCCTAACAGCAACCCCATCGGGGAACTTAGACATGTTAGAACGTTTAACTTCTTCCCAAATATCATTGAAATCCATATCTAGAGTAGAGGCCATACCCATGATGACCCACACCATATCCGCAAGACCGTCCGCAACTTCTACACGGTCACCGTGTAAGAATGCCTGTTTGGTCTCCCAAAACTCTTCCTCAATTAAATCCATATACAGATTTGCTTGAGCGCTCTCCATCCCACCATGGTCAGGAACTTCATGTCCACCAACCACCATAAACTTTTCTACGTCTTCTTGATAACTCATAATAAATTCCAACCATGATTTGCTATTGCGTTTAATATAATAAAGATACATGTTGCCATGTGTGTCAACCACCAAATAGTTCTAATGATGGCTACGGTATCAGCTTGTCGGTCAGTCTCTCCGACCTTCTCTCCGAGCGACCTCGCCCAAATCCTCCACCACTTTTTCATTGTCTTCTCCATACCTACCACGGGTTCTATTCCCGTCACCGTTGAGTTCGGTGAGGTCTTGTTGAACTTCTTTAAAAGTTCTTTTTTCCTTAACGATTGCACATTGAGTTTCCACTTACCTATTCTTCCGTGTCATGACTTCCCTTATATTTATAATATTCTTCCAGTGTGTATTCAAAAGTGTTCCACATTAATTGAAACTTAACGTCAGACATTTCTTTGACACCAATTAAAATATTTATAAGTCTATCTTGATGTTCGGGGTTCATACCAATGAAGAAGGGGTCATCACCAACATATTTAATCAAGGTATCAAGTTCATCAACGATGCCCCATGATTTCATGATGTCTTCCTCTAGTTTCTGAATTGTATTACGTTTATACATTACTTTGACTCCCTAGTCTGTAATTCTACTTGCATACATTTTCTTAGGACTGGAGACACATTCTTCATTTCTACTACAGCCTCAAGGTGTCCTGTTTCCATTTCTGCAATAGTCCTATACTGCAATGGTTGGTCACCATTGATACCGTATGTTCCCCACGTCAGTAGTTCACGTTGTCGTTCATGGGGCGCATCGTCATACTCACACAGGTCTATCTGGTCTGCATGGGCAGACCGTCTTACATAATCAAGACCACCATCGACCATATATTGTTTACCGTTGGCATCTTCATAAGTCACGTAGTCATGACGGCTACGTGATTCAATAACAGTACCATCGGGTGTTTGTAATGCATTACGGATAAGGTTCATTACACAAACTCCACGTTTGCCATGCATTCTGTTAGACATGCAACAAGGTTTAATTCATGGTCAGCCACAAACGCATTCTTGTATTGATAATCAGCAAGGATTAGTACAAGTTGTGGAATAGACGCAGGAACGACTTTACCGTCCATTGAATCATAGATACCACGGAAGATTGCGGCTGGTTCAGCATCTACATTGTTGACAACCCACGAACGCATCTTCTTGAAATCTTTGTTCTTTAGTGATAGGAAAAGGTTGTTATAGTTACCATTTGCGTCATTTATGATAACTTTAGTATCCAATGACCCAGAGATAGAATGACGTTGCGCTTCGTTAAGAACACGTCTCCAGTCGGGTGCATACTTACTAATCAGTCCCGCAATGGTATCATTATTGTATTTGATACCCTCACCATCTAGGATGATTTGTAGTCGAGTCATAAACTCACCACACAACCCAGCCATTTGTTTCTTAGAAGTGTTGAACTCATACACACTACAACGAGAGTGTAGGGGTTCGATTACTTTGTTCTTGAAGTTGCACGTTAGAATGAATCGACAGTTCTGAGAGAACTCTTCGATGAATCCACGAAGTGCGGGTTGAGTTGACTGTGCATTAAGGTAGTCTGCCTCATCAAGGATTACAACCTTGTAACCGCCAGAAAGGGAGACGGATGAGGCAAACTGTTTAATCTTTCCACGAAGGGTATCAATGTTACCCTCCTCAGAACCGTTGATGACAATATAGTCAATGTTCAGTTCGTCACAGATTGCACGTGCAATCGTGGTTTTACCAGTACCCGCAGTACCAGTAAACATCATGTTAGGAATTTCCCCAGTGTCCACAATCTTTTGAAATGTGTCTTTGAGGTTTTGATTCAGAACCGTAGTTCCGATTAGTCGGGGTCTATACTTCTCGACCCATAAGAATTCTTTAGACATGTCGTCTCCATAATAAAATAAGTGTTTCTAATAATGTACATTGTACACTATATGAAACAAATTGTCAAGAAAATTCGGGGGTGGAAAGGAAAGGAACTCTCACACCCCCACGTCACTAGAGTCGCAACGTTTTTATTCAGAATCGACGCCTTGGTCAGATTGATACTCTTCGCAGAGTTGAATAATCTGAACTGCTTGGTCACGCAGTTGTCCAATAGTGGACAGTTCCTCACCTTTAAATCCACCTCGTTGGACTACAGTATCAATTACTGCAACCGTTGAACGAGACACTCGGTTTCCGAGTTCGTAGATTGAAGAGTGGTCTTTTTGTGTTTGTGCTTTAGCCATCTTTATGCTCCGTAATTAGATGATTTTTCAAGTGCAATAAAGTATTCAATCGTAGATTGTTTACTCGTGAACTGAGAAATAAGTTTCGAACTGATACCTACTTCAAAGTCTTCGTTGACAACTTTTATGTTACCAACATTCATGATGAAGTTAAAATCAACTCCTTCAGGGTATGTACCCTCTACGTCAATAGAGAATGCGTTACTCGTTGCGTCCTTACTGTCAATGACAGATAGTCGAACCGCACCAGTCACGGGTGTGATGGAAATTTCATCATGACCCAAGGCAGCTGCAGCACGTTTTACTTTACCCAACGTATCAGTATCTAGGGTAAACTTAACTTCTGCTTCTGGCATAGTAATGTTCTTGCCAGGCGATGTTAACATCTCAGGGTCAGAGAAGAAATACTTCACCGAAGAACGACCAGTCGAATCACCCACAACAACATAGTCATTTTCGAACTTGAGACGGGGCGAATCCACCAATGACAGTACATTCAAGAATTCTGTCAGGTCGTAGATACCAAACGATGTTGGGAACGATTCGTTGAGTTCAGCAGTTGATAGTACATTACGTGCAACTGAAATAGTCTTCAGTGTGTTACCTTCCGTGATAACGATGTTGGGGTTAATAGTAGAGTAGTTCTTGAGAACACTCATTGTAGCTTGGGATAATTCCATAATATATTCCTCTCGGTTTCTAATTTATAAAGTGTATGATACCATACGTTTCAGTTAAAGTCAAGTCTTTATTTTACTAAAGTTCTTTTCTTTTACGAACTCAATTTTACGATGGAAATGTGCATCTTCGAGTTCACTCTTGTGAGAGATAACAAACACGTTGGTATCCTCACCCAGTGTTGATATAATCTTCATGAGGTTTTCAATACCCTCTTCGTCCAGAGATGAATCAAAAGTTTCATCAAGGACTAGTAGATTGGTCGCAACACTGTTCTTCATCTTTGCAATCTGTCTCCACGTAAATAGTAAGGACAAGTCAATCCGTTGTTTCTCACCCTCAGAGAATGAGTCATACGAAAAGTTATCACGATGTCTTGAACGAATAGTCTCAACGAAACTTTCATCCAAATCAAAGTGTACAAAGAAGTCTAGAATCTGTAGGTACTTGTTAGTCAACTGATTGATGACAGGTAAGTACTGTTTAATAATCTTGGTCTTAATACCAGTGTCTTTTAACAACTCTGCATACACTTGATTGTATGAGTGTTGTTCATTGAGTTTATACTTACCATCTTGTAGTTCTTCTTTACTGGTACGCAGTTTCTCTAACTCAGCATTAGCCTCAGATAGGTCACCAGACTCATTATCAATACGAGACATCTCATCATTGAGTGTGTCAATGTTACGATTGATTGTTGCAATCTCTTGACTGTTTGCATTGACTTGACTCTGCCATTCATAGATTGCATCACTCTGTTCTCTGAGTTCGTAAATCAGAGCATCTAGTTTTGACTTGTCGTTCTCATACATCTCCAAAGCAGTACCGATAGTACCAGCTTTAGTTTTACACATACCTAAGTGATACTGTTTTAATGTATTGTCAATATCTTGGTCACATGTCGGACACTTATCATTGGTCTCAAAAAACTTTGCCTGTTTGACCACATCCTTCTGCTTCGCCTTGAACCCAGCACCAAACTCATCTAGTTTCTGTAACTTATCGATTGCGGTTTTAGTCTGTGTCTTAATATCAGGAGATTTTGACGTAATGTCTTCGGTGAGTTTGTTGTTCTTATCATTAAGAATTCGAATGTTTTCCTGCAAGGACTTGATATTCGACAACTTCTCCTTCTTCTGATATGTAGTAATCTCACTCAAGTCACGTAGATACTTCTTCTGTGCATTAATCTTAGTCTCAACGATATTCAAGTGATGACTATTATCGGTCATCTGGTTTTTTAGAATAGACATTCGCTCTTTCAATAGTCCGTTCATCTTGGAGAACATGTTGATGTCAAGTAGGTCTTCAATAACCTCACGTCTAGAACCACCAGTCAATTGCATGAAAGGTACAAAAGAACTAGACCCTAACACCACAATTTGGTGGAATGATTTGTGAGATAACATAAGAATATTCTTCTCAAGCATAGACTGATATTCTTTTGCGTGAGAGTCTTGGTTGACCATATTACCGTCAACCCAGATTTCAAACTTGTTGGGCTTGATACCACGGATAACCTTGTACTGTTTTTTACCGACCGAGAACTCAACCTCGACCAGCGTACCCTTACCGTTGATTGTATTGATTAGTTGGTTTTTAGATATCTTTCGATGAGGTTTGCCAAATAGACCAAATGACAAAGCATCCAACATGGTGGACTTACCTGCACCATTATGTCCTACCACTAATGTAGTCGGAGTCTTATCGAAACTGATATCCGTAAAATTGTTTCCTGTTGACAGGAAGTTCTTAAATCTAAGTTTTTGGAAATTTATCATGGTGTAATAATATCACATTCATCAATTAAAGTCAAGCTGTTTTGTTTCCCATTCTCGTACAACATTTTTATTGTACACTTTACTAAATACATTGAAAGGTATATGTTCATATCCATTTACCCTTTCTAACATAGTCCCGTGGTAGTCCATATTACATGCCACATAGATTATACCGTCATGCATTCTACTGTCAGTTGATGTACAGATATAATCTGCATCAATCATCTTCATGGTTCGGGACACAAACCAAGAAGTAATATTGTATTCTTTACTGTTTACTGCAAGTCTGGATATCTCATAGAACTTAGTGTAGTCGGAATAGTCACACCCGTAATACCAACGTAATGCGTTATTGCCATTGAAGATGGGACAATACGAGGTGTATTGAATTGCACCGACTAGAATATCTTTATCGTAAAGACCGTAGTATTTGTATTCACGAACTCTCTCATCATGTTCATCGTATATTTTACCCAGATAATGATGACGAACTATTATTGATTTAGCATCATCATATCCAATCTCATCTACAGTAAAGTCACTCTTCAAGACCACACCAGTTACACGGACTACCTGATTCGACACCTAATAAGGTATCCTCAACCAGACAATAGTGTTCCCAGAAAGTTGGTTTCTTCTTACGAAAGATGTTGTCATAGTTATCACGGTACTCTTCTGACGTACCCTTGGTAACTATACTATCACCAGTAATATCATTCTTTGTTGCCATTATACAATCTCCATAGATTGGGCCTCGTTCATCAAGTGAGAGAGTTCTTTCTTGATACGTCCTTTATCTAGGTCGGTTGTAACATTGTCAACGTAATCATATACAAGTGTTTCGGTATCGTCAACATTTATGTTATCGTCCCCTACATTCTCACCAGTGAACTCTTTGAAGTCTTCCGCAATCTTCAACTCATGAATCTTCTGTGATTGTACACGGTCAATGAATCGTTCAAAATCATATGGGTCACCCTTGTTGATAACGATGACCTTTACGAACTTGTTATCAAGATAAGCGAGGTCTTTGAACTTATTCATGTTCTCATGGTCATAGTAAATCTTTTCGTAGATACGAATAGGATTGCGAACCGCAGTAAGTTCTCGTGTCTCGGTATCAAAGACGTGAAAGTGTTTGGGGTCATCACAATCATTCCAGAAGAACTCCATCTGCGAACCAAGATAATGAATGTTGTCCATACTAGACTTGGCGTGGAAGTGACCAGTCAGAACCATATCGAACCTGTCGAAATGCGACTTACTCATACCATCCATACACACTTGACCACGGGCCATTTCGAATCCTTGTAACTCTAAGTGTGCGCCCACAAGTGTTGCTTTTGTTGTCTTTAGAAACTCAAGCGTTGCTTTTTCATTCTCTGGATTAATCCAAGGAATCAATGCAATCTCTGTACCGCCATAGTTCATCACTGTTGGTTCCATAATAAGATTCACTTCATTCATATAGTGACCTTGGAGTTCTTTCAGTGCGTTCAACTCATTGGTGTTCTTATAGTATACGTCATGATTGCCTGGAATGATGTCCATCGTGATACCATGTTCACGCATAGGTTCTAAGAACATCTTACGATTGTGTTGTAGTGCCTTGAAGTTGATTGTCTTACGGTTATCGTAGTAATCACCAAGGTGTAAAATTTGTTTAATATCGTTCTCAATCAAGTATGGAAAAAACACTTCTGCATAGAAACGTTCTTGATAATCCATAAAGATATCAGATGAATTTCGACAACCTGCATGGGTATCGTTTAATATAGCTATTTTCAAAGTTGTGTACCTTTACTTATTCATTTGCACATCATACCATCCTTGGCATAAAATGTCAAGTGTCTATGAAGTCACCCAAGTCAGAGTCTACCTTTACAGTTCTTCTCTTGCGTTCCTTCTTAACGATTTCTTTCCATTCTTTATCTTTGTCTTTAATTTCATCAATACGAAATCTAAGTTGGTCAACGAATGCAGCAGCAACTTGATTTGATTGTGCGTCACCCAGTTCATTATCAAGGAAGTTCTCAACACCAGCCCGTTCCATGTACTTCATCTTGATATCTTGTTGTTTCTTTTCTTTCTCAATCCTACGTAAGAATGCGAACCACGAAATCTGTGTGAAGTATGCAAACGCATTAGGTTTACCTGTACGAGTTGCAGCTTCAATATTATAGTTTTCGATTGCCTTGAGACAGTTCTCTACCGCATCCATTACCATTTCTTCTCGATAGGTATATCGGACAAAGTTTGCCTTGTGTGACAGACCCTCACAGATTTTTAGAAAACATGTTGCAATATAATCAGGAACGATAGGTAACTTGTACTCATTCTTCTTTGCTTCCTGCACGGTTGTGCAATAGTCCACAACTGCCTGTGAGAACTGTGCGTTATTCACATAGTGTGGTTTATCTTTTGGTTTAATCTTTGTCATTGTAATTTTCCATTTTATATCTCAAGTTACTGCTTGATAGGTTGTGATGTCTACTATTATAGTGTATTTGGATGTAATTGTCAAGCGCATAATCCTTTCCAGTGAAATCTTTTTCTCTATATTCCTCACCAATGATACGAACATTAAAGTTAATTAACTGCATAAGCTTTAGTAAATCTTCTTCAGACTCATAAGGAATTATCTCATCCACGTATTTACAACCCGCAATTTGGAGATGTCTCTCCGCAATAGACTGTAGGGGTTTGTTCTTTTCTGGTCTATCTACAGACGGGTCAGTCTGTAATCCGACTATTAGATAGTCACACACAGTCCGTGCTTCTTTAAGCATAGCGACATGACCAGCATGAAACAGGTCAAAAGCACTACAGGTGAATCCGATTCTTTTTAAATTAGGGCTTGACAAAATTTGTTTTCCATGATATAATTAGCTTAGCGTTCGGGGAGGGTTGGATACTACTGTTCCTGCAACACAATATCGGTGACCTTTGAATGGTAATGATACTGTTTCATGTATCAAATGACTTCTAAAGATAACTAATTTCCCATGTTCAATTTCTAGTTCATAATCTAATGTTGGAAAATATAAATTAGAACACCCCTCTGGTGGGTCTATGTAATAACAAAATGACCATGTAGTTGGCCAATGGTCATGTGGTGTAGTAATTTCTCCACTAACCGACCGTGTTCCCCACATAACGTTACAGTACTGTGATTGTATATATGATTCATTCCAAACTGGTCTTTCATTTCGTGAATGATGACCCCACCACTCTAACTGTATCTCTTCAGAAGATTCTTTACAAAAGTCTTCTACGATTGTTTGTAATCTTTGAAACTCAGGATACTTTAAAAGACTTAGAGTACAATCCGCTTTCACATTAGTTGTATGATTAGTTTGGTCGCCAATAGTATCAATGCGGTTAACTATCCTCATATTCATATCTTCATCATCAATCATCTTGATACAAATATAATCATCATGTTCATTACGAAGTTTAATCATTAGTGTATTTTGGTCGGGTCTATATTAGCAAACAGATTAATAACATTACTTCCACTATCAACACCCCTCATAAACTCTTGCATACCAACCTTCCCTTTGGGTAAAGGTTTAGTTTTAAACTTTTCGGCATGTTCCCGTTCTCTAACTTCATTTAATTGATTCATGTCCTTGACAGCTTCATCATATTGTACAATTAGAGTTTCAGGTGGCCATGCGATACCAACAACAGTGTTTGTGTTGAGAACAAGAATATCTTCAGAACTTTCTTGATATATCATCCATGGTCGGAATGAGTAGTACTTTGTCCCATCGTCACCTTGTTGCATGACCAATCGCATCGCTTTTCTGACTACGATTTCAAGGTTTTCTTCGTCATTCCAGTGCATGATTTCACATACAATTTCTTCACCCGAAGATAACTTAAACTGTCTTAATTCTGTATCAACTTCTTTCATTTTAAATCCAATTTATATATGTTGTAGGGGAACTGTTCCTTAGTATATATCTTAATTCTTTCTGCGCTGTGTCGCAGTGTAAAGTTCTTATGAGACTTGATGTGCATATCATCCGCAATATCATATAACTTGGTCACAGAGCCATCGTCAGACTTCCTCAGACCACGCCCTATCGATTGTAACACCTTAACTTGACTCTTACTAGGGGATGCAAATACTATATTATGCAAATTCCTAATATTAATACCAGTACTGAAAGTGCCCAAACTAGCAACAATAATTGCATTCTTTTGTCCTTCTACGATACCACGTATCTGTTCACGGTCTTTTGTCTCGACTTCACCACTCACATAATACACTGGTCGGTCACCCGCTTTATCCTTAATCATATCAAATAAAGGTTTACCATGTTTCTCTACGAACTGAAACATGACCAGAGTATTACCTTTTTGGTCTAATGCAAGATTACTTATAAGTCTATTACGACTCTCATTGGTGACAATATAATCCATCTCTTCTTGATAGGTCTTGTCCTTCATCATGTGGCACACATCATTATGGTAACGCAGTAATAGGACAGATATATCTAATTTTGCCAGTGTACCCTTCTCTTGCAAGTCCTTGGTTGCGGTCACTCGTTTAGTCGGGCCAAAGAGTCCTTCTAATACGAGTTTGTTCGTCTCTGTACCATCTAGTGTACCTGTAGTACCGAAACGATACTCCGCATTGACACACTTGTTCATGATACCTGACAGAGACTTTGCTTTGAACAGGTGTACCTCGTCACCAAACACGCACCCCATAGTCTCGAACCATTCCTTCGGGAACTTATAGATTGACTGCCACGTAGAAATGATGATGGGTTTATCGGTGGTCTTATCCTTACCACTATAGATGCGATGCACATTGTCTGTGACATCATACCCATAGTCTTCAAAATCCTTGTACATCTGTTCTACCAGACTTGTTGTCGGAACAACGATAAGAACCTGTTTATCAAAGTTATCAAGATACCATCGTAGTAGATTATAGATGATAAACGACTTACCACTACCCGTAGGTGATAGAAGAATTGCACGTTTCTTTTCAATACCGTGGGTTACCGCATCATATTGATAGTCACGTAGTTCGAACGGTAGGTTGAGTTCGCTTTGGAACTTAACTAGATTCTGGTGTTGCACATGATTGAATTGTGCGGGATGACCATATGCAGTCTCCTGTAGTTGGAGAGGATACATGCGGTCAGAACAGAATTTCTTCAGATGTTCGTAGAGACCCGTATTTAATTCACGGGTAATCTGATTGAAGAGTTTGATTTTACCGTCCCACTTTCTTGATTTGAAAGCCGGCATGAACTTATGGCCTGGGACATAAAATGAGAAGTAGTCTCTCAGTTCTTGGAGTTGGTGTTGGTTACAATCAACCAACATCATCGAGTGGTCTCTTAAACCAACGGTAATAGTATTAGGTAGTGTCATGCATCTATATATGCCTTACATACCTGCTTCGAAACTTCTCCATCGAATCATGTTACCAATCGTCTGGTGTCTCCAGTTAAGATTAGATACAATTTCAGTGAGAGTTTCAACAGTTGTTTTGAGGTATTGGATTCTCATCTCAGAATCCTGAATCTCTTTATCGGAGTCGTAGTAGTACTCCTTAAAGTTTTTGGTTGTTGCATTGAGGCCATCATACGGGTCATATGCCCAACCACGAGATTCAATTTCCTCTCTAGACATCTTTCCTTCGTAGTAAAGATACTTGTCCTTGAGTAGTTCCTTCTGTTTAAACTCCGACTTCTTCAGACGAAGTTTAGTCAGTGACAGATACTCAAGATACTTTGAGTGTAACGCAGGCGTCACACGTGAGGTTTCATCAAGTTGATGTGGTGATATTTGGGAGTCTTCTTTCCACTCCGCAAGGATGCTTTCTAAGTCAATCATAATGTATTATACCATAACTAAAGGGTTAATGTCAAACTATTGTAAATTGTGAGAACCTAAATGTTGCGTCAAAGGTAACGTAGGTTGTATCACCTTGCGTTGAATTGAATTCAATAGAACCAACTCCAGTAGGCACACAATCAAAATACTTAATCTTCTGTGTTGTGTTATTGTGACTAGACAACACATGTAATGTAACGTCAGCATATGTAGGGACTTTGGTATCTCTCTCAGATGCAGACACTTGACCGTCATTAGTAATACGAACCATCCAGTCATACATCTCACGATAGGAGGTCATGTTCTCATCAAGGATGATAGAAAACGACACTTCCGAGAATGTCATCTTATCACCAGCCAAAGGTACGGAAGTAATCCTACGTACAGGTAATTCTAGTGGAGTTAACTGTGCGCCAGGATGTGACACCGATTGACAAAAATATTCCAAGTTCGGGTATCTCGTTCTGTCAATAACAACACGAAACCCCGTAGGTTGGAGATAGTTTAAATTGGTTGTCAGTTCTTCATCTAGAATCTGAACTTTTGAATTAACTGCCATAATGTCCTCTTAATAGTCTATACTACTATTTATAAGAGTTTAATGAACGGTTTCTGATTCATGCATATTTTTTACGAGTTGGTCAATAACACCACCCCAGTACTTTTTACACCAATCGGATGTGCCACGTTGTTGTGCAACCATGGCAGCTGCGATTAATCGATGATAATCATACATTGACGATTCTCCCCTTTCCTACCCATTCGATTTCCTCGAACTTCTCTTCATAGGTTTTACCATCAACAGTAAACCCAACTTCGTGCAGTTGTTTCAAAACAAACTTCACTGCCTCTTTTGCGGTATCAAAAGAATACCACTTCAAACACTCACGACCTTGATTGGCCAATCGTACTTCATATACCTTTTTCATATTATGCTCCTATCACATTTAAAAATTCACTTTGGTTTTGACAAACAGTACCATCAACAAGATGAAACTGTTTACGGAATGTTCCGTTCTCGAAGAACGAATTCGCACCATCAAAGTCCCTATCTTTCATTATATAGGTCTCAACGGTCTTTGCGATTTCCTTTCTCATGTAACCATACTCACCGTTCTCCAAGGCCTTGGTTGCACGGAACTGTTCACCCTCTTGGGTGATATAGGTGATTGATTCCCACGGTTGTTTGTGGTCAGACTCAACAAAGTCTGCATCATCAATCAGGTCGGAACCCAAGATGTACTCTTGGAATGACGGGTTGTTCTCCGTGATTAAATCGAAGATTGTATCGTAGTAACCTTCGGACTGTGCGTCCTCAATAGATACACCCTCGACCACGTAGGTGTTACCACCTTTGGCCTTCCAGTATGCCTCATCAACCCCATGAGAATAGTTCTCATCATGAGCGGCATAGTTTTCAAGGATTTGGGTTTGGATTACAATCTTCATAATTTATTTCCTTTTCTCATTATCAATACAAGTATTATACTATATTTAACTAGTTTTGGCAACAAGTTTTTTAAACTTTCTTCGTGCCTTTGACCACTGTTTCATGGGCTTCTTAAACATGATTTCTTCAGTAGTGCCTACCTTAATATAACCAGCAAGTTGTCCCGCTTGGTTCACAATGTATGTGTGATTGGGGACATTGTGTTCTCCCCAATCAGTAATCTCTTGTAAATATTCCATTAACACTTACCTCTATAACCAAGGGCTTTCATTGCAGGAGCGGGATGAATCTCTTCAGACAATGCAAGGTACTGTTCAACAGTAACATTCTTCACAAGGAAGTTAACCCATGCCTTCCAAGGTTTGTAACCATACTTGAACCTTGCGATGAACTCTGGTTTTGGTAGACCAACCCAAGATGGATGACAGTTTGGTCTTGCGACCTCCATGTTCACACTCTTAGTATGTTTACCCCTATACATGAGATACATACCGTCCCAAGTGAAGTCTTCTTTAGTAAATGGTGTCATATTTCTTTCCTTTCTTTAGTTTATGTACTTATTATAACAACAACAGCAACCTTTGGCAACACTTTTTTTTAATTAAATTAACCCTTGACATTATTTGCTATATACTGTATAGTGGTACACATAACTGAGAGATATACATGATTCTATCGAAAACAGATGCAGAATATGCTGCAAACGTCTTTACGGAGTTCTTTGCGAACTTTGACCGTATCGATGACTATATGCGACAGATTAAATTGGAACGGATGGACTCTATGCCGTTCACTCTGCCTGGCATGGGCCCAGAGGAAGACCTGTTCAACAACTTCGATATGCACCCCCAAGATATGGAGTTCACTATCGCAGAGGCGAAACGTGACCAATTCATGTCCTATATGGATATCACCACATCCGCACCTGTAGAAGCGTCAATTCCTGGCAAGATGATGAACTGGGTAGTACGTGAGAAGAACACGGGTATGGTCATTGGTATGATTCGATTCGGGTCACCCACTATTAATAGCCGACCACGTAATGAGTGGTTGGGTAAACCTCTTGATACTATGAATGCAGAGGTTATGAAACGATTCAATGAGTCCTGTATCATGGGATTCAATATCGTACCTGTGCAACCATTCGGGTTCAACTACCTTGGTGGTAAGTTACTCGCCTCTATATGTACCTCTCATACGGTACGTGACGCACTCAATAAGAAGTATGACTCAAACATCTGTATGTTCGAGACCACGTCCCTGTACGGTAATGCCAAGGGTGGTGTGTCTATGTACTCTGGTATGAAACCACTATTGATTGGTAATGGCCAGACAGACTCTAATTTTGCACCACTTATCAATGACAACAACTATCGTACATTGAGTGACTGGTTTATTAAACGTAACAACGGTGAGTCTCTTGTACCAAAGGATGCATCATCTCGTAAGTTGAAGACACAACAGAAGATGGTGTCTATCATCAAAAACTCTCTAAAGGAATATGACGTAAATGCATACGACAAGTTCTGTCAAACCTTTATTGATGCGAAGGGACTAACACAACAAAAGAATTCATATTACTCTTGCATGGGATTTGACCGTGAGAGTGTGAAGAAGTATCTCAACCTTGAGTCGGATACCATTGTCAAAGCAGATAACTTTGATAGGTTCAGTCTTGAGGGTGTGACAGATTGGTGGCGTAAGAAGGCGACCAATCGATACGAAACTCTAAAAGCAGATGGACGTTTGCGTTCTGTTATAGAGACTTGGAATACAAACGCAGACGATATTGATATTATAAGATAAAAGTCTTATATATATTATTGTGTTTTAGGAAACCTCTTTGGCATTCTACTTCACTTAACTTTAATCCAATAGGAGAAAACTATGGCTATTATAGCACTCGCAGATTATTCTGCATCAAACCCTGACGCAATTGCGTTACCCAACTACACCGACCTTGGTGTAACTTCAGTAAAAAACCTCAAGATATCTTTCGATAATATTCATATCGATGATGAAGGGGGTAATAACCAAAAAGTAGAAACCCACACAGCACAAGAACTTGAACAACTTCGTTTGTCATTCGCAAACGGTGTTGATACGGCAGAGTTCCCCCCAGCTGTATATGACCGTGGTGATGGCCATGCGAAACGTTATGTCCTAGTCTATGGATATGGACGTAGTGACGCAATCCGTGCCTTAGGACAAAAGGACTGGATATTCACACTACTTGTTGGTACACCATCACAGATGGAAGATGTACAAGCACGAGAGAATGAGGGTTATCCCAAACATCTCAACAAGGAAGTGGATATGCGACATCACCTTAGTCGTAAGGTATCTGACGGACGTATCCCTAACACCGAAGATGCTATTCGTAAAGAGTTCACACGTATTTACGGTAGAACTCGTGATGCATCATGTAAGGGTCGTGTACTGAATATGGTTATGGAAGAAGTTGGAACCCCACAACCTTACAGATTATTTCCCTCACCCGTAAGAGTACAAGAGTGGGTTGAAAATCACGCATCGACTGAACATGTCGTTGGTGGTGAATATAATGAAGATAGTGATACATACGGTGTGTGTATTGGTGAAGGTTATCAGTATCGTGTTATCATGCAAGCTGTTCAACGTTACATGGAAACAGGGAAGTATACTGACTTAATTGGACATGTGAAAGCGCCAACTGCAAAGTTGCCACTTGAACTAAAAAGAAAGAAATTCATAGAACAACTGAATCAACACAAGGCTGCGTTGGAACATTGTGGACTGAAAGTTTTTCCTTTACGTGTTCTTGGATTCCTACCGCAAAATAGGGAAACAGAAAATGTAAAAGAATTGGTAAAAGTGGCTTGACTTTAACTGTATAGTGTGGTACTATATACAAACAATGCGGAGATAGTTCAAAGAGTAGAACATTAGGTTTCCAACCTAGAAGTGGTAGTGCAATTCTATCTCTCCGCTCCAACTTTCCTTTACCCCACTTCGGTGGGGTTTTTTATGCCAAAAAAAAGGGAGACCCGAAAGTCTCCCTTAAAGAACGGTGATTTAACGACTGGGCGCTCCCAATCCAATCACTCTTCTTATTACAGATTAAGTCAAGATATTAGTAACCTTGAAGATTCTGTAGTACTGGTTAGTCTTTGCAGCAGCAAGACCGTCAGAAGGTGTAGCACCAACGAATGGGTTTGAAGCCATACCGTAACGAGTTTTAAACCCGATACGTGGTTGGAAGTCATCTTCACCAACTGCTTTAACCATTTGCAACGGTACGTATGGGCAGTAGAATACACCACTGTCATACGGGTTAGTACCTTTATAACCAACAGTGATATAATCAGTGCTAGCATAAGGGTCGATGTATACACGGATACGTCCGTTTAATACACCAGCAAAAGTATTACCAGTGTCATCAACCTGAAGGTTGTTGCTGATTGCAGGTGAGTAGTCCAAAGAACCAGCAGCAGCAAGTGCAGTAGCAACATCTGAAGAACAGATAACTACGTTACCTTTTCCACGTCTTGTTTCTTTTGCAATTACGTTTGCTTCACGGTCAATCTGTACAGTTAGACCTTTGAACTTCTCAGCAGACCAACGACCATCAGCGTCAGAAGACAAGTTAAAGATACCTTTTGCAGTAACGTTAGCTTGTTGAGCACCAGTTTTCGCTTGGCTGTTAACAGTACGGATAACTTCTCGGTTGATTTCCGCAAGGATTTCAGTAGAGAGGATGTTAGCCAATTCTGTTTCTGCGTCAAGACCATGAATCGCTTTAAGGTCTTGTGCAAGTTCTAAAGTGTACTCAGCTTTAAGAGCACGTGACTTAGCAGTTACAGTCTGTCTTTCAATGGTGAAACCCATTTCGTTGAAAGATGAACCACCAACACGACCAAGTGCTTCAGCGTCCGCAGTTGGCATTCCGCCAGCAGCAAGGTCAGTCAAACGAGCGCCTTCACTGTCAACACCATTCCAACCAGAAGCGTTGTCACTGTCGTGAGTACCAGAACTATCACCAGAGAACTGAGTTTCAGCTTCGTTGAATAGTGCTTCACGATTTGCAGTAGCGCCACCTTGGTAACGTGATTTCATCGCAAAGATGAGACCAGTTGGGCCATTCATAGGTTGAACACCACACACATCATAAGCGATGAGGTTAGGCATTGCACGGCGTACTAATGAGATTAGTACTGGGTCAAAGTTATTTACTGAACCAGTGTTATTAGCACCAGCAGCAGCGTTTTCGGTCATAAAACCATGAGAAGCCTGACGGTCGTCCATCATTGCTCTTTCTTGGTTTTCTAAGATTGCAGCGGTAACTGCACGGCGGTGATTATCGCCAATCACGCCAGCAGACTCTTCGTTAAGAACTGGAGCCCACTTTTCGATTAATGTGTCGTAAGATTGCATTTTAATTTTTCCTTATGATTTAGATGCTGTTTTTCTGATAGTTGCTAGATAGGATTCCATCACAGAAGATACTTCAGATGTTTCATCAGCGTCTTCAATGATTTGTTCTACTTCACCCTTATCAGTGATTTCTTTTGAGAAATACGACTCTTTTACAGTTTTTACTTTAGATGCGAAAGATTCTTCGTCATCAAAATCCAAACCATCAACGAGTGATTTCAATTTTTCAACTTGAGTTTCTGCAAGTTCACGTGTCGCTTCACGAATAATCGTTTCACGTTTGTATACTTCCAGTTCCTCTGTAGTGTCAATAACTTTCTGAGTAGTTTCGTTGAGACGAGTCTCAAGTTCTTCTACTGACTCAGCCAGTTCGTCAACTAGGTCAACCTTGGATTCAGGTACTTCAATGTAAGACTCTGTAAACAGGTCTTTCATTTTGTCCATGAAAGTCTCGGCAATTTCAGTGCGGAGACCGCTCTGGATTGCAACTTGATTTTCTTCCATCCAAGTTTCAACTACGTAGTTCAGGTAGCTGTCTACTTTCTCTACAAGTTCTGATTTAGTAGAAGAAATTTCTTCTGCCAACTCTTCCTTGTACTGCGCTTCAATTCTATCAACTTCTTCTGATAGTTTTGATTTTACAGCTGCTTCGAAAATTACTGCGGTTTTAGCTTTAAACTCATCACTGAGAGTAGCTTCAGACTCGACTAATGCGTCCAGTTCAGCAGAGGTATCAATCTGTGTTTCCACGATTGCATCGTCTACTTCAACTTCTTCGCCCATCATCTTGCCGTATGAGGCTTGAAGGTCTGCTTTTTTCATAGCGTGTAACTTCATGCTCATTGCATTAATCATGCCCGCTTTTGTTTTCGGTGCAGGAGCTTGTTTTGCTTTGGTTGCGTCTGCTGCTTTATCTACAGATGCGATTGACTCTTCTTCGTCAGTTGCATTTGTATCAGGTTTCCCTTTAGGAGCAGGAGCGCTTCCTTCTTCGAGAGTTTCTTCCACAATGTCGTTAATGTCTTCATCGTGAAGTTCAACTTCGACTTTACTTTCTTCAGTCATAATTGACTCCTTACATATTAGATTTAATTAACGAGAGGAAATTCTTGAACTCTCGAACACTTGTCTCATATAAGACAGTTTTCGGAGCGTGTTTAATTTCAGTCTCCATTTTTTCAATTACTTGAGGCGTTAAAACACCGTTATTCCAAACCCAGTCTACACCTTCCATTATACCATTAACGAAAGCTTCAGGTGCGCTAGGGTCTTGTACGATGTCAATCGTACTAAGAATAAAGTCGTCTTTGACGACCATTGCGCCGTTTCTCTGCTCAAGACTACCCATACCACGAGTTGACACTCCTAGTTGGACACCACCATCAAGGAGACCTTTTACAATCTTACCCATTGGAGTTTCCAATATTTGTGCCTTTCCAACCACATCATTTCCCTCAAATCTGAGGTCTGTGATGAGATGTGAAACTTTGTCTAAGTTAACTGTCGGCCCTTCGGGATGGTTTAGTTCCCCTACTGCCCGTTTCTTAGATACTTGTTCTGTTACGTATTTGTTTACCGCATTCTCCATAATGGCCTTGGGGTAAACACGTCCGTTTCTATTCTTTTTGTCTGCCTGTGCGAAAACGCCTTCGATGACGTAACTTTTCTCGCCATTCTCTTTCTTCTCTACTATACATTGTAGAGTTTCGTTTTCTGTAAATTCTGTAATTAACTTCATTAGGTTAATTCCTTTATTACTCTCATCGCAGACTTCTCTGCATCCTTTAGTGATTTGAAAGCGTCCAATCGGTCACCATCAATATGTACCACAAAAGGTAAAGTACCCTTCTCCTTAGTGATAAGAACAGGGATACGTTTAACTTTCTTGTCTAAGACCACTTCACCTTTTGGCTTGCGTTCTTTTAATTCTGACAAAAGTTCTTTGTATGTTTTCATAGTATTATTTATAAGAATAATGTTTTTGAAACAACATATTTATGCAGTTTCTTCGTCATCATCCTCTAATTCTGCAATAATTTCTTCATTTTCTTCGGATTCTTCGTCCACTTCGAAGTCATCTTCGTCTTCGATGTCATCGTCTTGGTCGTTAAAGATTGCTTGTGCAGTCGCAATACGTTGTGCTTCTAGTGCATCTGCCATCTTATCTTGAACGATACTATGGAACGAACCCTCTGCATTAGTCAAGTCACCCGAAGTGATTTGATTAATTAGTTCTTCTACCGCATGGGGTTGTACGGTTTCAATTTCTTGATTTTCTACTTCACTCATTTTAAATTTCCTCATCTTCGTCTACTACTGAGTTTTCAGCTTCGACTTGTTTTTTCATTTCTTCGATGTCCTCGTCAGACATCATCATGACGTTTTTCATTGCCCACTCACGTGAGAAGTACTCACCAACATATTGTGATACTTGGTCTAGAGTTTGTAGTCTGTTTTGTAACAGTTCTGCATCCTTTAGTTCCGAGAAGTGGTTGTCGCTTTGGAAGTCAACTGTAATAGAATTCTTCCACTCTTCCCAATCCTGTTCGGTAATAATACCTTTCATGATAAGTTGTTTCTTGAGAATACCAGTAAACAACATTGAGAATCTTCTACGTAGACGGTCAATAAACTTCTGGAACTTAACTTCGTCCCTAGAAATCTCTGTTGACCTACCTAGTGTAAATTGCGCTTCTTGTTCCAATCGGTTGACAGGTACGTTCAATGAACGATACAGTCTCTTCTGGAAGTACAGGATGTCATCAATCTGACCAAGGTTCTCACCGCCAGGCAATGTACTAATCTCTGTACCACGACCACCTTCTCTACGAGGTAACCAGAAGTCCTCCAACATAGACATGTGTTTGCGGTCATCTTTAAGTTGACCAGTACTTGAATCATATACAATCTTATTTCTATAACGAGACATAATGTCACGCATATATGATTCTGATTTATTACGTGGCATGTTACCGACATCGATGTAGAAAATTCTACGTTCGGGGGCACGTGCGAGACGATAGATAACAAGACTGTCTTCCATCATACGTAATTGGTTAATTGGTTTTAGTGCCTTGTGTAAATAGGACACAACCTGTTTCTTACTAGGGTCAAGGAGACCACTAGACACATATGAAACACTATCAGGAGAAAGTCTTACGCCTTGATTTGCACCTGCTCTTTCTTGATAGATATAAAATTCGGAGACCTTCTCAACAACCTTTGCGCCAGTTATTGGGTCTTTCTTATGTTTTACTTCTTTTACTTTACGAATCTTTGCGGCATCAATCGTTCTGATTTCTTGGATACCAGCTTTAAGATTTGATTCATTCGCTACGAGGTGGTGATAGATACGACCATCAACATAGAATGAACGGAATATGTCATGACCCAAATCGGTGAATTTCAACATACCATAAACGTTGTTGAACTCTTCGGTCATTTGTTTTTTAATACTATCTGGTGCGTCTACTTTGTCCAGATTCAATTCACATGTGACATCCATTTCTGAACCAACAATTGATTCGTTAACGATATCTTCAACAGCTGCATCTACTTCAGGGTGTGATGCGACACCACGATATTTCATAATGAGTTGTTGGTTGTCCTTTGCCTGACTACCTTCCATGTCAATATATTGACCGTAGTGGCTACCAGACGCAGTAACATACCCCGCACCATCTTCATCGGTGGGAGCAACAATTGATTTTAACTTCTCTTTTTCTTTTTGGTCTGATTTAGAGTCTTGTCTCTTGATTTCAAAACCAAATAGTTTGAGAATACTATTGTCTTGTTCTGCCATTTATGTACCTTCAATGTATATAATAAAGAGGTAAGAGATTATCCCCTTACCCCTCTATCTATAACTAGATTAACTAGTGGTATCAGATTCCCAATATTGAACTTGGAACTCAACTGTAAACTCTTCGATAGCATCTACAGTCTCATAACTCACATCGATTGCACTGACATTAGTCGGGAAACAACCACGGAAGTTATAAGTTTTGAGTGTTTCACCATCTCTATCCAACTGCTCAATAATCAAGTCTGATTGGTAATCAATAGGATTACTCAGACCAGTATTAGCTTGGTGGGCATTGATACCGTTCATCCAACGTTCCATAGCGTTACGGATGCTGAAGTCAGTATCATTGATAATGGTTACTGTCCAAGGTTCAAATGTTCGGTCACCCGCCATTTTTAATTGACGACCTCGGAACGGAACTTCAAACACATTCATTACGGACGCTGGCAACTGAGCAGTCTTACAAAGGAAAGATGTAAGTTCTACATCTCCCGCTGCATAGCCTGGAAAGTTGACGGTCGCTTTAAACAGATTAGGACGAGCACCGCCCCCTCTGAGTTTCGATTTAAAATCATCTACGCCTAATATTGCCATTTTTCCTACTCCTTAAACTGTGCCAACAACTTCTTCAAAGTCTACACCAGTTCTAACAGCAACAAAGTTCAATGTTACATAGTTGATAGAACGTGCAGGTTTGATGAAGATACTTGCGATGAATTCATTACGGTCAACCACAGCTTGTGTATTGTTCGTTGCGTCACAGACTACACGGAAGTCAGTGATACCACGTCTTCCTTGAATCTCACGTAAGAACGGTTCAACGATGTTAACGAATTCTGCACGAGTAAACTCGTCATTGAATTCAAACATTACGTTTCTACCAGCTATACTAATTGCACGTTCCACAGCGAGGAACAATCTACGAACATTGATTCTGTCAAATGCAGAAGGTCTTGATTCGTTAGTCTTGTCACCGAAGAGCATAACGCCTTCGCCAGGGATGTTTGCAATAGGGTTGATACCTACCTTATATAGTGCGTCTCTTTCTACTTTAGTTGGAGACACAATAATATCTGTAATACCAAGATATCTACCACGTCTAGCACCAGCAGGAGAGTACCACGGTGCAGCGACTAAGTCGGTTGCAGCCATGAGACCCGCAGTTGAGGAGTTAGCAGGAATCTTAATATATTTGTCATTATACTTATCAAATATTTTGATATAGTTGTTGTCATGTATCAAGTAAGAAGACTTGGTGTATGTGTTGTTACAAGCAAGAACAGCAGCGTTCGTGCCAGTTGTAACTACAGCAGCACGAGAAGGTGAGGCAGTAACCACACAGTCTTTACGAGCAGTTGCAATACTTACCAAATCATTGACCACAGTTGTTGCGGTTGCATCTGACACAGACTCAGGACTAATCAAGAAGTCAATCTCGATATTATCCTTGTCGTTGAAGTTATCGTAACCACGCATAATGTCGTCAGTTCCGATTGAACTTGAAGTAACACCAGAAGCAAATGACCAAGTGTTTTGAGTTGCGCTGAAGTTTTGTCCAGTCGCAAAGTTCTCACCAGTTGTTGTTGCGTTATTACCCCAGTTTGTACCTACAAAGTCACTCAGACTATCTGAGTCACCCGTATGGAATCCACCAGCATATACCCAATTTGAACGAGTCTTTAACACATCTTTATAGTAGTTAGATGTACCGTCAGATGCCTTTGCGTTTTTAGCAACGGACAAGAACGGGAATGTTTCAAGAACTGTTCCAGCGGTTCCAGTCAATTCACCATCTTCGTCAATAACCGCAACGTGGATTTCGTCATTACTACCACCGAGGTTAGATACGAAGGTTGAAGTGCCTGGAGCAGCATCAAACTGGTCTTTATATGCCCAACTATTAAAGTTGGTTGTGGCGCCGGCGGCACTATCCGTTCCTACAATAGAAACTTTTAGAGAGTTACCTAGTTCGCCTGGGTACTTAGCGATGAATGCACCATCAGAACTGTCAAGCGACAGACCTTCGAATGCGTCTAGATTATTGATTGCTTGTGCAGTCAATGAACCGAGGGAGGTGTGGTTTGCGACAGCATTAACGCCATCACTGTCCTGCTCACGCACAACATAGAGTGAGTTAGAATATCTTAAAAAATACGCAGCAGAGTGAAAATCTACTGTGTTTTCGTCAGTCGGTGCCGAGAAAGTGCTAACTAGTCCAGATTCATCTGAAACCAGAGTCGCAACTCCAACAGGCCCCCAACCGAAGTTTCCTACAATTGCACCAGTAGAAGTTTGAACGTTAGGCACTACGCCCGTCAGGTCAATTTCTTTTACTGTTACAGCAGGAGAAGCAGAGGGTGTAAAAAGAGCCATAACTTTTTTCCTTTAGTTTAATTATAAGTTTTCATAATACGATTATATTCACATACCTTTATTTATACATTACCATTCTTCCACACCAGTATCCATACCTTCGAACGTATGCCAACCTGCCGTTTTCTGTTCTTCTTCTTCTCTGACTTGGGATAACCCATCATCAATGAAACCTACGGGTGGTACATCATCCTCAATTTCTTTCATCTTCTTCGCAAACATGAGTTCTTTTAGGTTAATATCAGTCATATCAGCAAAGAATTGAGATGATACAAAGTAACCAAACATAACTAGATTCATCATTAAGTCATCGTGATTACCATCCGAAGCTTCGTATGATTGACCCCTTGACACAAAAGTAGAGATTTCCATGATGGTATTCTCATCAATAATATTTAGTTTAGTATTCTCTAGAATATCCTTGATTGCAGAACAACCCAATCGTTTAACCTTTCGATTCATTTCAATACCAATACGGTCTGCTTTGACGGCAGATTCCATATGGATATTCTCGTATTCTAAGTCTTGATACAGTCCTTGACAGACCAATGTTCCTTGGTCATTTGATTCGATAACAACATATGACTCGTTGTAGAGATTTGCGTACTTATATATAATATTAGGAAAGAGTATTGGAGATATAGTATTATTGCGATAGACAGCAACCTGTTTGAACGGTCTCGTGCTAATGTCGATTACGTTAAACGTAGAATAATCCTGACCTCTTCCTTTTGATACGTCCACAGTCATGATATATTCATGGTCTTTGTCTGGGCGTTCATATATTAATAAGTCGCCACCCTCAAGAAATTCTTTTGGGTTGAATGCTCTAAATGATAACAGTGTTTCGGCATTGATTAGTGTATCACCTGTACCAAAAAAGGTGTTACCAAATTCTTGGTCGAACTGTAACTGAGACGTGTTGGAAATTGTTTGTCTTTTCCACTCTTCGTCACGTCCAGGCACATCATACCAGTTAACGGTAAATGGTACGAATTCGTTTACCTTCTGTACCGCCCCTTCCCAAATCTTATGAAACGTATTACCGATACCGTTTGCAGTTGATGTAATGATAACCTTAGTATCTTTACCTGCTGAGATAACTGGATATGTAGAAGTATAGAATTCATTTGCTCTTTCCACAAAGGCAAACTCGTCAAGAAATAGTAGGTTAACAGACATACCCCTAATGGAACTACCAGAGGTAGCAGCGGCAATGATACGAGAATTATTACTAAACTCAATCGAACCTTTGTTGAGTGCCTTTGTGCCAGGCTGCAAAAAGAATGGTAGATTTTCCAACATGAGTGTAACACGAGCCAACATCTCCCTTGCAGTTGCACCCTTGTTTGCTAGTATCGCAATAGTCTTCTCACTATGGAAACAAGCAAACCAGATTATATATCCTACGGAACTAATCGATTTACCAGACTGTCTACACGCAAGTACGATAGAGAATCGATTGTTATTGAAGTGGTCAAACATTTTCTCTTGATAGGGATAAAGTGTAAAGGGTACTAAACCCTCATCAAGAGAAATAACTTTTAGATATTTTTTACAGAAATATACAGGGTCTTTAGAACACTTAATATATTCTTTGACTTCTTCTTCAGTAAAATTGTGTTGAACTCCATCACGCTTGACATTAATATTGCCAAGATAACTTTCATTCTGATTCGGGTTCAACATCTATTACTTTTTCCACTCTCTCATTCTGTATAAGTCTCTGTAGGTCTGTAGTAGTTCCTACGAACAGGTTATTGGTTGTGTTACCAATTTGTTTGGGTTCGTCTGTCTGATTGATTTCCTTGTGTTTCTTATTCAAGTCCATCAGTTTATCAGTGACATCCGCCATGTTCTTCATCATGCCAGACAACACCTCAAAGGCACGGGGGTGTTCACTCTCTCGTGCGACTTCAATCATCAAGTCCATACTCTCCCGTCCCTTCTCAATTATATCGTGATAGGTGTCACGGGAGGTGGTGTAGTCGTCTTTTATATTCTTTTCATTATCACTCATTATGCACTATCCAAGTCGGTTTCAACAAATCCGTAATCACTATCCGCACTTATGGTTGAAGGGTCTGGTGTAACCTTTATAGTTTTGATATACACATCACTATCAGATAATCCAGCTTCCTGTAAGAATAAATTACTACGTACATCACGAATAATATTCTTATTAGACTCTGGGCCATATAGAGAGATTTTCATTTCAAAGTCTAATGTATATATAATTGTTCTACGTTGTTCAACCGAACCCTCAAAGTCATCTTGAAAGGTGACTCCCGATAATGTAACGGGAACGTCTTCGGTCAAAGTATCGACATCAGCAAAGGGTTTAATAGTTAAAGTATATTGTGGTGCAAAGTATGGTAGAATCTGTTCTACAATTTGTAGTGCATCGTCTTGTGATTTAGCATATATATTTAATTGAAATGATATTGTGTATGGGGTGGACGTATAAAGTTTACGTCTACTTGTGATACTGTTCTCAACGAGGGATGAGATATTATTGTTCTTGGGTAACTGTCGAGTTGCATCATATTGCATGTTCGTAATCTCAAACGACATTCGAGGTAACTTGATTGCAACCCTACGTTCTGCATCCTCACCCTTACTCATCTCTTCTAATCGTGAGATGAAATTTCTTTTGGGTGCATAGGATAACGGAACTTTTACTTGAGAAATAGTTTCGCCCGAACTGTTCTGTCTTAGAACATATAGGTTGTTGAACATCGAACCAAATACAGATACGGCTGTTCTTACTCTCTTATGATAAAACCATGTGCCAAACATTATGATATGTCTCCGAATGGATTAGACTCACTGAAGTCCAAGAAGTCCCCTTCAAAATCATCAAAGATAGCGTTCTGTGCATCTCTTTGAATATTCTGTAGTTCAGCGACTAGTGTTGCATTTGCTTTCGCACCAGAGGTGTCCCCAGTGATAAGTCTTGATGTGTTAAATGTGTGGAACTTACCATCGGTAGCGCCAACATGTGCAAGTTGAAGAATACCATCAGAATCAGACCAATCAATAACTTCACCCTTCATACTATATGTTTCAAATACCTGAGTAACGGTTTCTCCAATGTCATATCCTGCCGCAGAATCCATTGTCAATGAAATTTGATATGCTGACTCTTCTTCAACTTTATTGATATCATCAATACCTGTATCAAAGTCTTCGTCATTATATTCGAATAACTCACACTGCATACGGAATGTGGGTAGATTTGATAACTGATAGAATGGAGTTTCGGTTTCTACTCTACGTATCTCAAATATAGATTTAGATAGTGTCAGATAAATTAGGTCGCCTTCACGAGGACGGAAGTTGTTCTCAGCTAGACGAGTACCGACAAGTTGTTTCCATCTCTTTCTAGAAACAACAAAATTAGCTTGGTCTCTTAATTCGATACCGAATTTTGTGAACAGGTCACCTTCACCATCAAATGCTTCGGTGTTCTCAATATACATTTCAACTTTATAAGAAGAACCGAAACGTGACGGTACGTCATCAAGAAAGATGTTATCTTGATTGATGATTTCTCGTGGAAGGTAATACACATCCTGACCATACATTTTGAGGGCTTCAATGATAATGTCCTCATAAACGGTCTGTTCAGAACGAACACCTTGTTTAAAATACGGGTTCGTTGCCATTATGTTATCCTACAAAGAAGTCTGGTGGTGTGTCATACTCATTATATATTCGTTGACGAATTACTTCTATTTCTTGTCGTGCATCTTCAAATATCTGTCTACCATTCAACTGAACACCGCCAGGCAATACCATTCCTTCAAACTTAATAAGATTCTGTCCCCACTGTTCTTTGATAAGTGCGGTTGCGTATTCTTTTAAGAAGATATTATTATAGATTTTACCATTGACATTTGCGTCAGTTGTAAAATACATTTCCATTAAAATTTTATCACCAGCTTGTAGGTCACCCTTACTTCCAGAAATATCACCAAAGATATTCAAGGTATTACCTGCACGAACAAACTGAATCTGAGGAGTGCCGCTTAGTTTCATATCAATAGTAGAGAGATACTGTTGCATTTGTTCATAGTATGCAAGGTCTCCGACACCAGTGTTCAAATCCCACATATCGTTAAGACGCATTTGATATTTTACATCAAAGAAATTAACACTTTCTACTTGAGAATCAATTGGCAATACACGAACAACATTTAGAATATTATTGGGGTCAGTAACACCAGTAATAGGGTCTAAGTCAAAATCAATAAACCCACGGTCAATAATAGCTTGTGTTATTGTGAATGGAATATATGCACGAAAACTACCTTCCCCACCATATTCATTAAACAATTGCAATGCGTCATTGACACGGTCTTCGATTTGTTCGTCATCCACATTAATTTCAATAACGGGATAACCTAACCTACGTAGACAATATTCAATGAACTCTTGTCTAGTTTGTATTCTTGTATATGATGCCATTTATCTATTTATCCTTAGTTTAACAACGTGCCTGCATTGTTATAAACATTAATTCTGTAATGAGAACCCTCTTGACCGTCTAATAGGTCAGCGTTCAATCCACTCGAATCGCCATCTACAGTCTTAACTGCGGTCAGAAGTTCACTTGCAGTAGAATATGTTTCACTGAATGACATGACACCAGTACTACTATTATATGATAAGTCTCCGCCAGCAGAGATAAGACCTCTTACTTGAGCATCGGTTCTTTGAGTAAATGATACCACGCCAGTAGTTGAGTTGTATGACAAGTCACCGCCAGAATCTACACTAATCTTACCACGAATCTCCGCATCACTCGGCCCTGTATAGGTAATCACACCAGTACCAGAGTTATATGAAGCAGAACCAGCACCGCCAGCGTCTGTCAATGAGATTGAACTTCTTGCGTTTGCGGTAGTAAACTTAGTTACACTAAATTGACCAGTACCACTATTAAATGTAAGGTCTCCACCCGCAGAGAACATTGCACGAATCTCTGCACTTGTATGTTGTGCAGAATCGGTGAATGAGAATTGTCCAGTACTATCGTTATAACTTAAATCACCACCTGCGGAGAATAATCCTCTAATATCAGCAGGACTTCTATCCGATTCAGTAAATGATATTACACCAGTAGTTGAGTTGTATGACAAGTCACTGCCAGAATCTACACTAATGGCACTTCTTACTCTTGCGGTTGTGTGATAGAGATTAGTATTCTCTGTCAAGTCCGCAGTAGTGAATGGGTCAAGGGTAAGGACATCAGAGAAGTCACTACCACTTGTATTGATAGTAAGTGTTCCGTCTGAATTATTAAAGTCTACACCAGTAATACCTGATACACCGATTGTTCCCATACTATCTACAAAACCATTTGCATCAACTGTTATTACAGGGATTGCAGTTGCAGAACCATATGTTCCAGCGGTTACTGTAGTCTGTGCGTCACGATTCACTTCACCAGTGAATGTACCCCCCGCAAAGTTACCACTTGCATCACGAGCAATAATTGCAGAAGCAGTATTTGCACTTGTAGCGGTCGTTGCAGAGTTGTTTACCTTACCCGCAGTAGTAATGGTTGCGAGTTTACTATCAGCGATATTTGCAGTTGCATTGATATCTGCGTTTACGATACTGCCTGGATTGTATGCAGTTGTAAGTGTTACGTTACCTGTTCCGTCAAAGGATACCGCACTTGCAGTAATATCACCTGTTAAGGAGAAGTTACGACCAGTTGCAAGAGCAGAAGCGGTTTGAGCATTACCTGTTACCGCACCAATCAGATTACCTTCAAACGTATTTGCAACTAGAGTTGCAAGACTGAACGAAGAGTCGGCAGCATTAATTGTTCCTGTAGGTGTTGAGTCATACTCATCAATGATTTTCCACTTCTCGTCAGTGACATCAAACCATAGACCCATATGGGTATAACCGACACCACTTGTGCCAGTATTTCGGTTTGTGAAGAAACCAGTATCTACATTAACAGGAGATGCAGTACCAGCCCATCTATCACCACTATCGTGACCTGTAGTCGCACCAAAATCAACCGAGATATTATCGGCAGAGTGAATAAGTTGTGGTTCACCAGTAATATTCTGTTTAATTAAAACTGGTGAAGTAAACGCACTATCGTTACCAAGTGCAACAGCAAAGGTATCTACACCACCTGCACCAGTTCCTACACCATCAATTCTTACATAGTAAGTTTGTGAAGAAGTTCCTGTAAAGTGACCTGCAAAGAAGGCATCGTCAAGACCAGTACCAGTAAAGACTGTTCCTGCTTCACCAATCGCATCACCTTCATTAAGACGATAGATTGGAGAACCCTGAGTTACATTAGATGTACCTACAGTGGTCTGACTACCTAAAATCGTTAAGTTACCGTCAACCTGTAAGTCTGTACCAATGTGTGCAGAAGTTCTTACACGGAATGAGTTAACCGAGTGGTTCTGTTGATTGACAAGTAAGATACCATTATCTGAATCACCAGCCTTAACAACCCAACCCAAACACATAGGGAAGTTTGGATATGTCGGAGATGCGTTTTGGTGAGACCCAGGCGTAGTCACGGATACGAAGAAGTTTGAACCGTCACTCAAGTGTGAGGTATCAACTTCGGTTAATTGACCAGCAATCAAACAGTGACCATAAGAGTTGTTTGCAATATCTTGGGCAGCAATACCTTGAGCGTTATATGCGTTTACGTCCGTTGCGTCTGCAAGACCAATAGTCGGAACATCAATATCACCTGATAGGTAGTTACCACTAAAGTATAGTGCATTACCTTTCTTAATGGTTGCACCACTATTATTATAAACACGTTGGTGTTCTTGAATACCAATTTCGTGAACCATACCAGTGATGTCATCATTATAGTTCAGAGTCTTGTGTGCATTATCATAATACAACAGACCTTCACTATACGGTTGATGTGAATCAAACAGTGTAGTATTAAATTGAACATTCAGAAGTGACGCAGAGTCAGCTTCAAGTCTACCTGAGACTTTCAGTCTATCTTCAATACGCAGATACTCAAAGTGTTCACTAAATCCGTCTACAAGGATTGTACCAACATTAGAGTCAGCAGTCAGAACCTGACCAATATGGAAAGGATATCCAGTATCTACAGTAACTTCGGTTGATGTCCACTTACCTGCGGAATCAGCGGAAAGATATAGTGTAGAACCTTCAGCAAAACTACCAGTGTTTACATCACGGACAATACCGTATCTTGTTACCCAACCGTGAGCGCCATCTGGAATGTCCATAGTCGCAAGACCAGAAGGATTACCTGTTGACGACATATCCGCACGAGCAAGAGATACTTGTGGGTGTTTACCGTGTGCAGTTCCAGAGATGTATACTGCATCACCGTTGTTAATCTGAGCGCCAGTTAAGTTATGGACATATAAGAATATCTCTTGACCAAGGTTAAGAGTTACATCAGGATTTGGATTGTTCTGAGTGTCCATGACAACAGACAGACCTTTTTGGTGGTCTGAGTCAAAGAATACTGTTCCAGCAGCATTTGAATGTCTTGATGTAAGAACATTAAAGTTAATTCCATCAACAACCGCAGAGTCAATAGTTGATTTACCGAATACTACGTCATCGGTAGTTCCTACAGGTTGACCAATAGAAATCGTTCCACCTGCATTGATAGTAACACCAGAACCACCATTGAAATGCGCTCTTACTTCTGTCGCACTTGGCCCCGTATAGGTAAATACACCAGTACCACTATCGTAGGTAAGTGAACCATCACCACCTGCGTCATTGACTAAGAGAGACGCTTTTGCATCACTGTCTGCTCTTGCAGTAGTATAATAGAGGTTAGACCCTTCTGATAAGTCTGACGTAGAGTTTGCAGTGAACTTAGAATCAATATCACTATCTACACGAGATTTTACGTAATAAAGATTCGTTCCTTCAGAAACATCTGAGGTAGACTTTGTACCTAATCTGGTGTCAAAGTCTGTGTTCTGACGAGCAGTAGTATAATATAAATTAGTCCCTTCTGTCAAGTCTGTTGTAGATTTAATCGCAAATCTAACATCAAACGCACTATCGTCACGTGCTAATGTATAGTATAAATTAGAACCTTCTACAAGGTTTGTGGTAGACTTAGTTGCAAGACGAACATCAAAGTCCGAATCACTTCTTACTGTCGTATAGTAAAGATTAGACCCTTCAGTAATATCTGAAGTAGTGTTTGCAAGATTTGTGAAAGAAAGGTTGCCAATACTCGCACTATCGGATATAATATTAGTAATTGTGCCGTTAGTAGTCGTAAGTGTAGTGATACCTGCACTATCAATTTGTGATGTCAGTCTAGTTAAGAAGTCACTATCAAAGTTTGCTTGAGAGTATACGTTCTCAACATCAATTGAAAATACACCAGTAGAAGAATCGTAGGATAGGTCACCTGTCGCACTAAAGTGCGCTCTCACCTCAGATGAACTCGGCCCAGTATATGTAATTACACCAGTACCCGCATTATAACTTAACGAACCATCTCCACCCGCATCGGTGACTGATACAGAATTCTTTGCATCACTATCTGCACGAGCAGTGGTATAGTAAAGATTTGACCCTTCGGTTACATCGCCTGTTGTTTTCGTAGCAAGTTGAGCATCCCATCTTGCAGTGGTATAATAGAGATTAGTCCCTTCTGTGACATCATCTGTTGTTTTCGTAGCAAGTCTAACATCAAAGTCAGAGTCCGCACGAACAGTTGTATAATAGAGATTTGTCCCTTCAGTTAAATCTGTAGTTGTATATGGGTCAAGGGTAATAGTTGTGAGGAAAGTGTTACCATCGACAGTACCAATAGAGATATTTCCATTTGCGGAATCAAACGAGAAGGATGATACACCCGCAACAGCTACACTACCTGCACTATCTAACTGACCTTGTGCATTGACAGTAAATACTGGAATTTGTGTTGCAGAACCATATGTACCTGCGACAACACCAGTGTCAGTAATAGAAATTGTATCAGTTGAACTATCATACGTGATTCCCGTACCACCATCAAGGGCAGCACCTAAATCAGAATCAAAGTTAGACTTGGTATAAACCTGTTCTACATCGAAGGTAAAGTTACCTGTCGCAGAATCATAAGTCAAGTCTCCGCCAGAACTAAACATTCCACGGATTGTTTGTGTAGATGTAGTGTCACCCAATGCAGAATCAAATCTCGCACGAGTATAATAGAGGTTACTACCTTCAACTAAATTGGTTGTTGTATATGGGTCAAGTGTTGCAGTAGTGACAAACGAGGCACCATCGGCAGTTCCGATAGTAAGATTACCATTAGAAGAATCAAAAGCAAACGAGGTTACGCCTGCAACCGCAACTGTACCCGCACTATCAAGTTGACCCTGTGCGTTTACTGTGAATACTGGAATCTGACTTGCAGAACCATAGGTTCCTGCAGCAACCCCTGTATCAGTAATAGAAATTGTGTCTGTAGCAGAATCATAAGTGATACCTGTTCCACCATCAAGGGCAGCACCAAGGTCACTATCAAAGTTTGTTTTAGTATATACTTGTTCTACATCAAATTCAAACACACCCGTGGATGAATTATATGACAAGTCGCCTGAAGCTGCAAAGTAACTACGGATACTTGCAATCGATGTTGCGTCACCCAAGGCAGAATCAAATCTTGCACGAGTATAATAGAGATTACCACCCTCAGTAATATCACTTGTTGTGTTAGTGAGGGTGGTAAATGTTAGTGTTCGAATCGCAGCACTATCATAGGTTGCGTTCGTACCAATTGTGTTTGTCGGATTTAAATTAACAATGTCCGCAGTAGTAACATTTGCTTGAACAATAGAAGCGTTATTAGATGTTAAATTATAAACTTGTTGTAAAGTAGTGGTATCTGAATCAATCAGTTTGTGCCAGTCACCTGCGTGTGCGAAGTATCCACGACCTGTTGCATGGACGTGAGCATACATACCGTGATACAATGATGCGGCCGGAAGGTCACCTTCGGTAGAGTAAACGTTTCCGAAAAGAATCTTACCAGTTGTCTCTAGAGTTTTGTCAGCCAGTGTCCAATATTGATTACCCTCATCCCATATAAATGAGACGTTAGCAAGGTCACCACGTTCAATTTCAATACCCGCATTTTCTGTTGGTGTTCCTGTTGCATTCGAGTTTAGAACAATCGTATTGTCTGCAAGATTAATTGTTTCGGTGTTGACAGTCGTTTCTGTGCCTGTTACAGTAAGATTGCCTTCTAGAACAGTATTACCCAATACTCTCAGTTCATTTATGTTTGCACTGTCTAATGTGGCCTGAGAACCAGTAAAGTTTGTACTTGCAAGATTGGTAACTGTTGCGGAATCAATAGTCGCACCATTAACTACCGTTACACCTTGATGGAATGTGTCGTTAATATCCGTTCTTGCAATATCCGAATCACTAAAGATGAAGTTACCAGTTTCGGCATTGAAACTCAGAATATCGGTATTGTTACTACTAAGAGAAATCTTTAACGAAGTTTTATTACTAACCTCATCAACAATAATAAACTCACCATCACTGTCTTTTAGTTGTAGTGTGCCGAGAGTAATTGTCTGACCAGAAAGATAAAGGTCACGCCATTTGTTATCTTGACTACCAAGGTCACGAATTGAGTCGCTGTCTGGAATAAGATTTCCAGTATATTGTCCACCAGTAAAGTCAAACCTAAAATTATTTAAACCACTATCATAGGTAGCGGTAATGTTACTACCGTTTATGAAATTAGCAAGTTCGTATTTTCCTGTTGACGACTTATAGGCAAAAATTGCACCATCGGATTCTGGAATATTATCCGTTACGACACCAGATATATTATCAATAGAGAAGGCACCAGCCGTCACTTTTTTGACGGGTGTTCCGACTACAATTTTCTTTATGTAAATCTTTTCAGACATCTATACTTTCCCTTTATTTGGTGACCGAAGGCGATACTTCAATCTGTCCTTCAAGGACTCTCTGGATTATTGTATTCGAATCACTGTCTGTGAATGATATTTCCACGTCATAGACGTATCTGCCACGAGTCTTCAGTGCATCGGTTTGTGTATTTGTTAATGAGAGATTGATGATGCCGTCTTCGGGGGGATTTATTACGACCGAATTAAATGCCACCGTGTCAGGGTCATCCGCAGAGTCGGCGTAATTTCTTTTCATTTTGGCTTCAATCGACCTATTGGTCAAATTGAAAGCGCTACCACTATCGTGAATCAGATGTATTTCAATCGCTACATCTGTTCCTTGTAGGATAGTGATATCTTCGTAATTTGGTGTCATCGTAGAATACCCATGTAAAAACAATTTCTTCTTGTCTTTATTTATAAGGATTCCAACGTCTAACGGACTAGAATTCTGACATTATTTCCTCAATAACATCATCTTGAATTCCAAGGGACATGTCGCTGCGGTCAAAGATGTATGATATAGTAAGTCTCCAACAGTCAGTTTCGGCTGCATGATAGACCCTATTGTACCAAGGTTCCCCATATGCACCAAAGTATCCTGCTTTACACTGCCATCCTTTTACATCTTGCATGACAACAGTATCACCTGTATGACCATCAACATACTTGAAGTTACCTTCTCCTGTTTCTGACCAAGAGAAAATAATATTGTATGCAGATGCGTTTGCATTATTGTGCCATGATATGTAACCGCCAGGCGGATATAATTGTGCTAATGCATTATTCCGACTTGATAGTAACTGACATAACTCTTGATTAAACTTACCGTATTGTTTAACTATACTAGCGACTTCACTGTTGTCTGCTCTATCAACGGTATGAATTCGGTCAGTCTTCAATCCATATCCACGACATTCATCGGGAAATCCTTCATGTCTGTCATCCATTGCAATAATTTCGTCACGATATTTTTCACCGACAAAATGAGACCTTTTATTTGCATCAGAATGAACCCTTAGATTTTTTGCAACAATATCCTTGTTGTCATAAAACCATAAGAATTTATTTAGAACCTCTAGTACTTCAGGATTTTTTATCGGAATATCTTTCATACTATAAGCTTATCCTTCTGGAGTGAACCAGAATAGTGTCTAAGGATAGGTGGTTTACCTTCAATAGACTTTAGACCTTCATATGCATATTGGGTAAAATAATTCCATCGAATGTCATCTTGGAAAATACCAATCTTGAGGTCTTTATATTTTTCTTCTTTTTCTGTTAACCACCAAAGAGTTGTCTGGTCAAAATGTTTAAGGTCTCTATCAAACTGTTGGTTGTCAAATCCTTTTGGTTTCCACATTCCACTATGTTGTTTATTGAACAACTCAAACCAGTCTTCCATAAACTCACGAACCAGAGGATTGCCACTTCTATATAGACACACGCCCCCACATAGAGTAAACTTCTCTATACCATCACCATATTTAAATTCACGAATCGCATAGTACTTTTCACGTTCGGGGGTCAATGCATGAAAGACCATATCATAGTCCTTCATCTCATCCCATACCTTTGCGATATCTTCATGTTCACAATCCATGTCTGCATCGACATACATTGTTACATCATAGGGAGTCTGAGACATACCCCATAGTTTTGCACGGTAGTGGTCAGTACAAAAGATTACTTGGTCAGCTTCATCTGCACGTTCATCAATAAAACGTTGTTCGGTGACAAGACAGATTTTTGCTTCGGGATACCAATCTTTGATTGATTCGATTAAGTTAACTGCATACGTATAGAAGTTTTGATTTCTGGACGCAACAATTACAAAACCTTTACTTGGTGTGTTCGTCATCGAGAGTTTCCTTCACAATCATCATAGCATATAGATTCACTTCAGGAATCGACTTGGAACGTCTCAGTTTAGATTTTAATAAACGATTCTTCGAACCTTTAATTTCATCAATCTCAAAGGTCTCTAGTTTATACTCAAAGAGTTTCTCTAGTTTCTTTGCACGTTCATGTTCAAGCGCCTTTTGTTTTTCAAGTTCAGCCTCAGACTGTTTCTTTTCCAGACGCTTTTTACTTGACGCATCAATCTTTTCTTCACCAAGGAAGGTCATAACTTCAGTGAATAGTTCGTTCTCTGTGCCATCATCATTTAGTTTATTGAGTTTATGAACTTGACGAATCTGGCGATTATCAATTTCTTCCTCACTTATTGCATTCAATATTTGTTTTTTGGGAGTTTCCCAGAATGCGTTGTCTAACCATGTTCTTGCCATTTTAAATCTCCGTTGACTTCACGTTTATATATATTAAAATTATGCGGTTCTCTGGTACAGGGTGTAGGTAGTAATGGTGGAAGTTCCAGAATCAATGGTTGTTCCAACATAGTTACCGACATAGTTACCAGTGAAGTCGCCCACAAAGTTACCTGTAAAATCACCTGTAAAGGTAGTCACACTGGTTCTTGTTCTACTGTATGCACTTGAACGAACAACAACAGAAGTTCTTGTAAAGGTCGCAACAGAATTTCTTAACGAATCCCTAGTTGAATTTCTGGTGTAATTAGAGTTACGTGTTCGTTGATAGTCTGCGCTGTATATAGATGTTCTTGTTCTAGAGTATACAGCTGAGTATATTGAAACACGAGTTCTCTGATAATCCGCAGTGAAACTTCTAGAATAGTTGCCTGTGTACTCGCCAAGAAAGTCACCAACAAAATCGGTGAGAGTGTCTCTCTGATAATCAGCACTAAAGTTTCTAGCATAGTTACCCGTAAAATCACCAACGAAGTTGCCAGCAAAAGTGTTGGTCGAATTTCGGGTAGAATCAATAGTATATGTACGAGCATAGTTACCAGTATAATCACCAAGGAAGTTACCAGTGTAGGTAGTCGCCCTAGTTCTCTGATAGTTTGCACTAAAGTTACGAGCATAGTTACCAGTATAATTACCAGCATAATCTGCTACATAATTTGTTATCCTAGTCCTTGCGTATGCAGTAGCACGAGTTCTTGCATAGTTACCTACAAAGTTACCTACATAATCACCAAGGAAGTTGCCGAGGTAGTTACGAGCATAGTTACCAGTATAGTTACCGACATAATCTGCTACATAATTTGTTACACGAGTTCTTGAATATGTAGTAACACGAGTTCTTTGGTAATTAGTTGCACGTGTTCTTGAATAGTTACCTACAAAGTTACCTGTGTAGGCATATAAATCACCACTTTTACCACCACCAAGAAAGTTGGTTGTACGAGTTCTTGCATAGTTTCCTACAAAGTTACCTACATAGTCGCCAAGGAAGTTACCTACATAGTTACCTGCAAAGTTACCCGTAAAGGTTGCAAGCCTGTTTCTAGTATAAGCAGCAGCAAAGTTACGAGCATAGTTAGTTGTACGAGTTCTTTGGTAATTAGTTGCTCTGGTTCTTGCATAGTTACCTACAAAGTTACCTGTGTAGTTACCTACAAAGTCACCCGTAAAGGTTGCAACTCTGTTTCTAGTATAAGCAGCAGCATATGCACGAGCATAGTTACCAGTATAATCACCAAGGAAGTTACCTATAAAATTGGTGGCTCTAGTTCTTTGATAGTTGGCAGAAAAGTTACGTGCATAGTTACCAATAAAGTTACCAGTAAAATCTCCGATAAAATTGGTTACTCGGTCTCTTGTGTATGCAGCCGAGAAATTACGAGCATAGTTACCAACATAATTACCGATAAAGTTACCAGTATATGTTGTTACACGAGTTCTTGAATATACAGCGGAATATGCACGAGCATAGTTGCCAATATAGTTACCAAGGAAACTTCTAGAATAGTTACCCGTATAATCACCAATGAAGTCTCTACTATAGTTACCTACAAAGTTACCAATAAAACTTCTTTGATAATCGCCTGTAAAGTCGCCTATGAAGTTGCCCGTGAAATCACCGACATATTCCCCAAGGAAATTTGCAGTGAAGTTTCGAGTGTAATTACCGACATAATCTGTTGCAGCTGAACGGTCTCTAGTACTATTTCGGGTAGAATCTAGTGTACTATTTCTTAGATACGTTGCAGAGTAATCCGTATTGACCAAGGCATAACGAGTATCTGTTGCAGTTCCTCTGGTAGACCATGTCCCTGTATCAGTAGGAGCGCCTTGAACATTACTTCTTAATTGATATGTGCCTACTCCACCACTTCCATTCATGACACGACTTTGGACTCTTGAACCAAAAGTGTATCGTATCTGGGCATCACTCATTTCTTGGATGCCTTGGAACGAACCTGTCAGACCACTAGACCTTTTAATGGATACTGGTCTTACTGTAGTTGGTGGAGTCATCGAGGACTTCACATACAGATTGTAGGCTGTACCCGAAGTGCCTGTTTGTAGTCTATCCGAAAACACGCCTGCTTTATATACGGAATATGTTCCGCCAGGCGAGGACGAACCCAGTCGATATGTGCCTGGATATTCGGATGTTACGATACGAGAAGTAAGTCTGTCGGCAAGGGTATCTACTTCAGCCGAATCCAGTTCGTGAACTTCTGGTGTTCCACCGTTGTCAACAAACTCTGTGGGGTATCGAAATGCAGCTGAAGCTGAATCTCCTGAGAAATCAGCGACACCTTCTCTTTGATATAAAGAAGTTGTTGTTTGTGTAACAGGAACAGTACCACCCGCAAATCCATGTGTGCCAGGCGCATCATCAAATGTAGTATCAGTAAATGTACCGATTAGGGTATTACTGGTACTGACTTGAGTTAATGTTGCGACATCACTAGAATCCAACGCAGACAGATGCAACCCTGCCTGATACGCAAGGTAGTTCTCTTCTGCGGTTGTTATCTCCTTGAGGTCACCATTGGTGCCTTCAAGTTTTAGTGTTGTAGTTCCCATATCAACCTATTTATGCTGTTCTTACATAGAGAGTATAAGTCTCAATGGTTGAATTCGTAGCCCCTATAGTGGCACCTGCGTAGTTGCCTGTGAATGTTCGATTGTAGTTTCCAATGAAGTTACGTGCATAGTTACCAATGTAATTACCCACAAAGTTTCTGGAATAGTTACCTATAAAGGTTGTTGTGAAGTTTCGACTGAAATTACCAATATAGTTACCAAGATAGTTATTTGTGAATCCATCAAGTCCAGTATAGACTGTCACACGAGTACGTTGATAGTTTCTACTATACTCACCAATAAAACTTCTTTGATAATCACCCGTAAAGTCGCCAACAAAGTTTCCAAGGAAATCACCAATAAAGTTACCAAGGAAGTTAGTAGTAGAAGTTCTAGTACTGTTTCTGAGAAAATCCCTTGCAAAGTTTCTGGAGTAATTACCAAGGAAGTTACCACTAAAGTTACCGACATAAGATGTCAGTGTTCTTCTTCTTACAGAATAAAGAGCATTATCTAACTGGCCGTCCAGTCCACCATCACCATCAAGTGCTTGAAAGTCTCCTTTTTCATACTCATATCCATCCGCATCATCCTTTATTCGGGTAATCTTCGACAACATTGTATGAAAATCTAGTAAACTCGCTGTCATAAAGGCTTCGTATGTCGGAACCACAGTACTTGCAGTATCTGGGTCATAATAACCAGTTATCAATTCATACTGAGCATAAGTCAGATTAAACCCGCTTGTCAATACGTTACCATCGGCATTGGGGTCATAATAAGCTAGAGCAACCGCTACTTGGCCAGGAGATGGCAATACGCTTGTTCCCCAGTATACTCTAAATATTTTAGTGTTAATGTTATCACCATCAGCAATCGGGACTTGCCAGAATATATCACCACTGGAAATATAATCAAGACTCACTTTACTGTAATAGTATGCACTACTTGTACCAGTTGCCGTAACACTATGTCTAACATATTGATTGGTGCCTAGATAGTTACCAGTATAGTATGTAATGTCACCAGCCTTTACTGTACCTCGTGAGTAAACAGTAACATAGGCCATTTCGTCCAAAGAGTTTCTAGTAAATGCGCCAGAAAAGTTACGTGAATAGTTACCAGTGAAATCACCAGTAAAGTTGCCGATATCAGTTCTTTGAGAATCTCTGGTAGACGTTCTAGTAGAGTCTATTAAAGTGTTTCTTTGATAATTAGAATTACGAGTACGAAGGAAGTTACGTGAATAGTTACCAACAAAGTTGCCAGTAAAGTCAACTGCTGGGACTCTTTGACTATCACGAGTGTATTCGCCCAAGAAATTGCCAGTATAATTACCGAGGTAAGTTACACTTCGATTATAATTACCAACAAAAGTATTAGTAGAGGTTCTACCATATGTCGATACTCTGGTAGAATCTCTAAGAAAGTTTCCGCCCACACCTGAATAGTTACCAGTAAATCCTAATAAACGAGAATAGTTACCTACAAAGTTACCTACATAATCACCAGCATAATCGAGAGTAGCCAGACGACTTCGAGTATAAACTCCACTCGTTGTTCTTTGATAATTACCAATGTAGTTTCCTATGAAACCATTAGTGGTGAATGAACTAGTTCTTGGTAGGGAATATGTTGCTGAGTATGTACTGGTACGAGTAACATCATTAGTACTAGCATAGGAACTACTTCTTGTTCTGTTATATGCAGCACTATAAGTAGATTCTCTTAGACGAGAGTAAGTAGATACACGTCCTCTAGTATAGTTTGCATCAACAATATCTTGACGAGTATCTGTTGCAGTACCTTTAGATTGCCATGTACCAGACAAACCATTGTTGGTTGGAGTACCAGCAGAAGCACTGTAAATCTTATATGAACCTACAGAATTATCAGTACCCGCAATCTTGTTTTGTAAACGAGTACCAATAGAATATTTGACTTGGTCGTCAGTCATTAACTGAAGACCTTGATATGTACCAGTATCACCACTAGAACGTTTGATAGAAAATGGCAACACTTTAGTTGGTGGTGTCATTGAAGTTCTTCTATACAGATTATATTGTATAGATGTTCCATCAGTTCTAGTATCAGTCGTTACATTTGATAAGACTGTCGAATATCCACCAGACGGAGTTGATGTTGAAAGTTTATATGAGCCAGGATAGTCAGATGTAAAGATACGTGAACCGACTCTATCGAGTAATGCACTCACATCAGAATCATTCATCTCACGAATAACTCTTTGTCCGTCACTGTCCCTCTGCATCACGGGAAGACGGTTATTACTTCCAGCAGGAGTAATGGTTCCTTTGGTTTGTCTAATCGGAGTCGTAGTTGTGGTGAATGATAAGAACGAACCATCACCGCCTGTTCCTACAGCAGAGTCATATGACGTATCAACCACGGAACCGATTGTATTAACAACCCCATGAATATTGAACGCAAGAGAACCTACGTCTGAACTATCTCCAGACGCAAGGTGTAGACCCGCTTGGTATGCTAAATAATTTTCTTCTGTCGATGAGAACTGAACAAAATCGGCACTAGCACTGTCTTTTAGTTTTACTGGAACAGTCATGTTCTCTCCGATTAATTAAGTTGTGTTCCATTCTCATCAAATATCAGTGGTATATCCGCTCGTAATGCATTTAAAGCTGCAACAAAATTATCTCTTTCTGCACCAACAAAAGCTACGTCTAAATCATTCAATGAACCCAGTCTTGCACTCTGTAACGTTGAATCCGAATCCAAGAGGAGGATATCGTCCGCAAGAGAGTTGATTGCTCTAACCAGATTAGTTCTATTTGCAATAGAACCGTCACTGTTAAGAATACCTAAATCACCTACTGCACTATCTAGTAAGTTTAAAGACGAACCAATATTACCTGTAGTAAGATTATCACCACTTATTGCGTCCCCTACTTCAGTATGTAGTTCGTTAATTGCACCACGTAGAGTTGTTGCAGAAGTATTTAATGCAGCAGCACCAATCTCTGTATCGTGTTCGTTGATAGCACCCGTCAGAGTCTTGGCAGTGGTTGTTAGATTAGTGTGTGGTCTCGCACCAATATCACTATCCAACTCATTGATTGCGTCTGCGTGTGAGTTTGCAGTTGTTGTTAATACTTGAGTAGGTTCAACTGCGGTATTAAGAGTATCAATCTCTTGTTCTAATTCAAAGACTGCACCAGATACAGTTGATGCGGTAGTGCCCATCGCAACAGCAGTAATTGTTCCTAGTTCCGCATCAAGTTCATTAACCGCAGATGTAAGATTTGATGCACTGGTTGTTAGGTTAGTATGGGGTCTCGCACCAATATCACTATCAAGTTCATTGATTGCGTCAGCAACAGTTGTTGCAGTTGTATTGATTGCCTGTTTAGGTTCAACAAAAGTAATAAGAACGTCACGGTCACTATCCAGTTCCGCAATCGCACCACTTACTGTAGATGCGATTGTTCCCATTGCACCTGAAGTGATTATACCTAACTCTGCATCATGTTCATTGATTGCAGCTGTCAGATTCTTTGCAGATGTTGTTAGTGTTGTGTGTGGTCTTGCGCCAATATCACTATCCAACTCATTTGCAGCAGCAGTTAGATTTTTTGCAATTGTCGTAAGATTAGTATGGGGTCTCGCACCGATATCACTATCAAGTTCGTTAACACCCGACACAAGGTTATTTGCAATAGTTGTAAGGTCAGTTGCGACCAGATTGTTTGATGTTCCTCGGATACCTACTTCTAGTTCATTAATACCTGATACGATATCATTCGCATTAGTGGTTAAGTCAGCCTTAGCATTACCACCACCAGCGCCATGAAGGTCACTGTCGAGTTCATGCAGTGCAGATACGATGTTATCAGCACTAAAGTCTGCAAGGTCAGTTAAGACTAGATTATTAGAAGTACCACGAATTCCTAATTCAAGTTCGTTAATAGCTGCGACCGCACTAGAATCTTGATTAGTGTTTAGTCTACCAGTCGCACCTAAGTCTAAGGACACTGTATTGGTATTGGTCACCAACGTAGTGAACGTATCCTGAATCGTTGTAATTGTCGGTTGATTTGTTGCCATTACAGTTTCTCTACTAGTTTATTGAGGAGTTCTTTTATCTCACCGACTTCATTCTTTAATTCGTCAAACTCTCTATCTTTATTCTTTCTTCGTTGTTTAGCATCTCGTGCTTTGTTAATCTCATCTTTATTTATATTAACTATGGCACCAGTTCTTGGGTCTCTTGCCAAACTAGAACTTCCGTCTACCATTATATACCTACTCATTATACTGCCAACGCAATTGCTCGGAAGTCTTTGAAGACAGGAATCTTAGATGAGTTATTTGAACGCATCACAATTTTAAATTGATATTGAGTGAACGGGTCAACATCACCACCATCACCACCAATCAAGTAACGATATTCACGATAGTTATTAGGGTCTGGTGCAATAGTTGTTTCTGTTGATTGAAGTGTCCAATCCTTATCAAAGATATTTTCACCATCATTCGCAACTCTGAAATATAAATCAAAGTCAGCATTAGATGGTCTTAGTGCAGATACCAGTACTTTCATACCAACAGCATCTGCTTCAAGTTCATTCACCGAGGTGATATGTTTAGCCAAAGCGGAACCGCCAAACGGTGTTGTCTCGTCCGTATATGTTAATGGAACATTATATCCATTAGCAGCAGATGAGACTTGATTATCAATCAAGTTTGACGTGGTAGTAAGAGACGCTCTTTGTGCATCAATAACAGGAGATACATCCGAACGAACCGTTCCCATATCAATCTTAAAGGTTGTTGAACGAACACCAGAACCCAGTTCCGTAGTTTCATTTGAGGCTTTCGCAACAAGTCTTGGTGCAGTAAAGAAGTTCTCTTCACCCACCACAATATCGGCACTATATGTCGCATCTTTCTGATAACGAGTCTGTTGACCAGCAACAGCTGCCAGAGATTTACCTGTAGTAAACTTAGCACCAAAGGATAAACTTGTATCGTCTGGTTGCATTGTGGTAAAGTTTGGTGTTGCAATATCAAATTGAACTTGTTGGTCAACTATGATATCTGTTCCACCAAATCTACCCGAAGATGTTGCAGCACTATCAGCTTCAAATCTTAGACCAAATCCATCAATTGCGGTAACTGTTCGGCTACCAAGGAGACTAGTTCCAAGAATACCGTTATAAGTTGTTGCACTATCCAATCCAGCAATAGTTACTGTATCATTAACATCATAACCATGATTTGGGAACAACATAGTAACGGTTGCGTCCGCATTGTTCATGAAGAATGGATTGTTTTCTAAAACCTCATCTTCTACGTCACGGTTCTCAAATATCGCATAACCTCCAGCAGTATCAAACTCTGCTTGGAAAATCTTGAACGACAAGTCTTTTGTTTGGTCTGGTTCCCAAGTCTTACCATTTTGTGACTTGAAGAGTGAACCCATTGAAGGTTGTCGTGATACACGTTTCTCGGTAGAACCTAGTTCAAACGCATAGGTCTCAGCAACATAGGCTTCATACTCAACCGACTCCGCAAGTAGAACAATTGCATAATCCGTTTCGGGATTCAGATAGATTGGTTCATCAAACTCAAACGTAGTAGGAGCGGCAAGTACCGCAGCCTGTGTCTGTGATGCTGGTAAGTTAACTTGTGACGGTGACAGGAATTTAATCGCATTACCGATAATATCAGTTGCAGACGGGACACCATTGACCATAGGACGAATCTGTAGTTCAACAGGAACACTGGAATCCTTACTCTTAAAGTAACACTGAACTTTAGTTACAAACATACCTGAAGGTTTTGTGACAGTAAATGACTGAGCAAGTGGGTCACGGTTACGGACACGAGTAGTTTCTGTCCACTTACGGGTTCTCTTCTGAGTGATACGAGTAGAGGTAATGGTCTTCTGTCTTGTATCTAATGTACCTTGTGCAACATAGTTAATTGATGCATGAGACAATGCAGCTGCATCATTGTTGATACTGATATCAAGTAGTTTAAACTCACGAGTACCTGTACGGAAACGATTAGTAGTTGAAGATGGGATGAAGAATGAACCTTCAATCACACCATTTGCATTTGATTCTAAGTTACTCGAACCCTGTGGGTGCGAACTAGAATTGCGGAATCTGTTACCATAATAGATTCCTGAAGTTCCACCTAACGAAAATCTTTCGAAAGACTCTTCACGACAGAAATTCGATACTAGTTTACCATCAAAGAATGGGAAGAATTGTGTATTAGGTCGGAGTCCTTCTGCACGGAAGAACACTTTACGTGAACGGATAAATGGTAAGAATGTCAGAGATACTGTTTTATCACCAACTACTTTACGAACAGTTCTTGTTCCAACAACAACACGTTGCGAAAATGAACGGGTCGTTGTGGTTCCTGCACGGTCTCTGTTAGTTGTAACACCACCTCTAGCAACACCGTCTGACTGTCTGTTTGTAGCAAGTGGTACACCACGCCAGTTCCAATCAGCAACACCTCTCCAACCATTGAAGATTGGAAGTTGCATAAATCCAAATCCACCGATAGGTGCAAATGGGCGACCACTCCATACGAATTCGTTAGCTACGCCTCTTCTTACTGCCGTTCCTACCGCAAGGTTACCTTCGTTAATTGTACCAAGGTCTTCTTCCGCAGTCTTGTTAATTACGTTCGCTGGTTTATATTTTGTCTGTTGCCATTCATCCGAAGCGGGAGAAAGAGTAATATTACCCTCTCCAGTAATAACCGCAAATGGGTTAACATTCTCAGTACCAGAAACAACTGGTTGAGTGATTGCTTCTTTATGTGCATAATTAAGGAAAATGGTATCGCCTTTCAAGATAGTATTGCTTGAAAGCGCACTATCATAGATAAGTCCGACATTATCTTCAATTGTTTGTGGTGCTAAGAAGTTTCTAGATGGGTCAATCGCAGCACGATACTCAGAGTTCTGTGCATCCGAGAAACTTCTATCTTTGAAGTTATCAACAAAGAATCCAGATTTACTTCTAGGGTTACCCGAAGAATCAAGAACCAACAGAGCCGATGTATCGACTTCAAGAAGAGATAGTGAAGTAACTTCTTCTAGTTTATCAATTCTTTTCTCAATCTGTGAGATATCTTTCATCGTGAAACGTTTTGCTTCAATCGGAGTTACAACGATATCTGAGTCACTTAGACCATATGGGTTAAGTTCTAATTCAAAGAGGGGCAATGTATTTTCGGGAGTAAAGGGTACTTGTGAAGTAAAGCCAGGTTCACCTTTAATGTTCTTTATATCACCTTGTGTGGTAATAACAATTTTATCTGCACGAGGAACATAGTATTCTACGTCACCTTGGAAGATGTCACCGTTAGTAGGTATTTCGTTAAATGCAGCGTCACCGCCAGCAAATAGTCCGTCAGAATCAACCGATGAACGGAAGTCAATCACATCACGTAGATTGATTGAACTACGAGGGCCAATCTGAAAGTTAGGAATATTTTCGTAAGCAACCTGACCCGTGTAAGAGTTTACTGCGAAGTAATCACCTGCACCGTGGGTAAAGTGTTTGAATCTTGTAAACACCGAACCAGCTGGAGCAGTAGCGCCACCCTCAAGTACTAGACGTGCATTATCATAGAAACCAGCACGTTGACCATCGTCAACAGTAAACAGATAAGAAATATCCGAACCACTAGAATCCGTTTGTTTGATTGATAATACATCATATACATCTGTTGCGTGTAGATTAACAAATTTAGTTCCTGTGCCATCGGATTCTACTGCACCACTAAATGTGGTTTCTACCAATGTTTTTTGACGCACCGATGGTTGTGCTTTGTTAACTTTAAGATATACGGTAACTGCTGTAGAGTTTGGAAGTCCACTAATAGTAGTTGACTGAGTACCTGTGCCAGTAATACCAGAAGGAGAAACCACCGCACCAGTATCATTACGAGTGACAATCCATTGAGAGGTGTTTACAAATGTTTCGCCAGTTGCCGACAAAGAAAGCGTCAGTGAACCAGAACCACTTGATGTACCTGTACGGATACGTTGAACCTCAAAGTCTACGTCACTAATAGTTCTTGGTCTTGGATTAGGAAGAGGATACACCAAAGTTGTTTTGGTTGACTCTTTAATAACAGCTTTACTATTTTCAAGAATTGGGTTAGCAAAATCAGCTGCACCAGTACCAAGAGATTTAACATTACGTAAAGACTGACCACTGTTCATTTTAATGTCGAACAAGTAGACTCGATAGTTCGCACCATCTTCTTCTACATAACGGACTCTTGCAGTACCAATGGTAGAACCACCATATGATGCAGTGCTACGTAAATTTAGTGTCGCAAATGCTGATACGTTAAGATTACCTTCAAGCGTATCACATATAAAATATTGACCGTAAGTAATACCAGCAACTTCGTTTGTTAGAGTTTCGGTCTGTCTTGGTTTTGCGATTATTAGAGGTGTAGGTTTTGGAGCGTCAGCACGGTAACCATTTACATATGCGGTTCCGTCTGAAACAGAAGCAAGGAAATCATTCGCAGAATCACCAAAGTCAACCGTGAATGGCTCTACAATATAATTACCTGATTCTTCCTCAGTTCTGGTCGCAAGAAGTTTATTAATTGCGTTATAATTAGATTCGCCTTTTGCCTCATCGACAATTAACCCGTCAGCTACATCACAGTAGTAAACAAAGTTTTCGTCCGAAACAATTTGGTCTTTAGTAGTAAGAGTAAGTTTGATGCGATAACGGTCTGCGCCAGGCGAAGACAAGTTAGGAGTTGCACCTTGATTATCATACAGGGTATTGGTGTCAGTAACAGTAACGATATCTTCAGTCACTTTAAAACCGACAACCTTAGTAGGGTATCTTGAGTATTTGGAAAGGATTAGACTCTGTTTACCGTTAAAGACAAAGTGTCCACGAGTAAAGAAGTCACCTTCCGCAGATGAAATTTGACAACCTCGACCAACAGCAGGGTTGTTAACTGTGTTGGTTGATTGTACAGTAAGTGTATCTGTGCCATTAGAGATGTCTTCACCAGCACCCATGCGAATAGTATTTTCACCCGCAGTTGCACCAGAGGTATTGGTGTATTGTACATATAAGGTTGCGGGGTCTGAACCTGACGCAACAAGAACTTCGAGAACTCTTGCTTTTACAGTGGAAGTCTGACCAGTAAATTCTGTTCCGACCAGAGTGGTTAAATCACTAGGTAAAGTATTAACCGAAGTATTCAGTTTAATAAATTCGTAATCATTGTTTATAGATGGGCCGCCAGGATTTACTGCAGCACCTTCTGTAAATACATTCCTACCAAAGCGACCAATTTCTTCTTGGATGATTGTTTGCAACTGTGTAAGTTCACGTGCTTGAAGCGCTCGTCCACTGTTGAATAGGATACGGTGATAATTATCACTATCCTTGAAATCATCCTTGTAAGATGAGTTAAATACGTTAGATGTAAATGTCTTTGGCATGTCTCTACCTTAAATTTGGATTACGATTTTAATGTCTTCGGTCTGTTCGGCACTACGAGTAACTGACCCACGATTGTCAATATACAAAACCACACCGCTGAAAATATCAACTTCAGGAGTTATATATGGAGCAAACGTAGCGTTAAGACTACCTGTACCATTACCATCAATTTCTGAGATAGATTCTCCCGCATCAAAGTTACCAAATCCAGTAACTTCTGTTTGGTGATACCAAATACTGTTAGAGTCTACTTTATCAATATATGCCTGTACACCAGAGGTTCCACCTTCAATAATATTGTCTGTGGTAAATCCAGTCACCACACTAGACAACCTAAGTTGTTTGAGTGCAATACCAGTAGATTCTGTAAAGAGTGTTGAACCAGAACTATCCATTAGGTTCTTAATCAAACCGACTTGACGGAAATCATTACCAATAATAAAGTCATTGCCTTCAACACCTTCGGGTTTTGCGTTAAACATAATAGCAGTAGAACGTAAGTCATCTCTTGGGTCTGCACCTAAACCTAAAGGTGTCGAGAGAACGGCTCTTACTGAAGCTGGTTTACTTGGTGAACCACCACCAGTGACAGCAACATCCGCAAAATTATACCCACTACCAAGTGTGTAACTACCAGAACTATCGATGAGTTCTACCCTAGTAACCTGTCCACCAGAAATCGTTGCACCAGCTTTTGCCTTTATTCCATCACCTGTGACGGAAATTGTAGGTGTTGAGGTATATCCTGTTCCACCCGAATCAACAACATAACCGATAATCTGACCAACAACAGCTGCATTCTGAACCAATTCTTGTTCCACATCAGCAGCAGGAGAATCCGAGTCCGTACCAGTAATAAGTTGTACAGGAAGATAATTTGCAGAGATATATTTGTTTGCGTCCAAGGCACCAATAGAATACAAGAACTTCCAGATGTAACCATCTGCGGTATCAAACGGAGTACCTGTAGTATTACCACTTGGTTGAACCGTGGATACTTGGGCTTGACCCGAATTGTTTTTTGCTTGTTGAAGACACATATAAACTTGGTTGTTATCGTTCATGACATAGTATGTCTGAGTAGGATAACCAACTTGTGCATCATCATATGCAGAATATATTGCACCAGATGCCCAGTTGTAACGAGGAATAACAAAAGAATGGTCAACAATATTTTTTACTGACTGTAAACCAAGACGGAAGTTTCTTTCCTCTCTTGCGCTGTTTAGAACAGTTGGTGCGATATCAGAATCGTTCCAATCCTCGGAACGTCCAATCGCTATAAAGTAATTAGTATCAGAGTCCGAAATGTCGGTTTTGATTGATTCGATTACTTGTTTTTTAATTTTTCGAGTTACAATTGCCATCTTATTATCCTGTTGTTACACCGTTGTTGCCAACGATAAACCATTTACTCTTTCCATTATTCCAGATAAGTTGACATCCGTCACCCTCACCAAAACTTAAAAATCCGTTGCCAGAATCAACACCAAAGATATTTGATGTTCCGCCTTGTGGAGTAAGTCTTACTTCACCCGCACCAACATTACTAAAGAATTTGGTCTCTGCCTGAATTGTTCCATCGTTAATAATAGGAGAAATCAAACTACCAGAATTAAATACTGTCATCGGTTTTGTTAGGTCTATTGCACTACTTGTTGCAACGTCTGTTCCTTTTTCAAGAACAAATTTGTTTTTAATTTCAACACCACCTGTACCTTTCGCAGCAAGTTCAAGACTGATATTAGTATCATCACCATCGACATCAATTGCAGGGCCATTACCTGTAGCCGCATTAGTAATCATCACATAATTTACAGCACTTGATGTAGATACAAATTCAAGGTATTCATCACCAGCACTGTCAAAAAGTTTTGAACCACCACTAAGACCACCCAGTTCTGGATTCTCAATGTGTGGACTACTAATAGTTTTATTGGTTAGTGTTTGGGTTGCATCTGCAAATACAAAAGTATCATTCGTTGTGAGTAATGGAAGTGTAATATTACGATTTGCACTTAGGTTACTCACCACAACATTGTATGTATGACTTGAATCTGCATCTTTAATAGATGGAGTAGTTAAACTAGGACTTAGAATAGTTTTATTAGACAATGTCTGTGAAGCAGAGTCTAATAAGAGTGTCCCACTGGTATCTGGAAGATATACAGTATTATCTTGGGTGGGTTCAATTGATGTTAATGTGGTCTCAAAATCATTTTCAGCGAGACCTTCAAACACCGCACCAAGTTCTGTAAGTGTTACAGACGTAGACGCAGAATCTCCACCGATTGAAGTGTACAATTCAGCGAAGTTTTCATTAATTTTTTGGGCAGCTACACGCAGAGTATCCCCTGTGCCGTCATTTGCCGCTGTACCTCTGTTTAGAGTCTGTCTTGCCATTTTTAAATCCGTCTTGTTTTATCTATTTATAAGCATTATTAACTAAAGTGTGAAACTTTTTATATACTGGTCGGAGTCCGCACTGTACCATTTGTTGATATCTTGGTCTAGTGTTTCCCATCTGAAGTTGTTACTCAAGTCCATACCATTAGTCTCGAATTCATCCGAATCATCAAATGTAGGTGATGTAGCCGTCTGCGCTTCACGTAATGATGAGTATTGATTTTCAATTGTTTGAATGTTGTAACCAAAATCTTCTATACTTGTAAGTTCCGCATTGATTCTATTCAATACACCATCTGAATCACTATATAGGTCATCGACAAGAGCGGTTAAGTCCATGTGTGCGAAGTCTCCGAATACACCTGTTCCCTCTATTGTGATAGGTGGTGGTGGTTCAAGAACAACTAGTGGCGCTGTCACAGTATCTATAACTTCAGATACAATCTGAACCTCACTGCCAATAAACATACCAGCGGGATGGGTAAACAATTTGTATGGTTCTTTCCATTCACTAAAAGCAATGTCAGACTTGATAAGGATAGCGAAAGTCTGATATAATTTATTATCAGTAAGAAACTTCTGAGAGTTCAAACCAATCTGAGAATCCTCTTCTCCAACTTTAAATACATTTTCTTTGGTATAAATCACATCGGGGTCAATACCAAAGAAAGTTCTGAAGAACTGTTGAATAGAATACTTTGTTCCTTTAGAACGATAAAGAGTGCTTGAGTATTTTGAAGCTGCACGTTTGTCTGTAAATCCTTCAAAGTAAGATTGACCCAAAAGTAGTTCATCTTCGATATAGGATAATAATTCTATATCAGTTTGGGTAATATCACGATTATAGAATAGTTCATTTACTAATTTTGATGGCGAAGTATCACCATCCTCAAAGTGATAGTATTCGTTAAGAAGAGTAATTAATTTGGGATACTCAGACTTGAAAAACTCAGGCAATACTTTTTCGACCTCATTACGAGGAAAAGAAATATTTCTTCGATTCAAGTCGTTTAGTGTATCATCACTCTTGTGTGTCATTAGTTAGTAATCCCAGTATCAATTTCAACAACACGTGAGAATGTGTTGGATGGGTCTAGTTCTAAAACGTCTTCTCTTAATGGAGAGATTGCACTCTCGTTTGCAGGTTTGGCAGAAATCTTAATAAATCCATCCGAACCAACAAAGTTATCAATCTGAAGACCTACAATAAATACGGTATCACCCGTATAGTTACCGACATTGTCCACAATAACTTCGTTACCTTCGGTGTTGAAGACTTCTAGTTTATTGGTGTTCAGTTTGTTTCTCAGAATACAAGTTTGGTTTTTGTATCTAAATGCTGAAGATGTGATTGTATAGAAAACATCATCAAATGCTTTTAGAGGAGCCGCAAATCTGAGTGTGTGGTCTTGAATCTTAGTTAACGTAGGAGTAAATCTTCTCTGCATAAACACATCTGTACGAGATGAGAGAACCGAAGGACTCACATCATCGACTAAAGTAAGAAGGTTTGAACGTCTAAACGATTGATTGAACTTACCAAGGTTATTGGTAAAGTAATTAGTAATAACCTCATTGACCGAATCTTGGATAGTATTCCTAGAAAGTGTGGTCAAACTAGGATTAAATTGGAAGAATGTTCTAGTCTCAATAAAGGTCTTGATAGGGTCACTAAACTTGACATTAAAGGAAGCGACCGATAACTGAGCTGCAAGGTCAACAATAGAATCTTTTGTTGTTGCAATTGTAGTATCATCAACGTCTGCATTAAACAGAATTGAAAGAAACACTGTTCCGAACTCAGGGTCAAGAGCTTCCTCTCCACCAAATGATTGAATGTCTTTTATGAGTGTAGAAAAGTTACGTAGGACAAGAGATGAATAGTCTACCGCAGTTACCATTCGATTCTGAGATGCGTATTGGAAAGGCGCATTCTGACGAATTGATTCGGTAGTTTCTTTTGCAGAACCACCAACAGCAGCTGCGACTGTGGCCACACTCATGGTATAGTTACTCCCACCAACACTGATTTGTGCTTGTGGTTCAAAAACCTTTGCGGTATTAGCGGATGCACCACTAGCAGCAAGATATGTTGCCGTAACTTTAGAACCTGTTTTGGGTGCAGCGCCTAGAGTGCTACCATTACCAAATGACAATTCAAAGAATCCATTCGGAGACTCTTTGAGAATGTATAGGGTAGAGTTTGCATTAATGGTAGTCGCTTTTAGAATACTAGTATATGCAGTAAATGTTGAAGATGACGGAACTTCATAAACACGAATGATTGCAGTATCAATATCCATCGTTCTGTCTGGAACTATGTAAACCGCATTATCTTCTGCTCTCGACACAAGGAACGTCTTTACTCGTTCAATTCCCTCGAAAACTTTTATGTTTTTGCTACCCGCAATGTTTTTAAATTCATATAGACCAGAACCATTATCTGTTGCGCTAATGTTTTCTTGTGTTTGAAAAATAAATTCTTCATTATCAACAGTAGCGTTAAACTTATATCCAGTTGGGATTTGAATCTCTGGAGTTCTGTCAGTAACACCAGAAAGATTTAATGTTAAGTTTATAATCGCTTGAGCAGAAGTCATAGAATCAGGAATGTAACCGATACCTTCTGCAAGTGATAAAATAGAACTACGTAACTGTGCGGTTCCAAGAAAAGATTCATTCAACGCAAAATTGGCAGTCAGTGCATTATAATGAGTATTATATGCAAGTACATCCAAGATATTAGACAGACCAGACGCTTCAAAGTTATAATCCGCAAACTCTTCTTTTTCAGCGAGAAATGTTTTTAGGTTATTCTTGATTGCGTCAAAGTCTAATGATGTCGATTTAATTGTTGTTGCCATTTTATCTTAACCTTGCGAGTGTGGTAGTGAACGTTACTTCTTCTTCTGTGTTGACTACTTTAAATTTTATTGTTACTGATAAACTATTAGTATCTGGTTGTAGTGATACAATAACTTCAAGAACTTGCGCTCTTGGTTCGAAGTATTCGATATTTTCGATAACACCTCTACGTAACACGTCCGACTGGCCCCTATCAGCCAATTCAAATAATTGACCTCTAAGGTTTCCACCATATTGAGGACGAAACGGTTTCTCTAGTCTATTTGTCTGAACTAGATTCTTTACCGCTTGTCGCACCGCAGCTGCATCCGTCTTCTTGTAGATTTCTCCACTAGACGGTTTTGCCCTAAATGCAAGGTCGATATCGGTATACTGTCTTACACGAGTGGTCGTTACTGACGCAGTCTGTAAGTTAGTATCTTCTTGTGCGAACGCTCTACGTATTGCCATAGTTCTATTTATATGACTTTTTAGTCACTTTCCTTAATTTCTATTAATTCATCTGAACTCATTAACTCATTATTAAAATAAGTTGCAACATCACCAGAGAACTCAATATCAAAGGAATCTGGTGTTTTTGGAAACTCTAAACCAATCTGTGCAGTAAGACTTCCGTCTGGATTGTAGATGTCATAATCTAGATACAGTTTTCCAAACTTGATATAATCTTTCCAATACTCAGCAACATCAAAGGTTTGTTCCAGATTAATTTCTCCATCCTGACCAATCACTTGATAATAAACCAAACGACCATCGGATTTCTTTTCCATTATTTCGTTACCGTCATCAATCTCTTTGAGGTCATAGATACCTTCTGACACAATCAAACGAACATCATTAAAGTTTTCGGTGTTGCCGTTGATGATTCTCATTGCTTCAGCTTGGAGGTAGAGATGTCTTGCAATTTCCTTTCTCTTCGTTTCACTGGTCACGTGGTTGAATGGTGTTCTATCACCATACGCACCAAGGAACTTGGCAACAGTAATGCCAGGCGCAAGTTTAGTTGCGGACGTAATGTTTGTCCGAAACTGTGGATTATATACTGGGTCAACTAAAATTATCATCGTGTAAATCTCTTTCCTCTATTTTCAATTGCATTACCAATCGGTTCAAATCCGAATCTTGAAGACGGTGATTTCTTCACAGTCCTACCAATCGCTGGAGGAGTCCTTGTTTTGTACTCGGAATTTAGTCTTTCTTCTGAAACAAGCACACCCGCAACTACATCACGAGAACCAGAGTTTCTGAAAGCAGAACGAATCTCTTGGGTCGTTGGTATCTTATCAAACACATCAAAGTAATCATCGGTCAATAGTGTCTTGTTCTTTAACACATCCCCACCATCAATTACTACTGTTCTGATTGCATAGTCACCATTGGTAGAGTGTCCAACAACAAACTCACCGTTGATTGGCCCTTCCCCCGCACCAGAACTTGTGTATTGTTGTTCCGAAGTAAATGATGGAATATGAACAGATGCGGCTAATAGTGTCGGAACAGTCGATGCTCCCAATGCGCCAGCGGTCACAGCAGTTAATGCGGATGTAGCATTAGTTGCATACCAAGACCTAAGTGCCAAGTCTGCTTTATCCGCATTGTTGGCCAATAGTGCTTCAGACGCTTTACCAAACAGTGTACCATAGAATGCAGCACCAGAGTTAAACGGAACCGCACCTTCACCACCCATAAATGCGTTACCTGTGAAGTCAACCATTCGTCCACCAATCGCACCTTTCTGACCCATCACCGACACATACTTTGCACCAGTGATATTGGTATTCTTACTCGTTGCAGCAAATCCTTCTTTAGCCGTAATAAGAATGGTCTCTTCAGAAGATAGTTGAATATTACCTTCCGCAAGTGTTTTCATATCAAACTTGACAAACTGGTTGAAATCTGATAACATGACATCGGTACTTGTACCAACAGTCTTAGTTGTCTTGGTCTTCTTGGTAATATATTCTGAGTTACCTGTTACCGTTGTCTTATGATTATGTTCGATAGTTTCATTCTGACTACCCGCAACGTTGACATTGTAGTTACCTCCAACATCAACATTATAGTCACCCGTAACCTTTAGATTTAGATTACCTTGATACACAAGGTTACCATTACCCTCAATGATTACAGTCTGGTCACCACCCGTTATTTCTACCTTGTTATTGACAGCAGAGATAATAACAGAACCATCGGCCCTCATCTCTACACCCGCACCTTTACGATGTCTAATTAGTACACGTTCACCGCCAGGCGTATCATCCATTTCAACAACATGTCCAGAGGTAGTCTCTTGAACTTGATTGAATGGATATTCGGATGGACGTTGTGGTTCAATGTTGAGTGGTACACCATAGTCACCACCCCCAACATAGAGGTCATTTATCTTAGTTCCACGAGCAGCTTTGTTGATTGAAGAACCAAAGTTATACTCTCGTTTAGGATACTCACCTGTGGGGTCTTGCATCCCATCTTCGGGTACTCCGAGTGTGTTCTCTAGTCCTTCTCCGAGTTTGTCTACTCGAATTTTAAAATTATCTTGTTTAGTCGTCATTCTACATTAATCTCCGCTGGACTCAATGGCGCTTGTGTTGATGGTTCAGTAAGAATATTCTTTTTCCTGAATACCGATTCAACATAGTCCACTACATCAAAATATGGGTCAAGTTCACTTTCATCTACATCGTTATGTCCAAAGACTTGTCCGCCTGGATATTTTCGGTAGAAACTTCTCAAAAACTTTTCTAGTGTCGTATACTGTTGGCGAGTAAATGATTGTGAAGACTTATAATCTGTCGGATTATCATCTCCCGCAGATATATTTAGACCACCAACTAAAGCGATACCAATAGAATATACGTCATGGCCATTAACCACGGCATGTTCACCGACACGGTTAACTGGTCTACCACGTTGCAGTCTACCGTCTCTACGAATGACATAATGATAACCGATACCGTCTTGTCCCAATTCAATTTGCATATTATTCACTTCAATGGAACCGATATTTTTATTGGTATAAGTTTCGGTTGCATGAACAATAACTTCAGTGATATCTCTTTTCACCGAGGCAAATTCAGCATCAAGTTCTTCGACAGATGCGATATAGGTAAATGTATCATCGGGAGTATTTCGACCACTCCATTTCTGATTATTCTCATCTACTGGTACAGATTCATCAAATAAACCAGCATCAATAATAACAGAACCACTAATAGTAGTATCTAGTTTTTTCATCCTATCATCAATGGTCGCAAGCTCTTCGGACGCAGCTGCAATCTCTGATTCTGGAATACCTCTTCTTCGTGCTTCATCCACAACAGCATTGTTCAAGTCTGTTGCGGTTGGTTGTCTTCTTGCATCTTCTAAAACAGATTTCATTTTTTCAGATACGTTGGGTGATTTAGTAACCAGTGTTTTTACTGCATTGACTTTATCGGTGTCATTACCCAAAGAGAATTCTTTTAGAATTGCTCGTCTCTCACTCTCTGTAGCAGAAATACCGCCAGGCACTAGGTTCTCAATATAACTTGATGCTGCACCAGAAATACCTTCGGTTAGATTCTGTAGAACACCACCTAAACCCTCACCAATTCGTTCATCAAAATCACCAACAAAACCATCAACTTCTTTGGTGAAGTCATTTATAGCAGAAAGAGTATCGCTTAATCCAGTGGGCAATACACTACTTACTGACGGGAAGGTCTTCAGTTCAGCTTTAATTCGTTTTACGTCAGCAATCATTCCTTTGATGCCAGTATCGTTTATGACTTGGTCACCAACACCTTCAAGTCCAGAGAACAATTCATTACCGAAATCTTTTATACCTGCTTCAATTTTATCTTGGAATCCTTTGACCTTATCATTTAACTCTCGAATTGGAGCGAGCGCTTCTATTTCTGGTAATAGGTCACCAATCGATAACACGGATAATGCGGCAGATATTGCACCAAAGAATCCACCACCACCACCCAATCCAGTAGCGTTTTGTGCTTCAATAATCTCGGTGAATGCAGATATTTCTTTTAGTGAGTCGGCAGTTTTAGATTCGACCAAAGAGGCACACTCAGCAATACTCTGAGGTGTTCCGTCTGATACAGCTTCCATTCCTGAATTGGGGTTGTTACACTTGATTGCAGGAAGACCTGTCAAAGAAGTGATAGTCGTTCCAGACTGATTAATACTTGGTTTCTTAATACCACTGAGACTAGGCATCTTGTCTGTCAACAAACCGATACCAGCACTAATTGCTTCTTCGGGAGAACTTGCAACTTGACCAATAGTCTTAATACCACCCAATACTTCACCATCAACTTTACCGACTAGGGTCGAAGTCTTGACAAACTTTTCATCTATTGCCTTTGTGGCTTTATCTTTGAATATATTATTCTCGGCAGCCTTCTTTCGTGCTTCCGCTTTTAGATTAGTATTCAAATCATCTTTTAATATCATTAAACTATCCTATCCATCATACGTCTTGCGAGTAGTTCTATTTGTTTTACTGTTGCGGCATTATTCAAATAGTATTTACCGACAATGTGACATATGCCTTTATTCTCAAGTTGTTTTGATTGTAACAATCTAATGTTTGCGTTAGATTGCGAACCATTCAACTCATATGCAATAAATGATAACTGTGTTAAAAAATTCTCAAACTTCGGAGAAAACTTTTGAAGTTCAGCATAACGGGTTATGTTAAAGTTTGCCAGACCTTTTGATTGTGTATTGACACCAGTACGCATTCCCGAAGAATACGATAGTCCAGCAGTAAGACCGATAGACTGTTTTATCGAGTATCCCAAATTTAAAAAGAATTGTACTGCGGTCTTCTCTCGCTGTTGTTTGACCAAAGTAGAGATATTACCCGAATTTGTATTATCAATATCAATATCTTTAGGTTTTACGGCTGCAACAAGATTCTCCCAAACGGTTTCTGGTTTATTATCTTGACCGACATCCTCTTTCTTCTGACCTTTTTGTACGGTAGTTGGGAACTCTATATGGGGAAGAGAACCAAATACAACAGGTGTCTGTGAGTTCATGCCATCGACAAAGAAACCAAATACCAATGCATTAGGTTGTAATTGTGGCATTCTACCGATACCAGAGATTCCGCCTTCGGTAGTTGGTGTGAGACATTGCGCCCAAGGTAGGTCTGCTTGTGGGATGAGTCTGGTCGATGGTGTATGTAATCCGTGTACACGAATCTTCACTCTACCCTCATAACCGTATGGGGGTGATGCGTCAATAACAGTTGCAATGAACCATCTTGTATTGTCACCATAGAACTCTGATAGAATGGGTTTCATTATTTAAGTCTCTCCATCTTACACAGATTCAATGCGACCGAATGTTGTGTTCCAGCAAATGTATGTCTGGTGTCATAGATGATAAAATCACCTGATTTGTTCTTGTCTATTAGGTCATCTTCGGTAGCTGTTATAGACGATTCAACATTGTCATTAACAACTTTTAGATTTATAACATCACCGACACTTGCTTTAGAAACAATAAAACCAGCCCCTTCTACCACAATATTCATCATATTTTTGTACAGACCATTTAATATTGCACGTCTTTCCAGTTTCTTTTTAAATTTACTTCCGTCATATTCGTCATGATAACTCTTATGTCTACCATAAGTTCCAGTAGAAGTTACTGTGTGATAGATATGTGAATTAAATTCATCCGAAAGAATTCCGTTTAACTTGAACTCTGGGTCAAATATCGCTTGACTGTCACCAATGATTTGATTCTTTTCTAGTCTATCTAATGTTTTTCTCATACTATGATGACCAGAAAATATCTGACCAGTGTTTAGATTGGTGTTTTGTAATTGAGAACCAATCGCACCTTCCTGAATAAGTTTCAGAGTGTTTGCTTGTTTACTGGTAGTTAGTGATTTGATTGTAAACGTTTTCTCAAATTCTGTTTGTGTTTCTGCGTTGGCAATGTTGGCTGGGTTATATGTATAGGGCAACATTGTGTTAAACGCTTTTTGTGATAACATGGAATCCAGATTACCGAGACGTAGATTGTCATCATGCATCGAAGCATAGGCAAAGAACGGAGAACCTGTGACTGTTGTTGCTCTTGTGGTTAACCACTTGATTGCTTCAATAGGACTTAGATTGGGAATGATACCTTTCAAGTTAGTTTGTATAGGCACACTCTTCGACCCATTAGGTAAAAATAGATATGAAAGGTCGATATCAAGTTTCATTTCGGTGGCTAGTAGTCGAATCAAAATCTCATCAATACGACCATTAAATGATTTACTAATCTTCTTTACACTGGATATAAACGCATGTTCGTCCAAGAGTGTAAACACAAACATACTAGATTTTGCGTTATCATTTGACTTGACAGAACGTTCAATACCTGTCATAATAAAGATACGTTCAAATACCGTATCTAAATCATTATCTACGGATGCCATTGTGATTTTGAATCTTTCGGTGCCTTGGAAGTTGATTCTATCAAACAATGCTTTGTCATCAAGAATAACAACCTGTCCTGTTAGATAAGGTTTATCCAAACTTTCAAATACCGTAAACTCCGCAATAGAGGTTCTGACATCAAAGGAGTTTGACTCAAAACCGCCAAAGCGGTCTGAACTAATAGACGCTTCAGTTATCTTAAACTGTTGAGACTGTGATGGTTTAGATGAACCAACCATTTATCTGGCCTGTTTTTGGAAGTTGATGAATTCGGCTACTACCTTATCAATGACGGATGCTTGTAAAACAGTAATTAGTTTTAAATCATCGTTGGACATTTCCATTCGGCCTCTATGGGTGATAGGTAACCAAGTAGGGTTTGGAGTACCAAAGTCGAATAATGGTAAGTCTTGCCAAACACCATCAGCATCTTCGTAGTGATGTATTGCATTGTATTGTTCAGACTCTTTTATGAGTGTTGCACTATAAAATGCACCCTCTTGAGATGTGTAAGTTATTTGTTCGGTAGGACTAAAGTTATTACCACCTACAGTATCAATAATCAGTTGACCAAAGTCTAAACGTCTTGCAACGATAGTTCCTACCGTATCACTAACAGTACCCGTCACAGTTGTCCCGACAGGAAAGTTTTTCGCAATTTCTGAATTCGTTGTTACTGTTCGGTTTGGATACTTAGACTTTGCTGTTGATAGAATTTCGGTGTAGTCTATAGGCCATCCGTTTTGACGAATATTATCATTCATCAAATAAAAAGTCCAATAGTAATCAGTTGTTCCATATAACTTATATGATAGAGTATCAGGTCTTTCTCCTGAAATAATAGTGTATGGATTATAAAAAGAAATGTTGTCCTTTATGCCGTCAATTAAATCAACATACTGAGACAAGTCATCAAACATGACTGGTTTCTCGTTGTCACCAAACTTATAAGCTACGGTGTTGAAGTTACGGAAATATTTTGTAGTCATTAGAATCCATCCTCATCAACATCTTTTCTGTTGAGTGTTCTTGTTTCTTGGAACGCAAGAGTCATTTCAATCTCTTGGAAGTTACCATCCGAATGCATAGACATCGCAGTATTGTTATACGTAACACCAACATCTCTCAAGAAACATGGTTTGATTTTGGTTGCGATTTCTTTACCGTCATACTCAACATCAATTCTAAACTTATTCGGAAACTTATAACCAATAGAGATTTCACTATCACCGATAGGAATATTAATGTTCTCTGGATATAGTTCTGTTCTGAATAACTTAATAATTTCTTTTATTTCTTCGGCTTCTTTTGCTGAGGTTGAGATAAACTTAAATGCGAAAGAGAACTCTCTTAACCCTACAGATTTAAATAGTACACGAGTATTGGGGTTTGATGTTACACCCGTTGCAGACCTAAACGCACCCGAAACTTCGTCTGGGAAATTACTCATGATTTTTACGGTAGCAAGTTTTGCAACGTCTTTGTTTGCGCTACCCATTAGTCCCGCACCAAGAGTCTTTAATCCACCCTCCATCAATCCTTTGATTGCGCCTTCACCGCCCTTCAATCCAGCTTCAGCAGCTGCACCCATACCACCCAAGTCCATATTATCATATGCAACGTTATCACGATACTGTAGACCGACTGGTAAATATAAGGACACACGTCTACCCGTCTCGGACAATCCTTTAGGTTTTGTGACGGTTTTGGTTTTTGACTCTTCACCTTTGTGTTTAGTCACAGCTTCTTGTATTTCGGCTGGATTTTCAGACCCGATGGCATCTTTTATCTGTTCGACAAATCCTTTACCAAACTCAACAACTGTCGAAAGTGCGTTACCGATATCTGTCTCAGCTTCCTCCATCACATTAAAAACAAGTCTGCCTTTATAATCATCCGCATTGTTTAACGGATACTCAAGGTTTTTTACTGCTTTTGCTTCTTCAACTCCCTGAGTGGGTGGGGGGCTGGTGACCTTTCTAGGTTCCCTACCTTCAGAACGAGCAGCATTATTTTCTGCTATTTGTCTGAGAGCAAGGGTTTGGTCTTTTGTTATGGAATCAACCATTGTTTGTGTCCTATAAATACAATCAGTGTTTGTCTTTATTTATAAGGTTTGTATGGCATATTCAGGAAGATATCGAGTAAAAAATACTAAGAAGTATGATGGTGACTATACAGCTGTAGTTTATCGTTCGTTATGGGAGAAACACGCCTTCAAATGGTGTGACGATAATCCCAAGGTAAAGAAGTGGTCTTCCGAAGAAGTCATTATACCATATCTATATGAAGTTGACAAGCGTTATCATAGATATTTTATGGACTTGAAACTACTCATGGACGATGGGTCTACTTGGTTGGTCGAGATAAAACCAGACAAGGAACGTAAACCACCTACAGGTAGAAACAAGACTAAGAGATATTTGAACGAAGCGATGACCTTTGTTAAGAATCAAAACAAGTGGAAAGCAGCCGAAGAGTTTGCGAAAGACCGTGGATGGCATTTTGTTATATGGACAGAGAAGAACGAACCACTCAAGACTCTTATTCCCAAATCAACAAAACCTCTGAAAAAACTTAAACCTTTTCAAAAACGTAAAAAATGAATCACGCACTAATTATCACTGGAGCTAATATAACGTATCCAGTCGGATACAGTGGTCGTGATATACCTGTTCGTGGAACAGGAGCACACAGGATTGCTTCACATTTAAGAGAAGCGAGGGGATGGGACGTTGAAGTTTTGGACTTTGTTGATGCGTGGTCAGACGAAGAACTAAAAGATTTTGTTGATAGTCGGGTTACTCATGATACAAAATGGATAGGATTCAGTGTGTTCTTTACATACTCTATTTTTTCTGCACCACCGTTAGTAGTAAAACACAACAGGCTTATAAGATACATTAAAAAGAAATACCCTTGGATTAAAATTGTCGTGGGTGCAAATAAACTTGTAAATGTTATACGTCACGAGAATGTAGATTACTTTTCTGTAGGTAATGGAGAACATGCAATCGTTGCTTTGTGTGATTACTTTGTTGGTAATGCATCTGAACCAAACGTCAAAGAGATGACCAACCCATTTAATCTTATTGATATGACCAATAAGAAATTTAAAATCATTGATTGTTTCAAAGACTATCCCGCATTTCCACACAAGAACCCAAGAACATCATACGAGGAAAGAGACTTCATACAAAAGAATGAAGTGTTAACTATAGAGTTATCACGAGGATGTATGTTCAAGTGTACATTCTGTGACTATGCACCACTGGGTGTCAAGGGAGACCATACCAGAGATGCAATAAACTTTGAAGAAGAGTTGCGAGAAAACTACGATAGATGGGGAGTGACTCGTTACGTGCTTGCGGATGAGACTTGTAATGACCGTTCAGAGAAGATTGAGAAGTTTGCTAATGTTGTAAAGACATTACCCTTTCAACCTCAGTTTCATGGATTTGTTAGAGGAGACTTGTTTGTAAAACGAGCGAGAGAAGACTGGGATAATATGATTACTATGGGATTCACCAGTCACTCTATGGGACTTGAGTCGTTCAATCATGCGTCTGCAAAGTCAATCAGAAAAGGAATGTCCCCTCTTATAATACAAGAAGGGCTGTTGGCAGGAGAAGAATACTTTAGAAAAAATGTATTATCGGGTAATCATTATAATGGAACACTATCAATGATTGCGGGATTACCACACGAAACGTTTGAGACTCTTGACAATACTGCGGATTGGTTGAACAAGTATTGGAAGAACCAAGTAACAATGCATGGACTATACATATCGCAACACGTGGGTCATGATGGTATTGATGCGGTATCTGAAATAGAAAAAGACCCGTCAAAGTACGGATACACATGGAGAAATAAGACCCCTATTGATAGGATAGTTGAATCGTATTATTATACCAATTGGGAAGTAAAACGAATAATACCAGATAACGTTTCAATACATGATATGATAGAAAATAAAAATGTTGATTGGTTGAAACAAGAAGAACTAAAAGACCGAGCAAAAGAAACTATGCAACGTACATGGGTACATCCAAGTGGAGATTATGATTTTATTGATATGGTAGAATGGAGTGCCAAGTTTCAATCTGATAGAATACAAAAACTAGGAAGACCAGAGAGTCTAAGTGGCTGGCACATGCACTGGTACAGTGTATTAGGATACGACTTAAATGATGTATATTCGGGCAACCCCCCAATTATAGGTCAGGATGATGTTGACCGATACTATGATTTTATTGAAAACTATAAAAAATCTAAGATAAATTGGTATAAATAAAGACATGAGTAATATATTCAACAGACTAGAACTACAGGCATTCCGTGCAGGAGTTACTCCCCGTACCAAGGAATCTCGTGAATGGTTCAGAAAGAAAGCATCTAACATGCGTTCTATCAACCGTGAAGCGTTGATGAAAGAAGAACAATTGCGACAGAAGGCAAAGAGTGGTGTGGTCGGAACAATGCAGATGTTCTTTTACGACCCCAAATATAAAGACACGCTTCCCTACTATGATGCGTTTCCACTAATCATCGTGGTTGGGCCAGCAGAAGGCGGGTTCTATGGAATCAATCTTCACTATCTACCACCCATCCTTCGTGCGAAGATGTTGGACGCATTGATGGAAGTTGCATCTAGTAAGAAGTCTGACGATGCAAAGTTTAATATTACGTACAAAAGATTACAGAGTATTGCAAAACTAAAATACTACAAACCATGTTTCAAACATTACTTGAACAAACACGTAAAGAGTAAGTTCGCAGAAGTCCCTACTCCAGAGTGGGAGATTGCAACATTCTTACCGACTGCTCAGTTCCGTAAAGCAAGTTCGCAGAAAGTGTTCTATGATTCAAGGCAGATGATAGGTAAAGACTAATGGCAATTCGTATTGACGATTTCAAATCAGCGGTAGGTGCTGGTGGTGGTATAGCTCTGGGGAGTCTGTACAAGATTTTCCTACCCCCGATTAGGGGTGATGCAAGAACACTAAACATGTTATGTAAAGCAACCTCTTTGCCTGGCAGACAAATCCTATCAACCGAAAAACAAATGGGTCTTGATACTACTAAGATTGCATATGGTTATGCTGTCGAGGATGTTCAGTTGACATTCCATTGTCTTAATGATATGAAAATAAGAGAATACTTTGAGACATGGCAGAACCTTGCGGTCAATCAAGAGACCAAGGAAGTCGGATACTTTAACGATTATACACACCCCGTGATTATTCAACACATTAAGAAAGGTGTATCGTTTCCGATTAAAAAGAAAAAGATTTTTGATTCTGGTAAATTACCTTCGTCTATTGCGGGTAGATTACCAAGACTAGGGCCACTCGACCTTGCACAAGGTGAGTTCGATTTGAACGCAGTATTTGGTGATGATATCACTTATACTTTAGTCCTAGATAAGGCATACCCAACAACATTGAATTCAATTGAGTTGAGTGATGACGGACAGTTACTTGAAGTGTCGGTACAATTATCGTACAAGAACTGGAAGTCTAAAAAAGGTGACAGCGTAGAAAATGATTTCATTGAAGGTCTTGCTGGTGAACTGATTAGGAAATTTTTATAACATTTGGAGAATATAATGGCATTACCTAAGTTAAATAGTAACCCAAAGTATGAGATGGTAATTCCATCGAAACAACAGACGGTAAGATTCCGTCCATACTTGGTAAAAGAAGAGAAGGTTCTTCTTATGGCGTTTGAGAGTCAAGATACTGTTCAAGCGATGAAGGCAATCATTGATACAATTGAAGTGTGTGTTGACGATAAAATTAATAAACAAGAACTCACTACATTTGATGTTGAGTATATGTTTACCAAACTTCGTAGTAAGTCAGTCGGAGAACGTAGTAATCTAAACGTTTCTTGTTCTGAGTGTAAGACTGCAAACGAAGTATCAATTAATATTGATGACATTGAAATTGAGATGGATAATCCAGTACAGACCATCGAACTTCAAGAAGACATTAGTATTGAGATGGGATACCCGTCAGCTTCTGTTCTTATGAACATGAAAGAAGGTATGTCTCAGACCGAACAATTGATTGAATTAATTGTCTATAGTATTAAAAGTATTATGACTGAAGAAGAACAGATGAATGCAAGTGATGTGTCGAAAAAGGAATTATATGAATTTGTTGACTCTATGACTGGTGACCAGTTCAAAAAAGTTAGCGAGTTTGTTTCGACTATTCCAACATTAACCAAAGAAATTGAGTTTGATTGTAACGAATGTGGCACAGAAAATAAACATACGTTATCAGGCTTTACTGATTTTTTTTAGTAAACCTTTCCCATGATAGTTTGATTAATTATTATCAAACTAATTTTTCGTTAATGCAACATCATCACTATGGTTTAGGTGAACTAGAAATGATGATACCGTGGGAAAGGGAAGTTTATGTTTCTCTTCTTACTGATTATATTAAAGAAGAGAACGAAAAAATGAAACAACAACAGGGTAGATAGATGGCCGAGGAAATGCATCCCGCAAAAGGGGCAGGTAGAGACAGCGATTCTCAGAAGAACCTTCTGAGGAAAGTAATCAACACGCTCAAAGAAAACCATACTCAAGATACAAACTATAATGTAGAAAAGGTGAGTATTGCCAAGGAAACCAATACACTATTAGATAGTTTGGTTGGTATGGGTACGGATGCAGAAAAAAGAGACCAGAGTGAAAGGGGTGATAAGAAAGAAGAAGAGATAGAAAGAAAAAGTCTCTTTAAGAAACTTGCAAATCTACCATCATCATTAAAGGCAGGACTACAGACAGCAAAAGACGCTCCTAGTAACCTCATGAGTTCTCTTGGCAAGAAGGTCAAGGGATTCGGTGGTATGCTTGGCAGTCTAGCAAAAGGTGCTGGTATCGGCATCCTTGCGATTGTTGCTGTTGCTGGTCTTATGTCGTCTGGTCTGATTGATGGTGAGAAGGTCAAAAAGAATGTTCTGAGTCTACTCAGTATCGGTGATGAGATGAACTTGGCCAAGTTGGCCACTCTTATTGCATTTCCTACTGCAATGAAACAAATTGCAACTGGTTTAGTATACTTCTCTGCTGGTGGTGGTATCGCTGGTATGACTCAAGGGATATTAGATAAGTTTGACCAAGGTAACTGGGCAGAGACCACAAAGAAAAATGTTCTAACCTTATTGAGTATCGGTGAATCACTAGACGCTCCTAAACTTGTAACACTTGCGTTATTCAAACCCGCAATGATGGCATTGGGTCTTGGTCTTGCGGCATTCGGTATTGGTGCTGGGATTACTGGTGTCTCACAATTAATAGATTTTGATGCACATAAAGTAAAAGACCAAGTTGGCACATTACTATCCATCGGCGAACACGTAGGTAGTATTGGTGATGCCGCATGGTTAACTGCATTTGCTCCTGTTATGACTGGACTAGGTCTCGGTCTGGCCGCTTTTGGTATTGGTACTGGTGTTGGTGGTATCACACAATTAATAGATTTTGATGCACAATTAGTAAAAGACCAAGTACTCACACTGTTAAGTATTCCCGAAGGTCTCGATAAGAGCGCTCTAGGAATGTTGGCAGAGGGAGGCGCTGTTGCTCTCGCATTAGGTGGTCTTGGTGTTGGTCTTGCTGTGTTTGGTGGCGGTCAAGTAGTTAAAGCACTTGGCGACTTCTTCTCAAAGGATGACTTTGCAGAAAAAACTAAAAACCAAGTAAACACACTTTTGTCTATTGGTGGAGAAGACTCCTCTAATATGTTGACAAGGGCGAATAATGTAAGAGACGCTATGGTATCATTAGGTGCTGGTCTCGGTGTATTTGGCGCAGGTAACTTTGTATCCTCTCTTGCAAATGCAGCTTCTGGTATTCTGAACTTCATGACTGGTGGTCAATCACCTATAGAACAAATGTTGTCAATTGCTGACAGAGAGACTGAAATCAATAAGGCATCTCGTGGTCTCACTCGAATGGCAGATGCACTGCAAAAGATGTCTGGTATCAACATCGGGTCTGGTTCAATAGACATCGAAGGTATGTTAGATAGTTTTGGTCATCTTCCTGCTCTATTGGGTGGACTGGCAAATGGTGGTCAAGTCGAATTTGAAACAGCAGGTTTTAACAAAAAAATTGACTTTAAGAAAGGTATTCTTGACCCATCACTTAAAGTTCCAGAGATTACCGCAACGATGAATCAGGTTAACTCTGCGTTGGGTCTTGGCCCTGTAAGAAATGCAGAAGTTAATAATCAGTCTAGCCAGAACGCAGAACTGAAACAACAGTCTAGTGCCTCATCTACTGCTGTTGTTGATGCCTCAAGTAGGTCAACAACCTCTAATACAACAAACAACTCCTTAGTGTCTGACCCGACTCCAGCGGTAGACCAACTAGACCGAGTAGCATAAAAAAAGGGTCTCCGAAGAGACCCTATAACCATAACGGTTTATCCTAAGGCAAGGATTCTTTTAGTCCTCAGCAGCCAACTTAGCAAAGTATGACAACGTATCATCCTCATCCGTAGATGCGGTGATTCTTGGTTCAGGTGCAGACGCAATAACTTGCGGTTCTTGTTCCTTTGAACTAACCACTTCCGCAGTTTGTGTCAAAGAATCATTCTTCACCGTAGAACCTTGACCAGTCGATTGACCAAGAACAACTTCAAGACGTTGCTTGAGTTCATCATAAGACTTGTATGAAGACTGTGCAACAAACTCAGACACATCATGTAACTGATTATAAGTTGCTTCTAGTTTAGTCTCATCCGCTTCCAATAGTGGAGCAGCTGATTTAAACTCAGACTTATCATAGTTTCTGTAACCAGCAACGTTACGAATCTTCAACTGAAAGTCAGCACCAGACCAGAAATCAAACGGGTTGATTGGTTCTTCGCCTGGGAACTCAGGTTGCATCTTATCCATAACCTTATCAAAGATTTTCTTACCGAAGTCGTAAAGGAATACTTTACCTTCGTTTGCAGGATTAGATGGGTCACTCAAGACCATGATGTTTGCAACATAGTGAAGTCTACGCTTCTGTTTACGTGCAGTCTCTTTGTCTTCCTCAATGCCAGAATTCCAGAGACGTGAGTTATATTCACTCACTGGGTCATTGTTACCTAGAGTAGTCAGAGACTTCTCAACATACCATTGACCAGTAGGGCCTTTAAAGAAATGGTCAAAGTAACGTACCCAAGGTAGTTCTTGACCTTCTGCGGCAGGAAGGAAACGAACAACTGCGTAACCGTTACCACTGTCATCTACAGTAGGTTTCCAGAAACGAGTATCTTCGTATTTGTTATTGGTTTGCTTACCACCAGACATTTCTGAGGCGGCATTAGCGAGTTTGGACACATCAGTCCGATTATTTTTTAGATTTGCAAAAGACATTGTATTCTCCGTATATTTGCGTATTAGTAGTATTTTGAGTATTCATTGTATCATAATCAAAAGGTTTTGTCAACTCTTTTATTTATCAATAGGGAGAGCTTCACCCTTGGTGAGAAAGTTAAGTTTCATTGCTTCCAACTCAATTTTCTCTTTTATCGAGACTGTGATATATTTCTTCACATCCTCAATTTCTAGATTGTTTTCATCACAGAGATAAACAACCGTATCCATGTAAGACATAGATTTTGTTCTAACCGTATCTTCAACCATACGGGTAAATTTCTTTTTGTTCATGAAGTTGGACTCTTCTTCCGAAGAATCTACCCCACCCATAATCATATCAACTTTCGCCATCATCGACCTCTTCGTTTGTACGAATATTTACCTTGAAGGAACTTACATATTCTTCATCTTTTGCAAACTCTTCTTCAAGTTCAGGAGTCCAGACTTGTGCGATATCAGGATACCATGTATTGTATTGACGTTTTGGTGTTCCGTCATCATGGTATGCCATTGCAACACACACTTTTTGAATTCTAGATTCCCTTTTCTCACCATAGCGAAAGTCCATCCATATACCATTAGCCAAATACTTTTTCATATTTGAGACATATGTTTCTAGGTCTTGGTATTCTGCTCGCTCCTTAGAAACCTTAGAGGTCTTGTACGACCTCATTGCTTTCAGTTCATCTTGGTTGGATTTCAACCATTGTTTAACTTTCTTCCAATGCAGGAAATGGTCTTCGGGTAAATCTCTAATGTCCTTGTGGACAGACTTACTACCGTCTGCACCCCTAGCTTCACGTGCTTTAGCAAGACGTTCGACTGCCGCTGCCTTCTGTTCAGGAGACATAGGTTTACGTGTACGTTTCACTTTCTTACGTTCGAAACCAAGAGCATCTAGACTCGCCTGTTTCTTGGCTTCTCTAGTTGCTTTTGCTTTCTCTTGTGGTGTTAGTTTCTTGACCATATATTATATAGTATAACTTATACTGCACTAAAAGTCAAGAGCGAATCTACACGGAATGAACGCCAGTCATTAATATCCAAATCAAATACACGCACTGCAAGTTGATTCTTTTCAGTGTTTGCGTTTGCATCGGTCTTAGGCATTTTGTCCGTTGGAATCATATCAGATACCAAGGTTGCTCTCATTTCACGAACTCCACCGTCCTTTACTTTTGTAAAAGACAAGTTCACGACACCTTCACGTAAGGTGTTAACGATTTCTTCATAAGTCATTTCATTCTCCATTATTAAGGGTCTCTTTATTTTCCAATATATGAGGGGCAATTTCCGCAAGGTCTTCTAGATACATATCCCAAGGGTAGTGTCGAAGGCAACTTGATGCCATCTTACGTATCTCAGTCATGTTATCTCTTTTGTATATACCTCTAGGGTTCTGCAATTCTTTTAGAAAGGTTGCAGTTCTCTTGAGGGCATGATACCGTTCATCGGGCATAGTCATTAAGCGACTCCTTCAGAAAACCATTGAGGTGTCTCAACGTTCTTCCACTTTGCGAATTCTACCTTCTCATTTATATAGTAGAAACGGTATGCTTCTACTGGGTCTTCACGTTTGCAATACTCAGGCATTGCTTGTGCGAATCTTGTTAGTCTTACGACTTGTTTAATGTTGCGTGGCGCAAACCACAGATAACCACCTAACTTATCGTAGGTAGCATGAACACGTTCGTATCGTTTCTCATACTCCTTTGCGGTTGCTTGGAAGTGTTTGAACAACCATCGGTAGTTCTTATCGTTCTCACGTGTCCAGATGTTAGATGGGTGATTGACATGTGATGCTTTGTACAAGTCACGTTCTTGTGCAGCCCCCCTCAGTCTCCACCGTTTGATGTTACGACCATTCTTGGTCTTGTCGGTATACAACTCACCATCTAGTACACGATGTGCGGTAGACAACATCTGACCGTACTCAGTGACCATCTTGACCACGTGTTTGTCACACATCATCTCTGCGGCAATCTTAGGGTCATTGTCTAAGTGAAATATATTCATAGGTGTGATATCTCCACAAGTAATTTATCGACTTCACCCATTGTAAGACGCCCAATTACATCTTCAGTGATTGGTGAATCATAACATAACCCACCATCTTTGTCAAGCACTTCAAGTTCATACAGGCCTTTCTCACCGCCGTAAGAGAAGTTGTGTTTGACTACAGATGCGCCATAATCATTATCAAATTTATAAACGAGTTGGTAACCGTCTACTCCAGGCATGTCGAATTTCTCGACCATACACCCACCCTTCATTTCTCTAACTTCCGATTGCATTATAATAACCCTTCGCTTTTACACGCATGTCTCCAAAGTTTGGTTCATTCACTTGTTTGACAACATAAAGTTTGGAACCAGTAAACCACTCACATGCGTCACGATAATCATCCAGTTCACGGATTGGAACTACCGTATCAATAGGCATCTTCCAATTATCCATACCTTCGGTCAACTCATCAAATTTTTCTTTTAGAACGTCAATCCGTTCTTGTGTTGCAAAAGTAATCATACATACACCTCTTTCTCATTATCAATACAAGTATTATATCAGAGTTCTCTGAATTTGTCAAGCAAAAACTTCATGTTTTTTTCGACATATTCGTCATATGTCAACAATGGTTCTTTGAACGTATCACGTTCTGAACAATTTTCTAGAAACATATCACGAGCAAACACCTCAAATTTAGTGCGAGTATCGGGGTTTAATAAGGGAGTTTCCATAATCATTTTCCTATATGTTTAACATCACCACGGGGGATGACTTGGTATGCACCTTTATTGTATGCGGGTGCGACAGTAAACTTCTTGGACTCTTCTAGTTTGTAAGAGTTGTCTTTTTGTGGGACATAGCCCATTTCACTAGCTGACGGGTACTTCTTACGATGGTCTTCACCATTACCTATAGAGTAACTTTCAAGAGGTTTAAATTCGGGGTTATGTTTGGGGGTCTTTTTCCATGCATTGGTCTTACGTTTGCGACCATGAATATCATACTTCATTGAACCGTGAAAGGTTTGCATCTTCATCTCCTTACTATATAAATACACTATACATGAATAAACATGCTTTGTCAAGCGTTATTTAATTTAAATGAGGTATAAATAGAACTATGAGTAACGAACTATTCGATTTTGGGTTTACCCTTGTAGACGAGAACGAACTGGAGGCAGTGCAACAAGCACAGTCCCAAGTCGCCAACGTGTCTACTTCTGTGTCCGAAACCCAAGATAAACTGGACAAACTGTACAATGCGGTTCAACCCCTATTGAACAATCTCAAACAAAACCCCGAAAAGGAATATATCTTGTGGCCTAACCGTCTTGAGAAGATTGAACAGTTTGAAGACCATATACAGACAATTTATCAGGGTACAAAGTAATGTTATTATACCGCACTCAACCCAAGAATGGCAAGCAAAGTAACATCATTAATCTTGATGCGAAAGAAAGATTGATAAGTATGTTGGGCGACTTTAATCGTTTTAACAATAAGCGTATAACTGTAACTGACTTCACAACACTTATCACTGACGCAAGTATCGTTGATGCACTATTGTGTTGCGGTGGATACAGTAACATCCTTGTGGTGACTTCATTCGAAGACTCGGTGTATGACCGATTGAGAGACCGTAACTACAGAGCGGTTAAAAGTGCGGGTGACCATTTCTTACCTATTGTTCATAAGTTTAACGAAAGTGACGGTAAGATGACGGTCACTTCAACCAAAGGTGGTACTAATTTCTTCAAACCAATCTATGAGAAGTTTGGAGTTGATACCATAGATGTTGATGGTCATTTCAGAGTTGATGGTGATTTTAAAATTAAGACTGACGAGAAATTTGATGTAGTAGTTCTTCTTGGTTCAGAATCATTCAAGAAAGGTAGTTTCAAAGCTTCGGATGTTAAAAAGAAATTCGCAAGATATTGTACATCTACTTTTGACCTAATTGATATATATCGTAACGATTTAAGAGACCTCAAGGGTGGTGCAGACAATTTAGAAGACCACATAGAAAGAGTCATTGAGTGTGTAAACACTCCAACAAAAGTTTATGATAAAACAACTCGTCTTGTAACTAGTGCTGGTTATATGAAAAACCTGAGACAACAACTATTGTTTTATAGACTTGCATTGAATCTCGAAAACGTGAATGAATATTATAAGGTGTACTAATGAATAATTTATACGATGTCTTCATCGAAAAGACCGATAGTAAAACAAGAGCATTGTTACTTGACGAAAATAGTTATGGAAGTCTATGGAAAAAGATACAAGATTTCATGGCATCTGACCCCACCTATGATTATACTGTAGAACAAGACAGTATCAATGCGATGATAATGTGGTCTATTATTATAAACAATATTATTGTGCGATTAAGATACAATAATGTTTTGGTAGTGCCTTCGTTTAGAGACAGTAACTACCCAAGTCTATGGGACAATACTGTTGATAGAATTATGCCTAACGTACAGAGTAATATTTGGCCTATAATTAATAAACACTTTTCGGTATCGACCAACGTATATGTCGCATATTCAGAAACACATCAAAGTTTCGCACGAAGTTTAATGAGACATTTCAATGTAAATCGAATTGCTGCGAACAAACCATATGTCATGGGAGATAGTACCTATATGGTTGACGTTCCAGATGACATAAAATTTGACGCAGTCTTCTTAGCAGGCATTCCGATGAATTCGGACGAGACTTTTGAAGCAAACGATATAAAGACGGATTTCTCTCCAGTTTGTACAATCGGGTTTGACCTAATCGACTTGTACGAAACTCGTCATGATGGTGGAGACCTAGCCCAATCAGTCATTGACGGTACACCTTTACCTGCAACTCAACTCAGAATTACGGGTGACACAAAAGATATGTCTGAGATATCAGAACATATAAATAATACCATACATACTATGTCGCATTTACAAGAAAACGAAGAGTCTATAGGTAACCTAGACGTTATCCTACAAAGACTGTCCGAAGTAATCAGAAAAGAATTCAAGGTATACTAATGATTAAGTTTAAAAAGTTTATAACAGAGGGTGTTGATGACCCCGCTATTTTCAAAGCAGTGTTCCTTGCTGGTGGGCCTGGGTCTGGTAAATCATTCATCGTAGGTAAGACTGGTCTTCCCGCACTTGGTTTGAAAGTTATAAACTCAGACGATGCCTATGAAGTTGCAATGAAGAAAGCAGGACTGGAAATGTCTCCTGAAAATATCTTCTCAGTTCAAGGTCAAGATATCCGTGGTCGTGCAAAAGCGCTCACAGGTAAAAAACAAGCACTATACCTTATGGGTAGACTTGGTGTTGTGGTTGATGGTACAGGTAAAGACTTTGATAAGGTCAAGAAACAAGCAAAGGCAATGAAAGACTTGGGTTATGATATCGCAATGATATTTGTTAACACTGACCTTGATACTGCAATTGCACGTGATAAAGCACGTGACCGTACTATTGGTGAGAAGGAAGTTACAAACTACTGGAAGACTGTTCAAAAGAACATTGGTGCATTCCAGACTTTCTTTGGTAAAAAGAATATGTTAATTGTTGATAACTCTGAAGGTAAGGATTACCAGAAAGAGACTCTCCGTGCATACAAAGATGTTCGGAAGTTCTTAGATAAAGAACCAGAGAATGCCAAAGCAAAATCTTGGATTAAGAAAGAAAGAGAAAAGAAGAAAAGAACCTAAGTTTGGCGCCCCCGCATGGAATCGAACCACGAGTTATGCGTTCGTAGCGCATCGTTTTATCCGTTAAACTACGGAGGCAGTGATTGATTGGCCGACCTACAAGGACTCGAACCTTGAACCCAAGTTTAGAAGACTCGTATGATATCCAGTTTCACCATAAGTCGTATTCCCAATCATTTAATAATTATATCAGTCTTGATATAAATTGTCAAGTTCTTTTTGCACGAATCTTTACATTGTCACCAATAGGAATCTTGATGTTATTATGAGAGTGGTATAGATTAAACTCAACATTAGGAAACTCCTTAAACATATTAGTCCATATGGGTCTCCAGTTGTTTGCGAGTCTAACAGTGTTACCAGTACTGCGGTCTGACTCTAGAAGTAGGTCAGTGAAACTCTCTAGGTTCATATCAAAAATACTATCAAACCCATAGATGTGAACCTCGGTAGCCCTCATCTTTGCACATGCATAATGGACTGCCATGTGGCCACAATTGAAGTTAGTTGCAGCCATCTTGGGGTCACCCTTTCCTGCCGCATATGGGGGAATATGAGTATAGAATCCCTTGATAAGATGTGAGTATTTCATATAGAATGTTCCAGACTGTTCCATCCAGATTTTAGGTCTTTGACCCAATACCCAATCATACATGTCCAGTTTGATGCGACCCTCTTGAAGTGCCTTCATCATCTTGAAGTCAACCATACAAGTTGCGTGTACTTCACTACGAGGAATTTCAAATGGGGGCATATTGCAAATCAACAATTTGCCTGGCGTTCCTCTCTTAAAGATTCCCGCATGGTCACCATTACCTAGAACATTAACTCTCATGTTTTACTCTACAATCAACTTAATATCTAATTGGTTTATTACCGCACACTTCAAACCATCAATCTCTACTGGCATGGATTTACTCCAGTCAAGAAATACTTTGTTCTTGGGTTTGATATCCTCAACCGTATCACCAACTGCGATAACGATTGCTGGCTTATTACCAGACGTGACATCACCCGATAGGATAATACCACCTGCGGTTTTCTCTTCAACTTCTGCTTGTGTCACTAGGACGTTGTTGTGTAATACTTTCATAGTTGTACTAATTCTCTATTTGCCAAATGTTGGTCTTTAATAATTTCTTTAGATTGTCCATTATACTCTACTGCATGGTAATTGTCAACCAAATATTGATTGATATCAATCCGACTACCATCGTCATATTCAACAACAAATGTACCAAGGATACGTCCGAACTTACCCTTACCATCCTTTGTTGTTTTAAGAATAGGGGTTGTTCCTAAAGCTTTCTTGAGGAATGCTTTTGCAGCCAATCCATATTTCTTTTCAACTTTATCACGTGTTCGTGATTCGGGGGTGTCGATACCAAGTAAGCGAATACGTTCTTTTCTTAACCAGACACCAAAACCTAAATCGATGTCAACGTCAACGGTATCACCATCAACGACACGTACTACTTTTGTTCTGTATTCATGCATTCCTTTTTCCAAATCCAAAATGTTCAAGACAAACATTGAGTTTATCTTCTGCTTCTGCAATCTTACCGATTTGCACTTCAATCGCTTCTACGATATCAGAGTGTTCTCCGATACCAGCAGGATTCTTTTGGTACACCGTAATGTTTGCTTGTGCAACCGCAATCTCACCTTCTAGTTTTTTAACCAATGCTTCAATTAGATAATTCATTCATTTGACTCCTTATTACTTCATTACCCTTCTTACCCGTGTGATGGATAATCTTTGGATTCTTTACTTGTATGTTATCTATGTAGTCTAATCTTAAAGTGTTATATGAGTGTGGTATAGGTTGAATGCATGATAACTTCTTGAGGGCATCACCACCCATCATAAGATATAAAACCTCTTGGTCACCCTGTACAGGATTGCGAATACATTCGTCTGCCCACGCACGTAGGATATTAGGCGTTCCTTCTACTGCGACTACACCAGAGTTATACCATTCTCCAAGTTCATCTCTACGAGTAGACCAAGGCCTGTCTTTGACCATACCCAGTTTACCCTTTTCGGTCAAATCAAAAATAGTTGAGATGTCATCGGTAACTTCACAATCAGTGTCCAACCAACAAACCTTTTCAACATCATCTAGTTTGGTTGCGTCCAGAATTGCACGAGGTTTCTTGAACCACCCTTGTGCTTCACTCATGATACCAATAACCAAATCAAAGTGTTCTTCTGCAAGTTTACGACCGTCCTTGCTCATACCAAAGTCAGCACAAATAATTGGAGTCGTATTGTGTTCTCTATACTTCTTAATAAACCACGGCAATTGCCATTCGGTGTTTACGTCACACCCTGTTAAAAATACTTCACGCATCGATGATTTCATATCCTTCTTTCCAATTATGTTTTGCTTTACAACCTTCTTCAACTTGAATAGTCGTGAAAGTATCTCTAGCTTCTGCAACGAAAGGATAACACTCTTGTAACCAAGGGAATGTGGTCAGATTTAAATAAACGTCAGTTGGTTTTGCATACAGTGGCGCATTCTCCACCAATAGTCTTGCACCAGCTGGAGTCACCATGTACGCATGAGCGCCAGGAAAATATCGTTTAGTTGTTAACGGATTAATCCCTAACATTGGTGGAGTGTTCCACTTACCGTAAGATGGTTTTCCCATATTCATCACATAGTTAGGAAACACAAATGGTAGTGGTGCCACCATCACGGCATCATGTTCAAAGATAACAAAGTTCTCGTTACCCTTGGAACAGGCTTCCCACAATGCGTAGTGTGATAGGAATGCCGAAATACAATTCAAGTTACGAGAATACTTCTCATCAAATTGTACGGGGTCAATACCCCTTGTCTTTAATAGTTCTACAGGATTATCTTTAGGAGTAATGGCATCAAACATTTTAATTTGAAGTTCATGTCTCCATCCAGATTCGATACAACGTTCCGCAACCTTTAATGATTGTGGATTGTCTTTAATTGTAATTACAAATGCTTTCATTGTGTTGTGGTTGACTTCAACCCCCTCTGTATAGTTGTATAATAAGGATACACAACCTGTAACCACGGAAACATCTGTTTACACATCAATGCATCATTAGGCCACATTCCGATATCTTTCACCTTATCTAGTAGTTTCTTAGCACCCTTGGGTGATATCATATATGCGGAATTACCCGCAAGACCTTGGGGTACGTCCCAGTCATCTACACTAGGAACTGGTTGTAGGCCAACGAATGATGATACTTTTCTATGAAACTCTTGAGACCTTCTAGTTGCACCTCTTGGGTCATTAAGCCCTATTATACCACCTTTCCACTCTTCTGTCAAGTCATTAGGTTTTAATTGTCTGGCAAACAGTGCATCATGTTCCAGTACAACAATGGTCTCATCAAGGTCGATTGCTTTCTGCCAACATCTCATATGAGATATCATACACGCAACTCGATTTGGATGGTTCGCAGTTTTGTAATGAGTAAGACGCAGGCCTGTTTTCATATCAAGACCGTCTTGGTGTTCGTCCAAAGGATATGTCCAAGCTATACCAGACATCTCCAAAGACTCCATTCCGTCACCTATTGTCATAGGCGTAGTTGCGGGTAGAATAATTGGTTCTAATTTACTTTTAGTTTTCTTAATAGATTCAATAACCATACGAGTCGCAACTGTGGACTCATGGTTGTTTATCATACTAATTATGAAGGCTTTCATCAACATCTCTCACATACTCCCATCTCTCTGATAGGTAACATCCACCATGATAACTCTCATGATAAAATCCAAAGGGTTCGGATAGTATTTGATACCATCCCTCTTCTGCACTTTTTAACTTCTTATCCTTATATAGAGAATCCACTAAGTCCGTATCCCAACACTCTCTTGGATGGATTATCAACGCATCATTGATATAGTAAGTAGTCTCCTTACTCATACCTTTAAGTTTATTGAAGTCATGAGTGCCATAGTAGTTCATACAATTGAATCCTTTCGGAATTATTCTTTCGTATGCATCTTTGATAATATCATCCCAAGGTAATTGGTCAGATACTATTACATCAAATCGTGTACGAATAATCATATCGTATTCTTGTGGTACTGACTTCATCATCTCATTGTGTATGAGAATCTGTTTGTGCCAGTTCGCAGATGCATGTGCGTGTTTCAACTGACTATGACTAGTGTCTCCCTCTTCGGCATTTTTAAGTAGTTTAGGAAAGATATCCCGTCTTAAACGAGACGCATCATCAGGATAGGCTTCAGTATCAAATACAGGATGATATTTGTTTTCGGGTTCATCAAAATAGAAATCTACGGTGGTATCCACCGCACTTTGACCATTCCATAAACCAGTGAACATCTTATCGTGAGGAAGAATTTCCCTCGAACGTTCTACCCACTTTGAATCACAAAACTCATTCCATCTACCCGATAGACACAATGCAATCTTCATTAGCAACCACGTAAGTATGTCTCTAGGTCTTCGGGTGTACCAAGTCCCCACATCTCAGATGCTTCATGAATAAAGATTTTCTTACCCATTAGAATTGCCTGATTGAATACAGGACACACATAGAACTCACCGTTCACTCGTTTCTGCATAGCAATCATATCTTTTGCAGACTCAACATAATCCTCACCACGTTTCCAGTAATAGAAACCAACAGTCGCATTATCACTGATTGGGTCTTTTTCGGCAACCTTGGTTACCATGCCATCATTATCAACTTTTGCATAACTCCACTTAGGGTGTGTTGCTTTAAAAGTAACAATACCACCATCTGCGTTTAGTTCTTGCATCTTATACATAAACTCAATTGGATTCCAATCTACCCATTGGTCAGAGTTTGCAATAATCAGTGGTTGTTCATTGGCAATATACTCTTCTGCAAGTAATGTCGTGCAAGCTGCACCTTCGGTAACACCATCTACTTCAATGATTCTACAGTTTGGTGCAATCAAATTTAACATAGAGTCTAAGTTATACTTTTCTCGGTGTTCCTTCTGTACAATAAAGATATAGTTTGCATCAATACCAAGGTTCTCGACCACAGTCTGAATCATTGGTTTACCATTGACATCAATCAAAGGTTTGGGAAAACTATATCCAGCTTTTGCAAATCGACTACCCGCACCCGCCATAGGAATCAATACGTTCATCTTTGGGTCAACCCATTTAAGTGTCGTATTTTTGCCATTTTGAATTCTATCAACCAAACTTAGAGTAACATCTTCGGGAGAACTAACTCGTAGAATTTGATGTTCAGGTACACCACTAGAATATGCAGACATCAATCCTGTCGGAGAATCTTCGATGATGATACACTCAGAAGGATGTACACCCAAACCTATCATTGCATTCCACCAAATCTCAGGGTGTGGTTTTGGGTTGGTAACATCGTAACTACTCAGAACAACATCCACATACTCATCAAGTTGTAACATCTCTACGCATTTTTGTACAGTCTTACCGATAGCATTAGAACAGATACCAATAGTAAATCCAAGTTCTTTAAGTTTACCAAAGACTTCAGTAATGTCCTTGTTCGGTTTGATAGTGTTCATTTTGTAGTAAGTGACAGATTGTTTGTGTATTTGAAGTTTATCAATCACGTCCTTCGATACACCCAGCCTTTCCAACTTATCTTCTGTAGTCAGACCGTCATACTTAGATAGATGTTCCTTTACTGTTATTTGTGGATAACCAAACTTATCCAACGCTTCATTCAAAGCATCGAAATGTATTTTCTTAGTACTGACCAGAACACCGTCTAGGTCAAATAGAATTGTCTTTATCATTTATTTACCGCTATAATATAAGTGTCACCACACTTAGTTTCCTTGCGTCTATCGTATGTCTTGTGACTATATTCTGAGAGTTTAGTCATAAGACGGTTATGTTTCAACATGTCATACAGGTCTAATCTATTCTGAATCCAAGGGTGTTGTAACTCTGCTTGACTCATACGATGCATAGGCCATATATCTTCGATAAAGTATGTTCCATCATCTTTTAGGAACGGGATACAGTTCTCAAAGGTCAGTCGATTAGCTTCGGGCCAGTGAGCGCCATCATCGATAATAAAATCAAACTCGACATCACCCCACGCATTCCTCATTTTCGTACCAAGAGATGCGTCCATAGAATCTGCTTTTAACCACTTGACACGTTCTTCACTCAGAATATCTAGGTCTTTGGGATTGGTGCGAGTAAAGATATCAATAGTGTAAATTGTTCCGTTAGGAAAGTATTCATGAAATGCACGAGTAGAAGCTGCCTTAAACGTACCAATCTCAAGAAGATTGATAGGTTCTTCTCTTACAGACTCCATGTATGGTTCATACTCTTTATAGTAATGATGTTTCTCTGTGCCCTTATCGCACTTGTATTTGTCAAATAATTGTTTAAGCATTCCAATAGTTCCTCGTTGCACCTGTATCAAAGTCAAATCCCCAATGGTCAATGTCCTTTTGATACCAATCGGCTACAATCTGTATAGTTTCTTTAGTGTATATATCCCTGTAAGATATATCGTATCCTGTAACATTACTAGGTGTCACATTATGTTTTAAATTAAAATATAAATTTATGTCCTCATCATAGTTTTCAAAACGAAGAATGTTACTATTAATTTTTTCGTCTTCTTCAACAACATAATCGTATTGAGTTAACCAACTACGAATAGGGCACATATAAAAATCCTCGGTTGGAAATTCATTTCGTTGTTCAATAAAATCTTCAAACGAAGTAAATTTTGGATATTCTTTTGGCCAATCAAGTTTTGACCACATATAACGAGATACAATTCTTGACCAAGGGTTTCTTACTATAGCAAAAGTTTTATACTTTTTTAATATATCGTCTTTCATATCAAGATATCGCCAATGACGATGTTCTTTTTTCCATAAATGGATATGAACTTTATCTTTAAACACACCGTTGTGTTGTATAGTCATTCCTCCATTCTTAGGAATATGTATGAATATAACCTTATCCATTCCAAATGTTTTTGGTTGCACCTGTATCAAAATCAAAACCCCAATAGTCTATATCTTTTTTATACCAGTCTGCAATAATCTGTATAGTCTCTTTAGTGTATATATCTTGATAAGAACCCTTGTTTACCGCAGTCACATTACGTGGTGGTGGGTTAGTCAGAGTTCCAAGATACAGTTTAATATCTTCATTATAGTTTTCAAATCGAAGTATATCACAAACGACTTTACCATTTCCGTTCTCGACATAATCAAATGCATTATACCAACCACGAACTGCACGATGCCACATATATTCTTCGTTTCCCCACTTATGTCTTTCCTCTAGAAAAGCTTCGAAGGATGAACAGTCACAGTAATCAGTCTCACCGTAGTGGTCAGAGTTCTCTTCTATTTCAATAACTTTCTTTGCGAAAAAGTAACGAGACACAACCCTGTCCCAAGGATTACGAACGAAGGCAAAAGCAGGAACTTCATTTCGTAGTTCTACCTTCCAGTCTCTCCAACGAGCATGTTCATAACCCTCATGGTCTTTAGTCTGTTTCATTTTAGAAACAAGACCTTGGGTATACTCAGGATTGATATGGTTCTTTGGCTGTGCCAGAAACACCTTACTTGACAGTTCGGGATTTCTCCTTATGGTCATTCCTCCGTTCTTGGGGATATGAATAAATATTTTTTTCCCCATCATGTTCTTTCCCATTTCACATAATATCGATTAAGGTCTTGCATAAACTCAGTCACCTCAAACCCGTTTTGTTTTGATAACAACAAGTGGTGGTCTAGTGTCCAGTGCCAAAAAGGCACATCCTGTACCTTATCATTACCATGGTCACGGTGTGCGGGATTACATCTCCAATAGATACGTGACTTCTGTTTCAATGCATTACACATTGACTTAGTCTGTTGTTGGATTAGTTCCCAATCACCAAAGTTGATACTACCCAGTGCAAACGCAACATCAAACTTCTCATCTGTATGGTAGTCTTCAATTGCAACCTGTTCATCGGAACCTATGTCTGTGATATCAATTCCATGAAGATTGGTAATATGACGCTTAAGAGGATTGAGACCACAACCAACATCCAGAACTGATTCCCCTTCTCTGATTTCTTCAATTAATTTAAACCCCGTCCAGTAATATCTATCAAGTCCCGCAGTACGTGAACTTGGCCAGTCGTATGTAAAGTAATCTTTTAAAAAATCCATATGTGGATTAAGGTTGGTAGACATATACACTCACATCTTTTTTACTATAATTATCTTTTGTCACGTTAGAGTCTAATCCTAATTTTTTTAGTACTTCAAGATTACTTTCACATTTAGTTACTTTATCTCTATGGTTATATATGAAAGAATTTATAGACATATTTTGCAACGTAATCTGAGCAAACATATTGTCTTGATTTTTGTACCATGCATAGTTGGGATAGGGGATATCAAAACCACCACACTCGTTCCACCATGTCCAACACTCATAATCATTTCTCAATACCATAACAATAGGATGGTCAACATAGTAAAGTAGAGATGTAGCTAATGTGTGTGACTTTATTAGTCTAACACCTTCACCAGAAAAAGGCAAGTCCCATTCTTCTTTTCGAAACGGAAACTCCATCATGGGGTCAAAATATGCACCGCCATGTACTAATCCATTATGATGAGAGAATGACCTCTCTTCAGTGCAATCAGTCTGGTCAAAACTACTAGATACGTGAATGTTATTTGCAACCCCAGACCATCTACTGCCTGGCGCTCCTGTCATTAATAAATACTTACCTTTCATTTTTTGGTCTTATCCCATTCCATACATGTTCATCCAACCAGTGTTCCTCTACGTGTTTCACGTACTTTGCATTCTGGTTCTCTTTGATGTCTTTCAATATTCGTTCGTCACTATAGGCAATCGGAAAGTCAAGAACTTTACCTAACCATTTCAGATATGCACCACCATAAAGGTAGAGTGATTCGTGTGATATAAATTCTATAGTCGCATCTAGGTTGTAGTAGTACTGCAAGGCGGTTGGTAGGGTTACTTCCTTACGAACTCTGAGTTGTTGTTCTTCGTTAATGGTTCGGTCTCTTGTTACGATACAGACCTTCACTTCATAACCCGCATCTTGTGCTTCGTAAACAACTTCTTGTATTTGAGGAATTTGCTTGACGCCATCATAGACAAATGGTACACTAACATTTGCAACCACATAGTCTTGGGTCAATTGACTCTTTGTCTTGGATGGGTCAACCCAACACTCCGCAAAGGGTTCTTCGTCAGATGGTATCCAGTACTTGTCACCAAAGTCCCATCCCACTACATCTGAATGATAACTGAACACCTTGCTGAATAGATGATTTCCAGAACCTTGGGGCCCTGTAATTATGAGTAGTTTCTTAGACCCGTGTTTGTCCGACATAAGTTCTCACCTTCAATGGATTAATTTCATCTGTCGGCCCTGTACCAGAGTCAGGACTGAACACAAATAGGGTGACATCTTCACCTTGGTTACACATGAAGTTGTGTAACACATTTCTATCCATCACCCAACAGTCACCTTCTTTGATAGGAAACATTACACCATTGTCAAGTTCAATCTCACCTTTACCAGAAAGTATAAGACCAATACGTTGACTTGGATGGGTGTGTAGGGTTTGTTTCATCCCTGCGGGGAAGTGGACATAGTTGATAACAGGAAGTCCCAGTCTGCCAGGATTTACTGCGGTGGTGTTTGTACCACCATCCATGTAGGATAGATTACCCTTCGGTAGACCATGAGGTATAAACAGTCGGTCATCATTCATGGATAATCCATAGAATTTTATATGAGCAAACGTCTCGCCAGATACTAGAAACTCTTTTCCTATCTGTCCTGCAAAATCACCACGGTGAATGGTGTATCCTTTTTTCACATCAATATCACAATTCTTACCCATTAGATAACTTGTTCCTTCAAACTCATCTCCAAGGTAGTGGACTGAGTCTTTGGTAACCGTAACGTCATAACTCCATACGTCACGAACCTTATAGGTTTCACCATTTTCTATATTTAACATTCCCTTCATAATCTTATAATCTCTTTTATCTCTTTGGGTATATAGGGTATGGTCATCCTCTCAGGATGCCACACGATAGCACAAATATTATCCTTTATCCAAGACTCGCAATCACCATCTTCGTCTATACATAATGATACACTATTTGGTGGTACTTTGTCAATAACAACATTATGAAAACTATTTACCCTGTGGGGTTGATACTTACTATGTACCAAGTGTTCGACATTATAATGTCCCTCTTTACCTATTCTTGTTTTACCACCAAGTATTTCGGTAAGTAAAAATGCACCATGACATATGCCGAGCATAGGTTTGCCCAACTTAGACATCTCTGTTGCCATGTTTACTTCTGTGGTAATTCGAACACTCTCGTTCCCCCCACCAGTAATGATGAGAAGGTCTAGAGATTTTGCGAGGGATTCGTAATCTAAGTCTTCACGATTTGGGATAGGAACAAGTTCATGACCCCTTAGAAATGTGTACCAACAACGGTCTAAGGAATCATGTACTTGTTTATTGTGCGTGAGGACTCTTTGCGTGAGTCCAATTTTCATCTACCAACCGTAAGCTGCGTTTACCAGTTCTCTCGAACCTTCTGCTTCAACTTGATTTCTACAAGAGATTTCAAATAGGTCTTTACGCATTGCGTCAACAACACGTTGGACACGACTTTGAGTCTCTTCATCTGTCGCAAGTTTACGTAACGAGTATCCACCGATTGCACTGTGGAAACCTTCGTCTTTCGCAATCTCACGATAACGAGTTGAGATGAATTCATCTTGAATGGTGTCTGCCATCTGATTCCAGACAGCTTCTGCACGTCCTTCCGCAACAAGTTGATATGCGGCAAGGACTGCCTCATCTTCTTGTGCATCATACTTCTCTAGAAGTGCAGCACCTTTTGCGGTGTTTGCCTTTCTCTCATCTTCAAGTGCTTGGACTACATCAATCTTCTCACCTTTAATGTGTTCGATTACTTCTCGAACCATGCGGTAATGTTTTGCTTCATCTGCTGCTTGTTTAGAAAGAAGTTCTAACTCTTTAGGGTCTGCGTCATCGGATGCATTTGCAATCTGCATTGAGATTTCTTGCATGTTCATACGTTCATTGACCATGCGACCAATGAAGTGATTGACCATCTCCTCTTCAGGAAGGTCACCTTCGAAATACGCCTTAGTGTTCATCTTAGACGCTTCGAACAGGGCTTGGTTATCTTTGCGAATCTTCTTCACAAAATCGTTCGGGTTTAACATTAGGGTTCTCCTATTCACTCTATTAATATAATTGACGGTATTGTCTATAGTATTTATATAATTTGACTCATTAACTGGTCAACATTTTCTCCACCGTCAGGGAGTTTATCCTTTAGAAAGAAATGCACAAAGTTACAATCTTTTACATTATTGATTGCACTGAATAGTCCATTCCATTTACCTTCCATATGTTTGGTAGGTATTCTATACTTCTTCAGGAAATAGTTTAGTAGGGTCTGGTCAGTACTCCACTTGTATGCACCAACACCGTCTACAAAGTCTTTAAATTCCATACGGTTCAGGAAACTGTGAGGGTCTTGTCCCTTGAGGTATGGTTTGAATAACTTGGAGTTCAGGAGAATCAACCCCATATTAAAGAACTCGTATCCCAGATTGTTTGGTTTGAAGTCTCCATGGCCAGAACTGTGTAGGTGTCGGTACTGCATCTGTGAATAGTTTATAATCTTGTTTCCATACCAAGACTGTATATCCATTTCACGTTCTACTACTGCCCCAAATGCGTGGTCAGTACCAAAATCATCAAATATATTGGGTGCATCATTTCGGATGTAAATGTCGGCATCCACAATTGCAATCTGGTCAAATCTATCGAGATAGTCAAATGCATTTTCCTTTTCAAAGATAGGAAGATATCCACCATATTTCATGTAGGATTCTTCACTACGTCCACTGGTAAAGATATCAGGTTTGATTCTTAGTTTAGGTTGAGTCAATACGATATGTTCAATGTCATACTTCGCACAATAATGTGCGACTGATTCAATACAGTGTTCGTATAGTTTAGATGGTTTACCCACCGACACTTGGAATATCATTCTAGTGGTCAACTGTTCCTCCTACCTTTGTATCATATATAGGTCTACAGTAATCCGCAATTAAATTTAAATCTTTATTTAATTTATCAAACATTATATCATCAACATATCTTGTATGTCTCTTGGTCACACATTCTAATAACAAGTCTTCGGCCTGTTCTGGTTCAATATAATATCCAGAAGTAATAGGGCATAACTTGTAATGCCACCAATAAGGGTGTCCTTCAAACCTATCACAATAGTTATGAAACTCTTCATTATTCTGAAAATCACAGATTGAAAAGTATGGTGCGATAATAGGCATATCAGAAGTAAGACATTCGGTATCGTGTTCTATAATTGTTATGGGCGTTCGTTCTTCAACACATTTCTCCCATAACAGATAGTGACTATACCAACAACCCATTTCAGTATCAGTGAAATCACGTTTACCGTGATACTGGTCAAGCTGTATATCGTCATATAGATGTAGAGTCTTTGGAGTGACTGCATCAAATAGATTTACTTGAAAACCGTGAGATTCCCAACTTTGTATTGCCTGTTTTGCATAATGTTGAGATACCTTACTATCAGGTATCTGTATCATCCATATATTATCGGTAATCTTCAAGGTCAAAATCAGTTCCATGCATCTTATGTAGGTCTCTATCGTGATTACTATAGACTAATACTTCAGGGTCATCTAGAAGGAAGTCACACCCCTTACAATAGTCGGGATAATCTCCTGTTGTGTGTTGTTCCCTAAGTTCGGTGTATGGAATATCGTTCCATATATCCTCTATAGACTTCTCACTCGTATGACCAAGGACTGCCTCTTCGTCTCTGCCCAAGACTTGACAACAAGGAGCCACTGCCCCAGTTTTCCCGTCAAGACCGCCAGCACGTATAACAACATCAGGAGAGAATGGCCTACCGCACGTTTTAACTTTACCTTGACGTTTGTCTTTGTTATCATAGACTCCAGACCAGTTATGCATCTTCCAAATTTCTGTTTTAACTCCAAGTCTATTAACCACTGCTTTATATTCATTAAGTTCCTCCTCTAAATTATCATTATCAGTTATAAGATGGTAGGTTGCGACCACACAGTCACTACCCGTTTCTTTTACATATTCTTGCATCTCTTTGATGTTCTTACAAATGAAATCAAAGTTACCGCCTTGAGTATTATGCATCCATTCTTGATATTTATCAGGATTGTATCCAATGAATGAAAATCTATAGAAGTCTAATCCCGCATCAACACACTTCTTCATAAAGTCACCGTGCATACGGAATCCATTAGAGAACATGAAACACTTCGCACCATACTTCTTAACAATCTTAATGTACTCAGGTAGATTTCTGTTCAGTGTGGGTTCTCCACTACCTTCTAGGTTAACTACATTGAGTCCATGTTTTGCACAATCAGCTACGTTGTTCTCAAACTCTAATAGGTTCATCTTACGTAGGAATCTTTTATCACGTCCACCTGTTCTCATATCTTGAGGACACATAGTACACGAGTAGTTACACCCACCGTTTATTTCAATTACTGCTCTATCAATTTTCATACTAAATCCCCTATTACTTGTAGTATCTTTTTATCTTTCATAGTATCTTTCTTGTAACATGTCTATATAGTCTTGTGCTTTAGATTTCATCTCATTGAGATTGGGTGTGAATGATTCATTACCATCTCCAAAGAAATCTAGTACCTCATGTCTATTTGGTCTTGTTACTGCTTGAGGTGTATTGAAATAAGTAATCTGTTCCCATGATGGTACGAACAAAGGTTTACCAAAGTTTCGTGCAATATAATGCCACATACCATCGTAACAGACTATAAAATCAGCTTCTTGTATCTGTTTGAACACATCTTTAATAGGTGTTCTATAGGTCAATTCAACTAGTATCCAACCCTCCCAGCGCAGAGAGCTTATTATAACACCCCAATCATCTTTTGTCAAGAACCTTTTCCACTTTCTTGGTGGTTCACTATTATAATGAGGTGTCCATATAACTATCTTCTTTTTCTTGGGGACAAAGGCTTCGGGTTTGAACACCCAGTCATTAGGAGCAGATTCCTTTGGGTCAAACGCATTTGAATCAAAATAGAATCGGTCTTTTCTTTTGTTTGGGTTTACATTACCGTGTTCGAACAGGTCAGAGTTATAGACGTGGGTGAGAGTAACATCATCTTGTCGATGATATTGATTGTGAATCCATTCCATTCTTTGAATGATTGTTTCGGGGTCATCGGGATGGTGAAGATAATCCTCACCGTGTTCCCAATGCATTTCTAGATTAACTTTCTTCTTGTTATGAAAAGAATAGTTATGACAACAGTTGAGGGCTTGCATAGCATCACCAACACCCCAAGTACCTCTCCACCTAACCTTTTCCATTATCTACTTCTTATTTGCGAATACTTGTCCACCAAAGAATGCAGCAACGATAGCGGCAACCGATACAAAGTATGTTGGAGCCATATCACCCAGAATAATACCCGATTGGGTCAGGTCTAGTAGATTAGTCAAAACAACTGCAAAGGGATATAACAACATACCATAGAGGGCAAACCATGCCATCTTACGTTGTGCGTCACGCATTGCATCTTTGTCTTCTAGTTCCTTTCTTTTGAACTCAAAATACATGTCCTGTTCTCTATCCGAGACTTTACCGTCCCCATTTGAATCTGCGGGATGATAAAAATCTCTTTGCATATCTTTATTTTCTTCCATTTAAAACACCTTTACTTTATATTTCTTTTCCCATTCGATTGCATCTTCTATGGTATTGACCATAGGTTTGTTACGAATGTTCAGTGATGTATTTAGTAACATCGGTACACCTGTTAATTTATAATATTCTTCTAGTATTTGACGAAGGACTGATTCACAGTCTGGAGTCACTAGTTGAACTCTTGCTGTTCCATCGACATGGGTAACAGACGAATAGTCGTGTTTTGCCTTTGCGATGAATTGCATATACTTGTTCATTGGGCCATCAAAGTATTCTTCTGCATGTTCAGATAGAATAGCGGGGGCAAAGGGTCTAAATCGATGTCTACGCTTGATATCGTTTACCGTATCCTTCACATCGAATCTTACGTCTGCAAGGAGAGAACGGTTGCCTAACGCACGAGGGCCATACTCTGCACGTCCATTTGCGACACCACACACTTTATTATCTACAAGGTATTGTGCAACTTCTTTGGGGTCTATCTCTCGGTCAATGTTGTGACCAAGGTATGGTGACCATGTCAGGTGTGTTCCACCAGTCTCTTTGTGCCATGTGTATGCAGCACACCCCAGAGCATTACCAGCGTCATTGGGTGCAATTGCGATATGCATCTCATCAAACAATTCATAAATCTTAGAGTTTGCAGTAACGTTCTGAGCGCACCCTCCACCATAAACTAGTTTAGAACCATACTTCCTTGCTTCTTTCATAATCTCAAGGACTTCATCCTCAAAGAATTTTTGTATAGTTGCGGAAGCATCTTCTTGTGAAATGTCCTTACACCTACTATTAATTCTTTCTCCGTACTGAACAAATTTTGCTGACAGGGGACTTTCTGCAATTGAACCACCCTCAAAATCTACAATCTGTTTAACCCTCAACCCATGGTCACTTTCATACCAGTGGTAAGCGTTGTATAGTATTTCGTAGAGGGTGTCATCGGGTTTGCCATAGGACGCAAGACCCATGATGATATATTCATCTCTGAGATTTTGATATCCTAATGATACAACGACTTGACCATAGAGTGAACCCAAGGACTGAGGCCACATAATTTTTTTAATTGGTTTAAGGTTGTGGTCATAGATTGCGATTGATTCGAGTTCGCCTGAACCGTCCACAGAAACACAAACAGTATCTTCTTTTGATTCCCAAGGTCGGGTAAAGAATGCAAGAGCACAATGACTTTCATGATGTAGATTGAAAGAATCAAACATCAATGAGTTACGCATTGGAGTGCTTTGTTCTGCTTTTTCGTTTAGAAATCCACGGTCAGACCAACCACCAAAGGTTCGGAAACCGCCCATCTTCTCTCTTCGTAAATCAATGTCTTCGTAGAAAGTTACGTGGTCTTCTCTGTTGACAAACTCCCACATAGGTGGGTGTATTAAGTCATCGTGTTTTCTACCACTATAACGTTCTGATTGGGATGCCCATTCGACTGAACCATCGGGGTTAACGATGGCCATTGCAGCGTCATGGTAATATTCTGAGTAACCTACATATCTTTTCATGTAGTTATATATAAGAAGTTTTAACCGACTAGGTACTCGTACACGTCTTTCCAACCCTTCATGAGTGGGAAACTGTCATCGTCCATGTTGTATCCATGTTCCATGACAATAGAATCCAGACCAAAGTTTGCACCAGCGTGTGCATTCTCAACCTTGTCTTCAACCCAAGTATAATCTGTTCCTTCGTATTGACTCAATACCTCATCCTTGTCTGCCCCAGTGTCGAGGTAGATGAACTTGGTAAACGCAGTCTCACCGAACAACTTCTGAATGTTCATTGTTCTTAGTTTCTGTGCGTTCTCGTCTTTACTCATTGACGTAATCAGGTGAAACACATAACCGTGTTCTTCGTGCAACTTTCTGACATACTGGATTGCATCTCTTAACGGAGGCACAAAACCCATATGGGCAGACTCGTTGAACTCTCTGACTAGTTTCTTAGATTCTGTTTTAGTGATACCGTAGATTTCTGCGATATCATACTTTAATTTGTCTTCTGCGACATAACCTTTCTCGGTCATCCACACATCGAAGGCATATCCCCAGTTCAGGAGAACACCATCTGCATCTGTAAGTATTACCTTATGGTACTGACTTAGCACTTCTTTTCCTTTTGTTAATGGTTCTTTTTTCATCATGTTAGTATTATAACAAGATAAACATGTTTTGTCAAGCGTTTATGGCTCTTGCCAAGGATTCCTGTATTCATCGGTTACGAGATACCTGAATTTATCAGCTTCATAATCATCCAACATGACAACCTTATTACCACCACCAGTGTAGTGGAGAAAGTTCATGTCATATCCACGGTCATCTTTCCAGTGGGTTGGGGTATCATTCCATTTCTGGTCTATACTCTGAATGTTGAACCCATGTTTGGTCAACTGGCCAGAGATAAAGGGTTGGTCGTTATTCAACCAGAATGGGTCACCGTGTTTGTCCCCATCCGCCATATATTCATACCAGTCATCGAAACACTCTCTCGCTTTGAGACGTGCTTCCTTAGTCCATACCAATACCCCAGTATTGAATGTAGTGACGCAGGACGGACGATATGGGGATTCTGTGGGTACAATTGGGATACCGTTACGTTCATACTTGGTAATCAACTGTTTCTTAATCTTGTCACTGTAGTCCCAAGTATTGTATCCACCATCCGTACCAGAACGTATCTCAGATTCAAAGACACCCGTCACATCATAACCATTGGTTTGGTCAAAAATGTTCTCTCGTGTGTTGCAGATAATGTCACTGTCGATAAACGCAATCTTATCATAGCGGTCATATATTGGGTCATATATGATACGCAAGCACTCGAAAAGCAGCACAGTTGAACCAGTCTTGCCCGCAGTAAATACTTGTTTGGTTGAGTATTGATGATGCACACCAATATCTCTGGCATACTCTCTAAATGATTTTGCCGACAGGTCACCAGTTACACGATATAACTCAGAACGTGTACCTTGGGGATACTCAGGAACAGACTTCCGTTTCTCGGTTTCCTCGTTCGTAATCATATATTGAAAGATTAAGTTCATTCAGGCAATCCAACACTATATTGTACTTTACCATCTACACGTTTTGCGGTCAGACATCTGTTACGATTGTGTTCTGCACTTACCCAAGTAACGTGAATCCAACCAGATGTTGGGTCACCTGCTTCATAGAACTCCGAGATGAGTTGGTCAAATTTTAAATTGTCCCTAATCCACTGTGCAACTACTAGGTTATCTGCCCTGTCACATTCAAAGTCAACAGCTTGACCCTTACAGTGTTGTGACTTTGTAGAACCACCGATTGCTTCGTTTAGTGCTGGTGAACGATAACCCGAAGTGATTCGAGTGATACCAAATTTGTCTCTCACTGGTTGAATCACATTAGTGAATAATTCTTTTGCAGCCGTTAAGTGTTCGCCTTCAGGTGTGTTATCAATACCCAAACGAGTTGCGGTCATTGACCTTGTAAACTCTTTGAGTGAAAAGTTTTTGCTTAATTTCATTTTATGTTTCCTCTTTCAACCATTTCCTTTGTCATTATATAGTCTCTAACAAAGTCTGAACGGACGATATCTGCCCATCCAAATTCTACGGTTGTAAAATTATTCATGACTTCTATGATGTTCATGAAGTCAAGGATACCCTTTTTGTCTGAACTCGACTTGAGGTCAGACTGATAATAATCACCAGAGAAGATAATACGACTGTTACGTCCCACCCTTGTAATGATACTATCTAATTCGTGGAAGGTGAGGTTCTGCATCTCATCCACAAGTACAATACAGTCATCTAAAGTTGTGCCACGAATAAACGATGTAGACACAAATTCAATATGACCTTGTTGTTCTAGGTTCTCGTATGCAGTCTTCTCGTTGAATAGTTCGGTTGCGATTGCACGATAAGGTGCAACATAAGCATCAATCTTTTCTTCCACAGAGCCTGGCAGATAACCCATCTCTCTGGTAGGGACTACACTTCTTACAATAACAAGTTTGTCTTGGTCATAAGATTTATCCATGACATCTTGTAGTGCAAGGTACATACCTACAAAGGTTTTACCTGTACCAGCAGAACCACAAAGAACGAGGTGGTCTCCTTCCTTGAATGCTTCGTATGCAAGCCCTTGGTTTTCGGTAATCGCTTGGTATGTTAGTAAGTGGTCTATTTTGAGACGTTTCATAGTCATGATTTGACGGTATTCCCTCTTCCAGAACCTTTGTTAATTTTAGTCATTAAGTTTTGCCAGTCCCCCGAAGTTTTACTAATCACACTACCTGTATGAGTAATAAGATTTGGAGCACCCACTTGTTGTCTCCAGTCCTCTCCCAAGTCTTCCAGTTTCTCCTGTAGAGAATCATACGAACACATTAGGTCTTCGGTTTCTCCGTTCTTGACATTAATGATTGTATATAACGGCATTATTTGTACATTTCCTCATCAGTTATAATTTTGGGTTTTAACCATCTTGCTTTCAGTTGAGATGTTTGACAATATGCCATGATGATAACTTCGTCTTCTTCGACCGCCAGTCTTGCACCCGCACCATTGACACCTATCCAACCACTGCCCCGTCTTGCGGGAATAGCGTAAGTAGTCCATCGTCCACCTGTATTTAGGTTGACAACATCTACTTGTTCGTTGGGGAGTATTCCGACATCGTCCATCCAATCTTCATCGATTGCAATAGACCCTTCGTAACGAAGGTCACATTCGGTGACGATTGCACCGTGGATTTTAGATTTTAACATAGTCAATAACATAATTTATTTCCAAATGACGAAAGGGGGTGACCAGCACCCCCTCCGAGATAATTACCACCTACCTTTTATGCTAGAAGTGAATTTGAATTTTCATATTCGGCAATAGTTTGATTAAGTAATGATTTTTTAACAGCTAACTTGTGAGCAAGGTTGTCTCTTCCCTTTTTCTTGAGACGGTGGATGTAATTGTCAAGTTCTCTGCTATCATTCTTCAATCGCTCTATTTGGTTTCTTGGCATATGTTGCGCTCCTTGTTATTAAAAGAAACATAACGAAGTTAAGAAAGTAAATTAGGGAATGCCTCTTCTACAATCTTTTTTGTCAAACCTTTGACTGGTGGTTTCTTTGCCACCATATCCAGAACTATTAGTGCATCCTCAGCATGGATACTTTCTAACATCTGAATGAATCTTGTTTCTAACCTAATTTGACCCATCTCTTTAGACCTAGCTCCTTCAACGTAGTCACCAAATTGTCGGTGAAGATTACGTAAAGTTGACGGGACACTTTCGGGTCTATTTGGGGTATAGGGTGGTTTGCCTTCGGGTAAGACAAACTTGAGACGGTCATCGAATGCACCTCGAAGGACATCTTTAATAGCGGGAATTTCGTTACCCTGTTGTTGTAGGAAAGCAATCTTATCTTTTCTTGCTTTCAATTTAGTGAAATCTTCGAAGATTTCAAACACTTCTTTTTGCATAGTTTCCTCTTATAATATTATATATACTCGGAAGGTTCTCTACTTAGCATAATATTTAACAAATTCTTCCAACATCTGTTCATATTCTGCAACGAGATAAGTCGCAACTGCGACTCCTTCTTCGTCCTTGTTTAATTTAGCTTCTTCAAGTCTTTTTTGTGCGATTGCAATATATTCCTCAATCGCAATCGCACCTTTTTTCTTGAGAATTTCTTTCTCACTCATACCCATTATATATCATTCCTTAAACTGTTCCATTATGCGTACAGGTTAACGTCAGTGTAGTGACTTCTGTGAAAGTAGTCAGTCATTGCATCATCTTCACAGAAGAACTCAGGCCCTTCCATCGCCGCCTTTAGTTCTTTTAAGAACTTCACCCCAGTAGGACAGTAGTTCTCTTCAAACCAGTAAAGGTTCACATCGTGACCCCACTTCGCAGACTCTTCCATAACTGCTTCGGGAGAGAAGTTATTGTAACCGTTGAACTCCCTCTTGGCAACCTTAAAAGGGGTCATCTGTTCTGCACAGTACCCCTCAAGGATTTGTTTCGCACCTTTGACCTTTGCGACCAAAGTACTGTGATGTCTGACACTCAGACTCACTTTGAACCCATACTTTTTGCAGACTTTCTTGACTTCAACAGCAAGGGCTTTCTTTTCTTCTTGAGATACAAACGCCATAATTTCTTTCCTTTCTTTAGTTTATGTACTTATTATAACAACAACAGCAACTTTTGGCAACACTTTTTTCAATAAAGTTTCACACTCATTTCATCCACAAGGATTTGACCAACCCTCTCTCTATCAAGACTGTCGCCACCACCCCAAGTGACTGTCTCAGTCAACCTGTTGATATACGCTTCAGTCGCAGCTTGGATTTGGGGAATAGTTGCGTAGTCTTCCTTGGCGTAGATACCGCCTTTACCGTAAAACCCGTTAACATACTCAATAAATTCTTTAAACATAATCATTTCCTTTTCTCACTTTATGTACTTATTATAACAACAACAGCAAGGTTTGGCAACACTTTTTTTAAATTATTTTTAGGTGGCCACGTAGTTGTTCGTAGTTGATTTTAGTGTCTTGGAAGAAAGGCGTGATGTCAAATCCTTCGGGCAATTCTACATTATTTCTTGGTTTCGGGTGTAATACATATTGTCCGTCTATTAGTTCTATATCGTCCTCAATATAACGAGGTTCGTTCCACCACTCGTGTTCTACCTTCATACGACCATTTTCTAGGGTGGTCTTGTAGAAATCATCGGCCAATACCCCCAGACCATTAGGGATAATTGTAGAGTCTTTTCCCACACGGTTTATAAAAAGTGGGATAGCGGTATCAATAGTACCGAAATGTGACTGAAAATGAACATTGTATTCTTTCGCAAGTTCAACAAACTCCTCATCCAATACAAATCCACACATATTGATATTAACAGTTCTCTTGAATGGCCCAGCGAAAGTCTCTAGGAAATCATAAAGTTCCTCTTTATTGGGTATCATGATGTTGGACGGGGGCGTCTTGATTAAGTCCTTTAGACCCGATAGTCTATTGAGGTCTTCGTCTGCGCTGCGGTCATGACCAATCGCAAATGAACTGTGTGAGTATGCGTTCATGAGTGCGGGTAATAGGTGGGTCAACATTGCAGATGCGTGGTGCAAGTTTCTGGAATGAATTACCTTCGCATCTTCACCAAACCAAAAGATATCAATATTACGGTGAGATATTCCTATCACCTCTTGGTGTGAAAACGTGATTGCTTTAGATGGGCCAGTTGTGCCAGATGTGGAACTTACTAGGAATGGGTCAGTTGGGTATACCTCCGCTCCTTGGAACCAGACTTCTTTGGTCGGTTCTTCACTATCAATACCGACTCCACCATATCGTTTCATCATCTCATCGTGCAGACCGTTATAGATTTTGGTGGTGTCTTCGTTAGAACTATAGATGTAGTAGTCGGATGGGCCGTGTAATGCGAGTTTGGTAAATGGTAGAGATTCTTTGGTTGCGGGACTGTCTAGAATAAAGATTCGCAATCCCATCTCTGCACACGCAAATATAGACGCAACATGGTCAAGACTCACTTCCATGATTGAGATGGTTACTAGGTCACCCTTCTTTGCACCCGCATCAAAGAGTCTCCACTTCATTCGATTGATTGCAATATCAATATCGAATCTAGACATATCATTGTAGATAATTCCTAGAGGGCCGCCGATTATGTTACGATTTAATATGTTTTGCATGTATCTTACAACCAATGAATTCATTATAGTATTCATCACTCAACAAAACATCATATTCGAATTGTAGTTTCGCTTCGTAGTACGAACACTCACCTTTAGTGCGGCACAGTCTGAGAACGGTTCTCCTGAAGTCCTGCCCCCCTTCTACGAGGGTTTTTACCTTCTCGGACGAACCATAGTAGTCCCGCCAGTCCGATTGGACTCTCGTTCTTTTGCGTCTTTTTCTTGTTTTTGTAACAGGGAGTATCTTGGGTTTCCAGAAGAATTTCTTACCAATATACTTTTTACCAGTGCTTAACTCTGTCAAACAGTAGACAAAGCCTTGGTATTGCTCCAAGACTTCGTCTTCTGGTTCAAACTCTTTATCTTCATATATCCACATAATGGTATATATGATTAGTTTATAGTCACTCCGCACATGGGACAATATTCGGGTTCTTCTTCACAGTCTTTTACAAGAACCTCTGTTTCGGTTTCACATAGAGAACATTCCAAAACATATGTTTCGTTCTCTTCTTCCACTAGGCAACACCCACTACTTTATCAGCCTCATCAACCCAACCCCAGTCACCTTCCATACCATTTACGGAGTACTCGGTGACTCTCTTCTCAAAGAAGTTGTCGTGTGATGCGCCATTCAGTACCCAGTCCAACCACGGTAGTGGATTGTCTTTGACACCAAACTTTGGTTTCATACCAAGTTGTAACAGTCTACGGTCTGCAATGTGACGAATATATTGTTTTACCTCTTCTTCAGATAGACCCTCAATATTACCAGACTGGTACGCAAGTGTAATGAATCGGTCTTCTAGTTTGACAGCATTACGTGCCATCTGATAGATTTTAGATTTCAATTCGTCATTAACGATTCGTGGGTGTTCGTTAGTAAACTCACGGAACAGTTTTGCGTTGCCTTGTACATGAATAGTCTCGTCTCTGATAGACCACTCAACAATCGTACCCATACCTTTCATCTTACCGAAACGTTGAAAGTTCAACAACATCACGAATGACGCAAACAATGACATACCTTCGTTGAATACAGATTGTGCAAGTACGAGTGCAAGACCTGTATGCGAGTTGATATCACCCTCTTTCATGAAGTCAATCTTATCTGCCATCTCTTTGTATTCCATAAAAGCAGAGTGTTCTTCATCGGGTAAACCCAGAGTGTCATTCAACAATGCATATGCACGTTGGTGTACACCTTCACGGTTTGCAAATGAGGACAACATGTTACGAATCTCGTTGTTCTTAAACTTAGGAATCAACAGCTCGTGATAGTTCTCACCCACCTGTACGTCCGACTGAGTAAACAGTCTCAATACTTGAGTGATGAATTCTTTTTCATTTTCGCTTAGTTTAGTTCTCCAGTCTTGAATATCTTCGGACAATTCCGCCTCGTCTTCAATCCAGTGAATCTCTTCGTGTTTCTTTACTAGTTCTACCGCCCAAGGGTAGAGGAAAGGTTTGTATGTTTTGCTAAAATCTAATAGTGCCATTGGTTATCCCTCACACGCACGACATTCATCGTCTGCGTCTGTTTCTGTTATTATTGGTTTGTTAAAATATTCCATTAAGTCATCATACCCACCTACATACTCACCTTCGATATATATTTGTGGAACGGTCTTAACATCTCGTCCTGTTACTTCTTTTGTAGTTTTTCCGAGTTCTTGTAGGTCAATATAATCATAAGGAATGCCTCTCAACTTGAGTTCTTCCTTTGCCATGGAACAGAAAGGGCAATCAGACTTACCATAGACAATACTACGAGTATCGCCTTGGAGTGCGACACGTTCTACTTTCTCGGATACGTTCTCTGCTCTTTGTTTTGCCTCTGTACGCAAGTAGTAGAGACCCTTGAGTCCTTCTTTCCATGCTTTCAGATGCACCCTGTTTACATATGACTTTTCACAACCAGACGGGAAGAATAGATTAACACTCTGTCCTTGACAGATAAACTCTTGACGTTCAGCTGCATGTTGAACTACCCAATTTTGGTCTAACTCATCAGCAGTTCTAAAGATTGCCTTCTCACCTTCTGTGAGGAATGGTAGGTGTTGTACCGAACCCTTCTTAGTAATAATAGAAGTCCAGTTAGATTCATTGTTCTGACCCTTCTCATCAAGTAATTGAGTAAGGTATTTATTCTTTACAAGAAATGAACCAGCACGAGTTCTATGAGTGTACGCATTGGCTTTCAATGGTTCTATAGAGGGACTGGTTGATAATATTACTCCACTGGATGCGTTAGGGGCAATGGCAATAAGATGGGAGTTTCTCTTACCAGACCCAATACCATCAGGATACTCACCCCTTTCTTCTGCAAGGAGTTCGGTTTCTTTATGGGCTTCTTTGTTAATGTGTTGGAACACGGTTCGATTGATTTCTCTTGCCGTTTCACTTTCCCATGCGACTCCATGTTTTTGCAAGAGACTGTGGAATCCCATTGCTCCGAGTCCGATACTTCTTTCTCGTTCTGCACTGTACTTTGCACGGGCGATTGTGTCTGGTGCGTTCTCAATAAAGTACTGCAAGACATTGTCAAGCATCCGCACAATATCACGGACAATAGTTGTATCTTTCCATTCATCGTAATATTCTAAGTTGAGAGACGACAAACAACACACCGCAGTTCTATCTGCACTGGTTGGAAGATGAATCTCATTACACAGGTTTGACCCGTGTATCTTTAGACCTTTCTCTTTTAATGGTTCTGGTAGTGATGCGTTTGCGGTATCAATAAAGTTCAGATATGGTTCGCCTGTACGGAACCTAATCTCTATAATACGTTCCCATAATTTACGAGCATTAATAGTTTCTTTGACAGAATCGTCTTTGGGGTCACGCAATGCAAACTCTTTATTTGCATGAACAGCTTCCATGAACTCATCGGTAATATTAATTGCATTGTGTAAGTTTAATGCCTTACGTTGAACGTCACCTGTAGGAATTCTCATATTCATGAATTCCACAATATCAGGATGATGTACGTCCATATAGGCTGCATATGAACCCTTACGAGTCTTACCCTGTCTATATGCAATCATGTCGGCATCAACAGTGTGTAGGAACGGCATAGGGCCAGGCGCAATGTCTGATACAGTTCTTACGTCTGACCAGTGTCCACCGACACCACCACCATAAACGGATAACCAACGTAATTCAGAAGAGTGACCAATCAGTCCCTCAAGTGTGTCGGGTACGTAGGTAAGAAAACAAGAGATAGGCATCCCTTTGTTCTTTTGGTCGTGACCGTTGGGTGCATTGGATAATACAGGAGATGCGAACATAAACCACTTATTAGACACATAGTCATATAGACGTTGTGCGAGGTCTTCGTCCATCTCGTCTCTATACTTACTCCATGCTTTAGCTGCCCTTGCGAATCCTTCTTGGGGACTCTTTTCATAATCATTTAGGTAGAAATCTTTTAACATTCCAACTGCGTATTCTGCTAGCAGTTTGTCTTTCTTTTTATCAATTTTTAGGGGCATTTACTTTTCCATAGAGTATAGTTTTTCAGGGCGTAATAGTATATATCACGCCAGAGTTTTTCAGTTTTTGTATTGTACCCTAGTTAGGGTAAAAAGTCAAGGCTTATTTTCTACGAGACTTATCAATAGCACGAGAACCAAACCAGAACGAGATAATTGCAGCAAAGATTGCCTTTGTGTCATCGTCCCAGAGGATATTGAGTGAGTCGGAGATTGACCTACCCTCTTCCAGTGCTTGCATCAAAAGGGTAACTTCAATAGCACAGAAAAGTCCGAAAAAACAGTAGGTGATAATAGGTCTAACCGACTTCTGAAGACCAGCAATAAATCCTGTCCCTTGATTGATACTAATGTCATGCTGAACCAATCTATCATGTTCATTATCATCCGCTTTTGTTTCGTACATTCTGAACTCTTGGTCAAATCCAGCGGCACGTAGTTCCGCCATCTTACCCATTTTTTCAAGTTCAAATTTGTTGTTTGCTTTTGTTTTAAAGTGGTCAGTGATTGCGGGTACAACAGAACCACCAAATCCTAACACACTACCTAGTAATCCACTTAACATTATTTACTCCAACGTTTTCTCATTTCTTTTCTAGTGTCTACAAACCTTTTTACTACATCAGGTTTCTTTTTCTTCTTCTTCTTACCAAGATATACTGGTACGGTTTCACTATCGTCACCTGCACCTGCAACCGCAGTTGTGCCAGTCATCTCTTCCTCAAACTGTTTAAATTTCTTCATCGGGTAATCTCCCCACTTGTAAAATACACCCACTGTTTAGAGTTTTGGTGTATTCCTTTGTAGATGTCCAGACCAAGAATCTCATCAATTGGTTTTGCGTCTGTCTCTACAATCCTTATTTTATCGCCCTTCTTTACAATATCTTCACATTTTGTTGCAGTCACAGTATCATGTTTCATGCGGTAAATGCCAGGCGACAGTTCTTTGTCCTCAAGCATAAACCACGAGGTTTCTTCTGCGAGGACATCTAGAATATCAATACCAGTCTCTTCATGGATTTGCATAATACGTGCATCACTCAACTGACCATCCTCTTTAATTAAGGCCAGAGCGGCACCATAACGTGCAATCACCGATTGACCGCCAGGCACTTTTGCCATCAAACGTTTTAGATTAAATACAAGACGGTGAAATGGTGTATAATGAGAACGGTATGCTTCACGGTCATCAGTACTATTTGTATTGAAGTCTTTGCGTTTTTGCCCATCTTCGTCAATAATACCCGCCTTGAATGCGTCAGTCTTCTCGAACGGAGTGACTAACAATTTCAAGAATCGAATCGTATAGACTAGGTCTGCTGCTGATTTAAGTAATCCCATAACTTTATTTATATGTTTTGTTCCATACAACTTGGCACAGTCGCAGAAAAAATGTTATTTAATATCCCATCATAATCTGCATATAACACATCTTTATGGGGTGTCGTAAATTTGTAATCAAACTTCTCCAGTATCTTTCTCTGAATAGGAGAATCCATTGCGTACTCTTCCAAAAACTCAGTGTTTAGTTTAAATACTTCATGGTAGATTCGTCTATCATTATATAGAGATGCCGTAATCACATCATTGTTACAACTAATTGCACGGGTGTACATCTTAGGTGTCATCTGTAAATGCATCATACCTTCTATTATATCACGATTCATCCCAGAATGCAAGCAATCATCCACAAATTCTTCTACATAATCATCTGTATTCTTATATGCTCCTAGTGTATAGTTTGCACCATATTGACCTCTTTTGGGTTCAAGGTCATCTATAATCTTGTTATGAATATACCATACACTTTTGTCGTGATACTTCAGAGTTAATAAGTATAGGTGTGGAAACAAATCACGGAAGAACATCTCATCACCATTAACACCGTATAAAACGATATCAGGATTTGCCTCCTCTACCTGTATCATGGTCGGTAGAATAGTAGACCAACGAGTAGATGAATCTCTTAAAAATTTATGGGTGTATTCTTTATTCCTTGAAGACTCATACTTGAACATCTGAGTATTAGTGAAGTTGTTTTGTGCAATCTCTTTGTATTTGAGTCCGTCATCACCCGCATCACACGGATAGATGTGATACAGATATTGTGGGTCATCCTTGAAGTACTGAGACTGAACCGCAGAATCTAATCCCTCACTCAGAGAGATAAATCTATTCTTGTATTTGTCTTTGATTACTTGTGCATGTTGTGACATGCATTCGTGTATGTAATCGGTAAGTTCATCTACATCCCAAACTTCTTGTTTGAGTGCTTGTTTACAATCTTCAATATAGTCGTAGTCAGGAAGAAACGAAGTAATGTGAGTAAAGAAAGTTTCTTGTTGTATCGGATATATCTCACGTCTGTAATCATATCTAATTTTTTTTCGGACAACATCTTCTTCTTTGATTGTCATATATGGTAAATGATTGGTAATCTCAATCCCATACTTGTCCGCAGTAAATATCTTGTGATTGTTGAAGTAGTCAACAGATATTTCGTAATCAGTTTTGGTCAGCTTAACGGCAAAGAAGTTTCCGTTTGCATCATGGAAACTAAAGTTTGAAGCAACTTCTTCTATGTCACCCTCAATCAAATACCCAGAGTAAAGTACAATAAAGTCTTTTCCTTTATAAACAGATACTTTATCGTCATAGTAAAAATGCCACCTACCGAAAGATACAAACTCAGTCTTGGTAAACTTCTTATGGTCATCACATATAAAGAACTTCATCGTAATCTAATTGTTCCCTGTTTAGTACGTAACCGAACTTTTAATTGTTTACCTTCTGCGACTAGTATTTCCTCTATTAAATCATCTAAACGTTTTTTGTTATTGTCATACTGAATTTCTGGTGGTAGAGTTTTATCCATTGAAAGGATACTTAATGCACCATCCCACGGTTGTATGTTAGCAACAAATCCAAAGTCCTTTGGACGATAGTGGTCTTCTAGGTCATGTTGAATATAAGAACAAAAGAACTCTTCGCATATCTTTGGTTTGTCTTCTTGGATAGAACATCCAGTATTGCAGAGTTTACTACAAGTACTCCACGCACCATAATCTACACCATAGAACTCGGCTTCGTTATATCTATCCACACTCTTCCATGCACCAGTATAACCCATGATTTCACAACATACGGTGCAGTCACCACACTTAGATTCTGTGGGAATAATCATATCGTTCTTAAAGCTTCAACTACTATTTTGTCCATTTCGATATTGGTGTATTCGGTATTCTTGATTGCTTTAAGAAAGATTAGAAAGGGTTTGAGTACACCCCAGTGTTCCAATTCAATCTTGAGTTCTAGGATATTCAATCCTGCTTCGTAACCGAACACATTAAATATAACGATAAGGTGGTTTAGAATAAGACGTTCTGACAGTATGCCAGTATCTCTATAACGATTGAGTAATCGTTTGATGTATTTTATTTTCTTGAGGTCTTCGAAGAACTCCTCACTATCAATACAACGAGGGTTGTGATAGTTTTGTGCGGCGTATAGGGTGAGGTTGTCTTTTGTCAATTTCATCATGTAGGTATGTATATCATTTATATAACAAATTTAATATCTAATTCAGATTCCCATTTTCTATGTTCATCGGTAATCTTGTCGTGAAGTATAATCTCTAGTGTTTTTTTGAAGTCAGTATCTCTACGACTCAACCACTCAAATAAAGTATCATCGCTTGGAGCCATAATAATATCGACTTCAAACACATCAATGAGTTTATCCACAAAGGTCAAGATGTAATCAAACATTTCCTCTATACTTATTTTGTCGTTTGTAACAAAGAATCCACCAAAGTCAGGTTCAGGAATCTGAAAGTCAACTAATTTACTACTATGCATCATTGCGGGTAGTATCAATCTCTCCAGTGCATTGTCATGATGCATGTTCTTTGTTAATCCAACAACCTTATCTTTAAAACATATGTGTTGGTTATTGACCTTCTCTAAGACATATTCGTGAGACTTAAACTTTACTGGTGGAACACTTAACCAATCGCCACCCTCAAAGTAAGACGTTGCATTATCTGTTGGCGCAACATCAACATCGATGGTATTTGTTATGGAGGATTTATAATCTCCCATATAATAGTTTGGGATACCTAGTTCATTTATCATATTCTGAAATGAACTGCCAAAGATATCTCTTTTTGTAGCACGTCCACCTAGTATCTCATCATCTCTATCGTTGACCATACCATCAAGTATCCAACGTCCGTCTATTGTATCATAATCTTTCATCAATGTCAATAGATGTTCAAAACGTTCTGGGTCGAACTCTGGGCCGCAGAAAAAGGGTTCACTCATTACCTTTACTGCAATACCAAGTTCAAAGGATGCGAATATAAACGCAAGACTTGTTATATTATTATTGGTATATCCAATCGTTATATGGTCACCCTTAGAGAATCGTGTTGATAGATAGTTCTTTGCACGGTCAATTTCCTCAAAGAACTTTTCTCGTTTTATTCTATGTGGGTATAATATAAAGTCGGAATGAATTAGATTTCTATCTAGCACCATTGTGTTTGAACCACTTAATTAATAACAAATAGGGTAAATCAACTTTACCAAGTCTAGCGTTCATGGGTTTATCATGATGCTTTAGGTGATAGATTTCAGGTGAATAAATGAGTCCAAGGAAATGTCCTTTCCATCCATTCTGTGGAATCCATCTGATATGACCAACATATAACAAGAATACTTGGTGTACAATCATGGTAACATATACAAATGCCCATTCAACAAATCCAAACATTAAACTAAACAGACCAATAGTAATTGCTGCCCACAACCAAAAGTATTTTAATTGTGCAACATATAGGGGGTCTCTCAGTATGTCTCTGACATACATAAAGTTGGGTTTGGTAAGATAGATGTTGAGATTGTGTCGAAGAGAATACTGCGGCCCATGTGGGTCACCGTCTACTTCTGAATGGTAGTGGTGTTGTCTATGGGTTGCGACCCAAGGAATTACCGCACCTAATCCAAGACCAGTTGAGATAAACGTCAATGGATATCTCAACCAGTTTGGACACTTCCATGTTGGGTGTGCGATTGAACGATGGTAGAATGCAGAACTGAGTACCAACATTATGACAGTTCCTACAGGATACCACCACAACAATGACCAGTTCTGATTGATTGTTAAATCATATCCGACAACTGCAAGACTTATGTAGAACAGACCTATAATTCCGTATCCACTATTTCCTACAATATATTCATTCGCCTTTGCCAGCAGATTCATAACTAGCCAATTATGTCAGATATTTGCTCTATTAGAGTTTCTTTGTGTTGTCTACGGTCTAGTTCAATACCGTAAGTACGTCCAAGCGCTTCTAGTTCAACTTTAGTCATTTCATCTAGAGACTTACCACCAACAGGGGCTTCAGTCAATGTTTGAACAGGAGTCTTCACAAAGTTATTTTTTGGAACTTCGGTTAAAACCTGTGGTTGTGGTTTAGGTGCAATACCATGAAACTCATCAATTTGTTCTTGAGTGAATCCACCAGATGAATACAATTCACCAGATACAGGGTCTTCCCATCCATTTGCGGTAGGGACGGCATTTTCACACCATGCGGGGGCTTTAATAGTCATAATTAACCTCTTCGTTTTGCCATTCTTTCAAGGAAAGCTTTTGCTTCTTTAGTACGAGCGTCATATGCTTTCTTCTCTTTTTCTTTATCCATAGTCTTCATGTCACCTGCAAGTTGTGCCCGTGCCATATCAACTAATGATATAGAACCATGTTGAGTAGATGCATCAACTACTTGAGCACCCTCTTTAAGTTTTTTAGTAGGTGCTTCAGTTGATTTAACAACATTCTTGTCACCAGTAGCATTATCCACTGGACGTTTACCAGAGTTTGCTTTGGTTACTGTACCTGCTTTAAAGGTTACGTCATGACCAGCTTCTTCACCATCTTCAATCTTCTTATCAGACTTCTTGTGTGCAGCAGCAAACTCTTTAGACTTAGGTGATTCTTTAGAATCAATCTCTTCTGGTTTAGTTGCATTAGACTTCTGTTGTTTTGCAGCACTTTCCCACATCTTATGTAGGTCTTTGATTGCGTCAACTAGGTCAACATCTTCACCAATCTTAGAGATTTCCGCAGTCTTGGCATTAGAAGCGACTTTCTTCTTGTCGTCTTTCTTGCCAGCAACTTTAGGTTTCTCTTCTTCGTCATCTGACTCTTCGTCACCATTGTCTTCAGAATCTTTTTCTTCACCATCGTCTTTCTTGGCAAATGGATTCTTTTTCTTAGGTTTATCTTCCGACTCTTCTTCTTCTTCTTTTTTCACTTTTGCATTGTCAGCAGGTTTCTTACCACCGTCAATTGCATCGTCAGTGGCCGCACGTTTCTTATGCAGATACTCATCAGAACTATCTACATCACCATCATTATCGATGTCTTTGTCTTTGCGGTCTTTGAAATTTTTATCGTTGGCCTTGTCATCAACAGGGTCAAGTTTTTGTTTCTCTGCGAGTTGCCAACCTTTCTTGAGGTATTCTTTCTCTTTTGACTTATCGATTACGATTGTCTTACCACCCTTAGAGACCATAGTGTCTTTCTTAGGGTCTTTCATTTGACGAGCTTCGTCAATTTGAGATTCACCAGATGTTACGGATGCCCACGCTTCACCTAGTCTTTTTATGTCAACTGTTTTCATTGTTTTCTCCGTTACATCCAGAAGTATTTTACGATTGCGCCGATAAATGCAACACCAATCACATATACGACCTTATTAATAATTGAGACGGTACGAGCATTGTCGTCCACCTTCTTTTCTATATCATCTAATTTTTGTGAGAATCTGTTCATTCTATCAGTATTGTTGTGATTGTTTTTTTCGATGGCAATAAGTTTTTCTTCTGCCCTTGCAAGACTAATCATTGCTTCCGATAGTCGGTCTATCTTCTCCTCGATTCTATCGAGGCGTTGTAGTTCTGGTTGTGCCATCTCAGTTTCCCATAAGTTTTTAAACTATAGTTCTATTTATAAGACTTTTATTCTTGAGTCTATAATCTTCTATCTTATTTTGCCAGTGACTTGGTACTTTCATTCCAAGATATTCACTGACCCTCTTTAATTCTTTCTTGGTATCTTCCTTGTCATTAAAAAATAACTCACAAGGGTCAACCAATAGTAAGGAATGTTCTGTGGGTATCGTATCCATCCACATCGCAAACATCTCTGCCTGTGATTCCCACGGCCTATTCCAAAACTGGTCATGAGCAAGAATACCATCCTTAATCATATCTTCGCCCGCCTTGTGGTCTTCTTCTCGAACCAACTTACACTTAGCGAGTGCCTGTGTATAATCTAATGACTCTTTGGTCTTAGATATAAACACAATGGTCTTCGTTTCATCCCAATCGTTCCAACAATAATCTGTCCAGAACTCTTGGTTAATCGGAAAACCGTAACCATGGTCTAATCTAATATTCCACAGTTCTTTATTCCATTCTGGCTTCTGCACTTCTCTAGGGTCATTCCTTGTCACTTCTGGTTCGTGTGACTGATAATCTTCCCTTTGCAAAAACCATCTTTCGGTAGTAGGATTGTGTACCAGTGGTTTGGTTGCGACTCCGTCTAATTCTTGTAAGAGTCCTCCAAAAAATTCACCACCAGCCCCACCACGATAAATTACATTAAGTACCTTCATATATTCTAATAACCAAATCACCTTCACCTTTAATTATTCGGTGATATTCCATCTTGTCTATACTATAACTATGTCCTTCTAATAAGTCCATAGGATGTTCGTTGTCTATCTGTAGTTGCCATCCATATCCTTCCATGACATGAATACTTCTATCCTTAGTATCTTGGTGCCAAATGAGGTCTTCCTCTTTAACATCTTCTCTAAAAACCCTTATCTTACCATTACGAACCTTCAACTCCATGTAGGGTTTTACCAAAAGAAACTTCCTCCACCAGATAGTCCTAATTGTTTTGCATAACGAGGCAATCTACATGCCCAATATCCTGCTTTTGTTTTGTCTGTTTTGTTCGCACAATCGTGTCGTGCGGCAAATGACTTACGTGCCTTCGGGTCATTCAACTTGACTTTAAGTCCAGTGGTATCACCCCAAGATACTTTCTTGATATTACCAGATGAGGGGTCTTTGACATACACGTAGTACTTCTTTGGGCCACCCTTCTTTGGTTTGTTTAGTTCTGGTTGTTTCTCTTCCTCAAAGATACAATCTAATGCAACATTCTCACCGTTGAACTGTGCGAACTCACCAAGGTCAGATTCCATAATGTCAATCTCACTGGGGTCTATTTGTAGTTCGCCCTTTAGATACTGTTCACGCAAATCACGCCAGTATTTAAAATACGACTCGGAACCGACACGGTATATATTATTCTCTACCAGAGTAGACTCGCCTCCACAACAATGTTCGTTAAATCTTTTCACTAGATATCACTTACTTTTACTATGTCAAAAATTGCACCAGCTTCTGAAACGGCACCCGCCTTTACACGAACCTCAATATCTGTCTTTTCGGTAATTTCTAGAGGCACTGGATACTCATACCCTACAGTATTTGCAAATGTACCGAACATAGATTTGACTTGCCATGCAGCGTCTGGCGTTCCATTCTTAGTTCTAATCATAAACTGTGCTTCTTGATTCTTACTTAATGAACCTTGGAACTTAATCAGATATGCTTTACAACCAGCAGGAACAGTGTACACTGCCATGAGTGTCTGACCACCATTAGCCGCACTAATCCTTGCGACATTGTTACCACCAATAGACAGAGTGATAAGACCTTCATTTGTTCCACTTGACCCAGCAGTCAAAACCTTGCCACGAAAAACACGGAGAAATGATGCAGTAGTCGTTACCGCACTTGTACCATTCAGTGTTACAGTTTCGGAGATTTCATCATAGTTACTATCAAGACCTTGAATCTCAACAGTCCTTGCACCAGTGTCACCATCATCATCATTCGCATCATCAGATACTACAGAAACTACACCCGCACTTGTTGGATAGTATTGGTCACCACCCAAGTCAGTAACCGTCTCAAAGTTTATACCTACCGAAGCATTATACCCAAACTTGTTGATGTGTGAGGTTCGTGCAACTGCACCACGAGAGATATGAATCCCTTCTGCAAGTGTACCGTCTCCAAGATAATGTGATTTAAACATTTTATCGTCCTAACCTCTTTAAAAGTGCCTGAATACCTTTCAGGTCTTTTGATATTACTTTCTGAAACTTTTCTTTGTCCTGTGGTTTCTTCAATATGTCAAACAATTTAGAAATCTTCTTTGCGTCATCCTGTGAAATCTTACCTTTCTTACCACTGTCAGGGAACTCAATCTCACCGCCTTTAGGTAGGTCAGACGCTTTACGGATTTGCATAAGAACATTTTTAGATGCTGCCTTGCGGTCATCGTCAGTTGCATCCATATCTATATCAGCACTATCTTTACCACGTTTACCCATGGCTCTCATGGCATCACGCTTTGCACGAGTATTCTCTGTGACAAAATCTTCCCTCTTCATGAGTTTCATTGCGAGGTCAGCAAGTTTAGTAATCTTTAACTTGTCCATCTTCGCCTTATTCGCATCATTCACTTTGTCGTAAATTTGTGAGATAGCAGATGCGGTGAACATATCAACCATAACACCTTGGATTTTCTTCGCTTGTTTGTTTGCAACGATGTCCTTGACATCGGAGATGACGGACTCATCAAGGGATTCAACAGATTCTATATACATATTTAACTCATATCGTTTGTTGTCTAGGTTCGCAACCTGTACGTGAAGTTTTTGTTTCTTGTTGGTATCTAGGATATACCTATTAGTCTTACCACTGGATGGTCTCTTTGGCCCCATTGCAACCTTGGAATCAATATCGTCTTTGTCTACAGTAAAACCTTTCTTCTTTGCGTGTGCATATGCGTGTTGCATTGCACCAGAGAAATCACGGTGATAGAGTTCGTAACCAGATGAGGACTTTGCTTCCTCAAGTTCTACTGACTCTTTCTTAATTATACCCATCTGCTTGGCTTTACTCACTCGTATTACTTCTTGTTCATCAGAAGATTTTTGCCAGTTGCGAGGTGCTTTATTATTTTTGGGATTCTTCAAAAACCGAACAGGTTTTCTACCCTTTCCAACTACAACCCAATCATCATCACTCTGTGTTGCGGATTTGGATTCTTTAACTTCTGGTTTCTCGTGAGTATAACCCTTCTTCTTCAGACGTTCATGGTCTTCAGGTTTCTCTGCCTTCTCGGACTCACCAGTCTTCGGGTCATACATCATATGAGGTTCGAAGTCACTTTCAGCGACACGTTTTGCGGTGGCAGTAGCAATCGCCATCTTCTTGCCCATAGGCATGTCAGGATTGTCTTTCTCCATTGACTTGGCAATCTCTTCCCGTTTCTTTTTCTCTGCGGGAGTCAGAGTCTTTTCTCTGAGTTCTTTTAATGTTTTCATTACGCTAAATCCTTATCGTGGTTCAGACCACCTTTTTTCTTTTTTACTATGAAGGCATTAACACGAGCATATCCCCATTGTTGGGGAGTAGTGCCTGGTCTGTGACCAGTCTTCCATGCTGCAACACCACGATTATAAACCTTTCTTAATGTATCGACAGATATACCAGACTTCTTGGACTTATCAGCCAACGCACCTTCTTCAATATGTTGATTGAATTTATTCATTGGGTCTAGTATTTCTATTTTTTGTTCTTGCACGTGCAAGTCTGGCACGGTCAAGTAGTGAATCGTGTTTCTTCTTATCTTGTTCTTTCTCACGTTTGATACGGTCTTTTGCATCTTGAACTGCGTCTTCTTCCATCGGAGTATCTTTTTTATACTTCTTCAGAAGTTTATCCGTACCTTCTTCGCCTGCACCACTTTCTTCACCCAACATTTTATGAAGTACTTTATCATTCATGTTGTTATAGGTTTTGGCAATCTGCATGGCGTAGTAGTGGGTAGAGTGTCTTAGTTTACCACCACTCTCTTTTTTCTTACGTGCAAGTAGTTTCTTCAGGGCTTGTAATGCGTCTTGATACTGTTTCTTACCGACAGTCATAGACTTCAGTTTGTCGAATGCCATACCTTCATACTTGAGTTCTGGGTCAGGTGACTTGAATGCCTTCTTACGCATTATTGTTTTGTTAACAACTTCGAACTCACCGTTCTTCCAGTTGATAACCACAGGCAGATTTAGGTCGGACTGCATGTCCTTGAGAATAGCTTCACTGTTACCGTGTTTCTTAATCTTCTTACCCTTGTTCTGGGCCATCTTCTTGAACAGACGTTGTAACTCTGCCACAGTGATTGCGGGTTTGTTACGTTTGTCATTCATACGGTCAGCGAAATGCCTTGTGAATTCAATATCGACATCGAACTTGTTGAGGAGTCTGTCTGCGAATTTCTCTAGGTCATTAAGTTCTTGTTGTGACACATCTTCGGTCTGAACAGTCTTGTTCCCCTTCTTCTTCATACCGACTTGTTTATAACCGTCCCAACAGTCTTCGTCATACATGTCCTTGAACTGCTTGGTGTACTTGGATGGTTTCGTTTTTGCTGTCTTATCGCCAGGAGCGGGTTTATAGGCGGAATCATCATCGTCTGCCTTCTTACCATGTTTCTTGAAATGTGCATCACGCTTACTCTTGGTAGACTTCTCTAAACCTGCATAGTACTTCTTAGGTTGAGTACCTTCCTTGTCTTTGATATCAGGGTCTTGGACTGCCTTTTTCTCTACCAACTCTACTGCGTCTAACCACTTACGGATTTTACGGTCACCACATTCTACGATGACATAGTTAGCGCCAAGGACTGATACTGTACCAACCTCATCACTTTCTTTGATAACAACAGTATCACCCAGTTCGAACAACTCACCTTTAACGAATTGTTCTCTCAGGTCAGAGACTTTAGGTAGTTCGATGTGGCGTTTAAAAGAATGCTCTTCCTTGAGACCTAAACCTTTACGAACATCATTAAACAATCTACGAGTATCACGGTCAGACATTCCTTTCGGAACACCCTGTGTGAATGATTGGTAATCGTTCTCTTTGGCATTGGCACGTTGTTTGGACGCAGACATACCTTCCACACCTTCGGCATCAGGGTCTCTACGACCAGCCGACACAACATTGATAGACTCGAAGTTATAGAATCCGTGACGTGCTTTCTTACCATTATACTTATTCAACAGGACATCAAACTCACGTAGACGGTCTTCTCCGACTACCATAGTGATTTTCTTGTATCCTTGGTCATACAACTTGGCAGCAATATCGAATACGCTCTTCACACCCTTATCGACCATGATGTTACGACCATGTTTCGGAAACATCTTACGTAGGTGTTTTACTTTGTCAGAATATGATAGTGGGTCTTTTGCACCAGTAGACTGAGAGACATAGACCTTCCAGTCTGCCCCCTTGGCCTTTTGTGCAATGGTATCTAATACTTTTCCATGGCCAATCGTAGGCGGATTCATTCTACCAAACGTAAAATAAACCTCTTTAGCCTCTTCGACTAGATAGGATTTAAAATCTTTAATCACTTTTGTTTCCACCTCTCTTCCGTTCAAGTTCACCTTTACGAACCTTCGGAAGTAATTTCTTTGCGAGTTTATCAATCTTGGGTTTCATCTTATCTAGGCGTTTCTCAATGGACGCTCTGCGACCCATTGACATTTCACCCTTATCCACACCCTTAGTGATTTTTTTAAAGAATTGCATACGTGCTTGTTTCTTTGCACGTTTTTTTAAAGTGTCAACATCAGCGACTTTACGTTCAGCACGTTTGCGACCCATAGCAATTTTTGCTTTGTTCTTTTTGAGAGAACGAGATAACTTCATACGTTGTTGTAAAGTTAGTGCCTCGTCTTTTGTAGGCGGATTCGTTGAAGAATACTCAGCGTCAGTTCCAGCCCCAATATCACGCTTACGCTTCTTTGCATTGGTTGCTTGGTACTCATCACCCGTCTGAGTGTAGTCCACATTTAGAAATGTTTTTAGGCTCATTGGTTTAGCCATAGTTTACCTCTTTGGTTTATCCCATCCCTTCAGTATATCTGGACTGAAGTTATTATACGAAAATTCTAGACGGTCAACCAACTTGACCGCATCACCACCTAGTTTATCAATAGCGACAAATCCTTCAGCTCCCGTCTTAACCTTATAACCTTTTTTGGTCTGGACGAAAGAGTCAATTGAACTTATGCTATTAAGTTTATTTATAAGTTTTAGTTTTGCAAGAACAATATTTTTTTGCAAATCAAACATTGCAACTAGATTCTTTTTGTTTCTTGTAGAGAAGAACTTCATCAACTCTTCTAGTTTCTTAAACTGAACCATTTTACCCTTTTCGGTACTACGTTTGTCAGCTTCTTTCTGAAACTTATCATTCAACCACTTGATTAAACCTGTTACGTGTGCATTAGTGTTAGAAATGACCATTTGTTGCCGCACAAAAGTGTTATTGTACTGTTCAATAAGTTGAGCAAGGTTTTGATTACGTTCTAACTCACGTAAGGTGGAACCAGATATCTTGTTGAATATCTTACCCGCATCGGACAAATGTTTGGTTACCTCTGCGGTTTCTTTCTTGTTCATGGTCGCACCAGACACGTCACGCAACATTGCGTCCTGTGACCATACGTTTACAGAACTCTTAAATTTCGACACGTCTACACCATATGATGCTTTCATCGACTCAAAGTCTTTACCCGTATATGTAGTGTGCCAGACGATACCAATCTTTGCCTTACGGATTGCATCAGCTTGGTCATAGGGTACTGCATAGATGATAGTGTTGGGGTGAAAGGTTGTGTACTTCTGACCATCAATGGTATCGGTACTAACGTCTGGTTTTGAAAACAAGAAGTCCCCTTGAATCACACCCTTGATACCAAGTTCTGGTAAATGTTTCAATGCAAGTTTCATCTTGTCTGCAAGGTCACCCGACATGTCTGCGTCAATCTCTTGTGCAGATTTATAGATTTTAGGATTCTTTGCAAAGATACCTTTCTTCGCAACAAAGAAATTCCCGTCACTAGGGTCTTGACCACAGAAGACTGCGGGAGCACCGTCCCACTTGGTTGACAGTTTAGAGTCAGTTTGTCCAGCTAACATATCACGGAGTTCACGTAGTGCATTGATTGCTTGACGTGTACCATTCACACCCCCATAGAGAACCTTATCCTCAATATGGGTCATGTGAGTATTCTTCTGTTCTGTTATAAAATCATTAAAATTCATTACGACACCTTCAAGTGAACAGCGGAGTTCTTTGTTTGTGACTTTGCGATACGAACTAGGTAGTCCAGTACTTGTTGTTCCCGACCTTTGATTGCAGTAAATAGTTCCAATACCATGTACTTAGATACGTTCCACTCAAAGTCTTTCTTCTGTAGATTTGCCATGAGAGTTTCTTTACTATCTTTCTCACTAGTCATTGAATAGTTTTTCCAGAAGTTATCATAGAACATATCGGGTTTGTTCTTCAACATCTGTTCAACAACCTTTTTATTTGTCAGGGGTCTACCAGTTGCATCTTTCATTGCATCACTGATACCACCATAGGACACCTTACCATGTTTCGCTTTCTTACCAACAATCTCACATTGGAAGGTTGGAAAGGTACGGAACTGAATCTGGAATCCACCAGACCCGTACAAGTATCCGTCCTTTGCACCATAGAAGTTCTTCTTACCGAAGGTTTGTTTGATAAATTTGGGTGGTACGAATGGCGCACGGAAATTTACTTGTGACAATTTAGGTTTCTTCCCAATCTTCTTGAGTGATATACCCATTATATCACGAGCGGCATATGCTTTCAAGAGTTCATTGTTAAGTTCTGAGAAACTTTTTGCACCATGAATGTTGTATTTGTTTTCTGCACCACGAGCGACTGCCCAGATATCTGCGGGAGTCCATTTATTTACGTTACTGAATAGTTTCTCTTCACTATTGAGTTTCTTGAATACTTCTTCAAGTTTAGAAACCCACTGTGAACCACGATGCCATGTATACTGTTTCTTCTTCAATACTTTATGAAGAATCCTTGCACCGTTAATAGATGATGCAATCCACTGGTCATCATTCAGTAGAATCTCGTCTAACTTGGCATCGGTATTTGTTTTCTGGAATGCAGACTTGAGTTCGTCAGGAGAGAATTTTGTATTGGGGTTGTCCCACATCAATTGTGCATAAACACATTGTGCGGATTCGGTTGCACGAGTGTTATCTGAACCACCACCAGAACCACGACCACCACCAAACTCTGCGGTCTTCTTTAGTTTACCGAATGTAAGTTCTTGGCCATCCAGAGTCTTGAGTGCTTTGGTAGGTAGACCTTTATTATTTCCAGTGCGAATTGCCTTTTCTACTGAGGGGTCATACTGAAGAACTACCTTATCACCACCAGTAGTCTCAAAGGGTTCTCCAGATTTGTATTTCGTAATGAATAGGTCAGCACGATACGCCCTATCAGGACGCACAATTTCCCCAAAAGTTAAGGAAGTTTCGTTGAGTTGACTAAACTGTAACATCGATATCCCATAAGTTATAAAAGTGTATTATACCACTATTTATAACAAAATGGAAGTCGAATTTTGCTCCTCGTTGTATTTTTCTATGGTATTTCGCAAAGTATTCACCCAGTTGTCACGGTGTTCAATAAACACTTGAGGTTCACTGTTATCAACAGAGATGATGGTAACCAATTGAGTAATCGGCATTCCTGTACGTTCTTCCCACATTACAGCATAACCAGCTTCTTGCATGAAGTAGTTCTTGACCCATTCTAGTTTCTTAGGTTTCATAGAGGTCTTGTAGTCGATGATGGATAGTTTACCATCAAAGATACCAACACAGTCAACACGACCTGCCACCCCAAGATGGGTGGAGTAGAGAGGCGCTTCTTGTGCATAGACCTTAGTCAGACGTTCATCCAAGATAGGTTGTAACTGCATGAATGACTCAATGATATCGGGTGTATAACCTTCTTTATAATCGGGGTCATTGTCCACATACTTTTCACAGATTTCGTGAACACGTGTACCACGACCAGAGGCACGGGTAGAGACACGGTTTGCCTCCTCCTCACCCACACGTTTACGCCACTTCGCAATAGAATCACGAGACAGAATAGACAGTACTGTTGTAATAGATGGTAGGTCAATCCCGTCTGGTGTCCTGTATTTACGACCAGTTTCGGTTGTGACTGCATCCATTTCAGTCAGTTCTATGTTCTCATGTTCAAACATTCAATGCTCCAATAAGGTTGCGAATCAATAATAATAGACCAACACTGTTCACAACAATCAATGCACGGTCTTTCCATAATATACTTACCCATAACCATAGAGTAACACCTGCCGCAGAAATTGTCAAGTCCCACAACTGAAATCCTTCAAGTCCTCGAATAGACATTCCAGCAAGTATCAAGACGGACGCTACCCACTTTATGTACCAACTAAGGTCTTGTTTAGGTGTAGCTGACTTCTGCCAACGATTACTGTTTTCAATTTCTTCGAGTGTCGGTACTTCTTTAACCACGTCTGAACTCCAATTCTTTCCTCGCATAAGCGGCCGCTGACTCAAGCGCTAAGACAAAATCTTCGGCCCTCTCGTCAATCGTCCCATCGGGGAATCGATGTGCATCAAGTTCCTTATCAATCAAATCTTTATACAATTCTGTTATTTCCACGACAGGCTCATCACAGTTTCCGATAAAGGTTGTCACTTCTACACCCTTCTCGGTGAACCAAGCACTACTATCAATTTCAATTTTCATTTTCATTTCGCATTTTCTCCATACGTCTTACAGAAGAGACCCACTGTTCATAGGTCATTGGTTTACGTGCCTCGCCACAAGCGAGTTTACGTTTCTTAAATTCCGCCTTCAGAATTTTCTTTTCTTTCGCACCCATGAATGCACCAACCAGACTCAGGACGCATTGACGGAACGAACGTCCGTGATGCATGTGTCCGAGACAGTGTGCAAGTTCATGTAACAGTACATACTTATTCATTCCAGTAACAGGACAAAGTGTAACGGTAGTACCGTTGGTGTATCCCGCCATGGTTTTACTCTTACGTGACATACCAACTACTTGAGGTTGTCCGTTAAAGATTTTACCAACATCATTCTCAATAGATTTCTGCCACAATTTAATCCACGTCTTACTCTTGTAGAGTTTCTTTGCAAAGTTCTGCGCTTCTTTAAGGTCTTTGAAGTCAGGAATCTCTGCACTAGATTGGAATGACCACTCCGCTTTATAGGTCTTGGTCTTCTCAGTATCACGAGAATACTTTGCACCACGATTCTGTTTTGCTTCGTGTTTCAACAGATAGGTTTGGTAACGCAATTTCCACTGTTCCATTATATAATCACCTCTCTCTTCTCATTCTCAATACAAGTATTATATCACACAAAACAACAATCGGCAACCCCTAAATTACACCATCTTCTCAAACGGGAAACAATCAAGGAACAATTCACGTTCGAGACGGTAGGCTTCTTTTTCCCAAGGTTGGTTAGTGTAAGCGTAGTTGTCAGCATTGCGACCCTTCCACTTCCACACACCTTCAGCACTCAATTGACCACGAAGGAACTGACGAGCATGTACCATCTCGTGGGCCAGTGCTTGCATCTGTTGAAGAAAGGTTTGGTCGAACTTACCTATCTGAATGTAGGCGTAATCTTTATCACCCTCACAAAGTCCCTGAGCATAGTCAGGTAGTTCAGACTTGAACTTGACGGTGATATGTTTGGCGGTGAATCGGTGAATCTTCAAAGCTTGCATAAGACGGATAACGTACTCCGCAACGATTTCTGGTTTAGCGTGACGACCTTCAATACTATACATATTAGTACCCCATCAAGTAATAAGCGGTGTGCATATAGTGTTTACCCAAATACACAGTTCGTGAGTAAAGTCTTGGATTAGATGCGCCACCCAGAGCGCAATATCCTTTGTATGTTATCTGCATAATAAACTCTCTCTCAACTCGACTTTACATATACATTATAGTCTATTGGGCAAGGTTTGTCAACTTATTTCGAAAATAAGATTCCTATAAAAAACAATGACTTACAGAATATTTGGAATTATTTTCAATCTCATCGATGAAATCTGTGGGTATTTTGCGGTCAACCACGATAATTCCGATACATTTATCAGGTGACCTTTTCCTAAACTGTCGAGATAGTCGGTGTTTACCAGCAAGGATGTCTAGTCCACATGGGATATTAACTCCATACTTCTCATGTAGGTGAAATGGATATGGGACATCTGGAGAGTCGGGTTGTAGTACCACCTTCTGAACTTCACCATATGAGTCTCCGATTATCTCAGGTTTCCCATGCATTGCTTCCAACCATTCATCCCCAGTAATAAAGTAAGGCAGACTATTGGATTGTTCGGGTCGAGAGTTTATCTCACAGAAGTACCACTCACCATCTTTGATAAGTCCAGTAATCTGACCAAGATAATCACCGCCCAGTGTCGCTACCCAGTCTAGAATGACCTTTGCATTATCCAGAGTGATTTCAAGATTTTTACCAGACAATTTCTTATATCCTGCAAAACGAGTCCAGTGAGTAAAGTTACCAGCTATTTTTGCATCATCCTCACCCATCACCTGTTGATGATGGTAGATAGACCACTTACCACCAGAGACAACAAACTCAACATTGGTCTCAATGTTATCAGAGATATACTCTTCAATATAATAATCGAATGCTGGGTCTACGTCTAATAATCTTCCTACCCAATCGACATGGTTTTGATTGAGAACAATTGACGCACTATCGTTATTTCCAGATGTCTGTATTGGTTTGACTACACAAGGGGCAGTTACCTTATCCAGTAACTTCGGAAGTTTAACTCCAAGTTCATCGATATGTTGTCTTGTCCACCACTTACGACATTCTAACCATGCGGACTCTTCGCTAAGTCCAATATAGTCTAGGTCACGTTTCCATTCATTTGGTACAATAAACTTAGGCCATGAATTGATAATGGTGTCAATCCTATTATCCTTCACGAATCTACGTGCAACACTCTCACGTTCAGTAACCCCCAAGTCATCTAATAGTGTTATTCCCAAAGATTTATAGTAAGCGGTTGGTGCTCGATGAGGGGCTTTCCCCGAAGTATTGGTTACAAAAACTTCGTGGCCAGCCTCTGCCAGTATCCTTAGATTGTGGAAATTGCATAGACCGTAATCTACGCATAGAATCCTACGTTTCATTAGACGATAAGTCCACTCGTGTTTTTAATATATGCTTTACGCAAATCATCATTAACAGGCGTTACAAAACACACACTAGACTTATATATGTCAACGGTACGGACATCAGCCTCACCAGTAACACAGATACCATGTGCAAATCCCAGACCTTCTTGGGTACTTACTACCATTCGAGGGTCGGTAATTGTTACCGTAGTGTCATCTTCTTTGGAATATTTACCAACATATTCACCACTGTTGCACATAACGGCAACTACATCATTCAATTTCATTTTTTTCTCCATTTTTAATTATCATTGTATTGCTTCTTCAAGTGCCGCAATATACTTTTTCATATCTGCGATTTCCACTTTAAGTTCGTCAATATATTCTATTACCGTTTCACGGTCACAAAGAGTTTCGCAACAAATCGAAATCTGTTGCTCTGCTCTTACAGCTAAACTTTTCTCACCACGTTTCACTATAAAACGTACTCCTATATATCAATCAATTAAGCAGCCGCTAATGCGACTGCCCTTTCCACTGCTTTGATTTTTCTGGTCTGGTTAGCACCGAACCATGCGGAAGTCAATCTTGAGTCCGCTTCCCTACCCATCTGGTGGTCAGTCAAGTAGGTCACACTGTTAAGTGCTTGCCACCATGAACCCTTTCCGAACTCAGCACCAGGCTGTGACTCCAAGAACTCAAACGCTTTCTGACCATTAGAGGTCAAGTCCTGAATCGTCTTGACTTCGACTTCTTCTTTACCCTGATACGTTCTAGGGAACACATCGTTGTAGTATTGAACCAGTGCGTCCATAGAGAACTGTTTACCAGCAAGGAACTGAGCAACATCTTTGTATTGTTCAAACTTCTCGTGTGCAATACCCATAGTCTCTTTTACTTTACGAGGGTCAAATGCCTTACGGTGATTAAGTTTCATTCCGTTAACCGCAGAACCTTTGATTGCCATCGCAAGGGTGTTCATACAAGTAACACGGATTGGGGTGAATCTAACATCGATTGACTTACCATACTCGTGTGGGTTGGAGAACAACAGGTAGGAATCTACTTGGTCACCCTTCAACACATCGAATGACTCGTTAATCTTGGCGAGTGCCCAGACCATCTTACCACCCTTCAGTGAACCCGCAGTATGCATATCCATACCACCTTCCAAACAGAAGTCGTTGAAGAACTCAAACGCAGTTTCGTTCTGGACAGGATGCCAGTTCTTACCAACCTGAGTTAGAATCTTGTTGTCCGAAGACCTGACAAGTGCTTCCTGACCCGTGGGGATTTGTTCATCACCCATGATTGCAAAGGTCGGGACTTTCTCGACAGACCAGTCAAGTCCTGCCTTAGTCATAATTTGTTGTGGGGATAGGTCGTTCGGTACTTGCGTACCAATCTCACCCCAAGGTGAAGACCCCGCATAGGCCATTGTTTCAATCTGTAAAACGTCATTCATGCTCATAATATATTCTCTCTTTTATTTGTTTATGTACTTATTATAACAATAAGTGCGGACTTTGTCAAGCCCTAATTTCAACCTTCCACCCTATCGTGAACTGCAACCGCACCGTAGAACGAACCACCGAGTAGTTGGTCACAAAGTCTTGAGAACCTTGAGTCAGAACAACCCGCATAGTTACCACCAAACATTGTCCACTTTCCTTTCTTGGAAACTGGAATCAGTCTGAGGATTTTTCTACCACCGATTGGTTCTGCCATCACTAACTCTGCGGCAGGATAATCCTCACACGGTTCAAATGGCCCTTCTGCGTTTACCACACAAAAACCTTTTGCATAACTTGACTCGCCACCAGCGGTGCAGTCATTGTTACCGAAAATAGAATCTTCGTCTCTTGCTTGCTTATAAATGTTTACGTGAATACCCATAATAAATCTCCTAGTGAAATACTTTCTGAACACCGTTAACAACGATGTAGTTCAATTCGATTTGGTCAACTATCTCGATACCAGTTCTGTCGAACACCATATCAGTCATCATAAACCATGACTCGCCGATAGTATTAGTATCGTCAAGCGCCAATTGCATCTCTTTGTAGTTCATCGGTATCTCAACACTTTCGTTCGTTGCGAGATGCGTACCTATTAATCCATTAATCATCATTATTCAAACCCTCCTAAGGCAGTTATTTCTTTTATTAGTGCGTTGTACTTTTTATTGTACTCCGCTTCAGTGAAAATCTCTGATGCCTCTATCAGCATCGCAAGGTCGTTCATTAGGATTGAAACTTCATAATTCATAATTTACTCTCTCAACTCGATTAACTAAGTACTTATTATAACAACAACAGCAACGTTTGTCAAGCGTTATTTTGAAAATAAGTAAAAAAAGATTTTGTCAACTTCTTGGGCGGGCAGAGATGCGTCAACAACGATGCGTACCCAACCGTCTTTGCAGACCCAGTCATCCTTGTTACCAAACTTATCCAACTCAGGGTTGTAGTAGTATTCCGAGACATCTGTCTTGGATTGTGTAAAGGAATGTGTAATGTTCCACACACCTCCAATATGGGTAGGGATTACTTCTATACCATTTTCGTTAATCATACAATAAACTCCACGTTCTTTTTAAGAAACCATTTCTCCACAACAGGGAGACCAAATTCATCTTCATCAACACAGACATAAGCAACGGTCTTCTTGACCAGACCATAACGATAGGGAGAACCAATCTGGTCACCTACCCATATCTTGTGGGGAAAGTCCTCACACCAATGGAATGGGTCATCATTCTCAGAGTAGTGAAAGTAGTTACCACACTCCTTCTCTACGAACTCACCTAACACGGGTTCAACACTCATTGGTGCAAGAGCCATTATACAACCTCCTCCAAATAATCAACCCACGCAACACCACGTTCCAAGTGTTCCATTCGATACTTCAATGCTTTTGGAACAGTCTCAAACACTTTGTTGACAATAATAAAATCAGTTTTCAAACAACGCAATACATAACCCATAATTCTCTCTCTCAACTCGACTTTACATATACATTATAGTCGATTAGGCAGGTTTCGTCAACACTTATTTTGATAATAAGTAGATTAATATGGAATAAAAAGGGGAGTTTTTAGAACTTTTTCTTATAAAAGAAGAAAGTGAGAACCTTACGGTCTATACCACCGAAGTGGGGATTGTGGTGAAAGGAAGTTATCTGTCCATTGTAAAGATATCAATCATTTCCTCCTTACCCTTCACTTTAATCTGACCTATTGGTCTCGAATTAATAGTGGTGAGTTTTTCCATTGTGAAACTAGAGTAGATGGTCTTGTATTCAAGGTAGTCTCCTCGAGCTGCGGTTGCTTCGAGTCTTGCTGCAAGGTTGACTGCGTCTCCGATGACTGAATAATCAAACCGTGACTCACTACCCATATTACCAACAATGCAAGTACCTGTATTGATACCAGTTCCAACATTGATGGGGGGTAGACCCTGTTCACTATATTGTCTTCGGAGTTCATTCGTTTTCTCTTCAATTTCTATTGCAGACCTAACTGCCATCTCTGCGTGATTTTTACAGGGTAAAGGTGCATTCCAAAATGCCATAATACAATCGCCCATATACTTGTCGATTGTACCACCGTTATTTAGGATAATTTTCGTCATCTCATTAAGATAGTTATTAATAAGTGTGACCAATCCTTCCGCATCGTCCTTGTTTTTGTAATGTTCTGATATGGGGGTGAATCCACATATGTCCATGAACAGAAACGTCATCTCTTTCTTCTCACCACCTAACTTCATGAGACTTGGGTCTTTTGCCAACATGTCTACCATGTCGGGTGATAGGTAAGTTCCGAACTGACCCTTAATCATCTGTTTAGCTTTAAACTGTGTGTAGAACTGTACAAAGGAACCATGTGCAAATATTATTACTAACGTTAATATAGGGAATACAGGGTCAACCATATAATAGTAGGTTGAGAAGGTATCGTTGGCAAAGTAATATAATCCACCTAGTATGACACCAAACGTCATACCAGATACACTTATTGGTGCATAGGTTATAAAAGCTAATAGTATAACAGAAAGTATGATACTTGTCAAGACCTCATAGAAAATAAATTCGTCCTGTCGCTTTAAAACGACACCATCAATCATAGTCTTGATTATGTTCGCTTGAATGTCATGAGGATACATTGACCCCACGGGTGTCGCAACTATACTAGAACCCTCAAAGTTCGCTCCAATCACGATTATACTGCCTTTTGGTATAGTGTCTAGTTCCGTGAACGAGTATCTCTTAAATTCATTCCAGTATGCGATAGTGATATTACCACTAGTATCAGTTATGATATTTTTAAACTGTGGTACACGAACAAACTTGATTCCGTATTCATCCGTGGATATCTGATAAGATGAGTCTCCTGCGGCAACCCTGAGAACATCTAATCCAAATGCGGGATAGAGTCTTCCATCAAAGTTTTCCAATAGAGGTTGTCTTCTTGTGATACCATCAACATCCTGTGTAGATGATATCGTTCCGTAACCAAATACATTCTCATGTATGATTGGTTGTGCAAATAACATGCCTGGCAGTTCGGGTCTGAAGTCTTCGGCATCTCGGTCACCAAAGGTTGCAGTTCCGATACGGGGTGGTCGGTAGTCTGTGTTGGTTCTATTGGATGGTGCAATAGCAACCACCGATTGTTTCCAAGATAGAATGTCTGCAAAGTATTCATCGCCTCCCATTCTGTCTTCTTCTGAGAACAAGATATTGAATGCAATAATACTACCATCAATCTTATCAATCTCATCTGCCATGACCTTACGGGGAATTGGATATTGACCAAACTTATCTAAAGTCTTTTCGTCAATATCTACCAGTACAATCTGTTCTGAGATAGATGTTTCTTGGTTTCTTTGAAGGGAATCAAAGAAAGAGAGTCTAGCACTCTCTAATAGGAAGGGGTCAAGAAATCGTAATCCTACCATCAACCCCAGTGTGATAAGAACGTGCCATGTCTTCATTGTACTATATTTATCTGAGTATCTTGGCCGTTTAATTTAATGGGGTCTAGTGATTTTCCGTCTTGTTCTATTGTTATTAAAGTTGATGATGTCTTATCTACCGAAACCTCTGCAATGTCACTGACGTTTCTAGAAAAAGTAACCTTGTCACCATCTACAATGGTTGCAACCTGAGTAACCGTATCAAATCCTTCTTCGGTGCCACTGAGAGATAATTCACCTGTAGACTCTTGTTCTTTCAACACATCTTCACCCAATGAATCGAAACTATCCAATAAGTCTTCGAGTAGGTCAACATCTAAGTAGTTGATATCTAGTTCATTGAATTCTAGATAGTCCCTCTCTAGTTCTTCTTCGGTTAACAAGTCTTGGTCTAAAAAGTCTACGTCAAGAGGGTTGATATTCTTGGTCGCACTGACATTTGCCATGAACTCTTCTTGAGTCTCTTTCTTTTTAGGTGGGTTGATAATCATAATGTTGTTCAACATATCCAGAGTCAAATCTAGGATTGCTGGTTCACTTGGGGCCACTTCGGCAACGGTTGTTGTGGTAGATTGAAATGGTTTGTTGAGTACTACTTCACCTGTCATTGTTGAAACGATAATCTCGCCCGAGGAGATACCGTTTACGTCAGGCAAAAGTACAACCAAAGTTTTCCCAAACTCATCTACCGTAACCGTGAAATCTGTTCCACGGATACCGATAGATGCGGTCGGGGTCTTGAGTCTGATATTCTCTTTATCAACCTTACCCAGTTGACCAGATATAAATCTAGCCGTACCTTGAGCAAAGGTCATTGCCAAATCAGACTTACTTGGGTCTTCATCAAATACTACGTTGTCTATAACTATGCGAGTATGTTCTGTCATACGAAGTTTACTATCGTCAACAAAAGACACTTGCATCCGTCCCTCACCTGTGCGAAGGTCGTCCTTGGGTGCTATATCCGAACCAGCCCTTGGTTCAATCTTGTTCAAATCACGAACAATCTGTCTCCAACCAACCGCTTTATCTACTGCGCCTACGTCAGCACTAGTTACCGCAGTTGGAGTTAAGACCAGAATCAGACTGACTAATACAAATAGTATTCGCTGTCGCACTTGTTCCGTCACCATCATAATCTATCTCCAACGAATCAGACTGTAAAGTTGATTCTTGATTTACTTCTATATTCCAATAGCTACCAATGCCTCTCAACACAAAGTTGTGTCCATCATAACCACTAGCATTGTAAAGTAAGTTACTGTTATCACCTACAACATCCATATTGAATGTCAAACCTGACGCATCAATATTAATGTCTCCAGTGTTAAAATCACCATCCAAGACAAAGTCAAAGTCTAAGTCGTTGGCAGTATCAATCGAACCAATATCAAAGTCTAAAGCGTTATTACCACCAGTGATATTAATGAAGTAATCGCCATTGGTAGCTCCATACACATTTCCTTTATCAATATCAAATAACAGGTCATTACTCGAACCATTGATATCAAGGTCAACGATAGTTCCAGAACCAATAATATCACCTATCAGTGTATTACCCGAACCAGTCATGTTGACATTGAAATCCATGTTGCTACCCGAAAGTAACATCTTAGTGGTGTCTGAAGCAGAACCACCAATCACGTTCCCCGAACCATCCTGTACGATGTCAATCGAAGACCCATCTCCTACTTGGTCAATATATATTTCATTGTCTGCATACGCAAAACCGATTACGAACATCATAGCAAAACTTAAATGCCTAACGTTCATTTATTTTCTCCGTTAAATGTCCAGTACCCCATGTCGTTTCCACGATTAATGAGCGCAAGGACTCCCGTTTCTATAGCACGTTGGGTCGCTATGGAAACACTTTCATTTTGAGTCACCCCTGATTCAATCTCAACCAGTTGGGTGCCCTGCTCTATAAATTTAAATACATCCCCACCAAAAGCCGTGGATAGTATGGTCTTACTTGTTATTACATCAAGCAAGACTTCGCCTGTTGCAACTGACACTAACCGTATATTTACGGTCACAGTATCAATACTAAATTCACGGGACGCTCCAATACCGAGGTATCTAGCACCAGCGCCACCTGTGTCAATCGAAGTATCGTATCCTACTATACCTCCTGCAATTATCATCCCAGCGAACGTTAATGCTGGTAATTTCTGAGATTCATCTCCCTCGTAACTTTGACGAGTTTGACGTATCAGTTGTCTTTCTCTAGTGACATGGTCAATAATTTGACGGTCTACAACACGAAAGAAATTTCCGTTCGCTGCACGTTTCAATGCACGTATTAGGTACACCGAAGGTGCTTGTGTTACCGCAGAACTAAACGAAGTTCCACCACCACTATTTTGTCTTTTCTGTCCCGTCTGGTCAGTAAACTGATACACAGCTACTGTCGGTTTCCTCTTCGGACTAGAAACATTCTTCAGTTCTTGTTGGAGTAATGTTTCCTGTATTCTTGGTTCATCTCTCTGTGGTATCTCAAAGTTTCCACTACCGAGAGAAGTACAACTAGATACCAAAGTCCCCAAGAGGAATAACGATAACAGTCGTATTACCATTCTCATCTGTAATTGTTAACTCCACACTATCGCCATTTCTGACGTATGATATTCCTGTACCTTCAATGTTAAATGAACCCGTATCACTAGGATTCTCGCCGAACATACTGTCTACAATCTGTCGTGATAGGGTAGAATAAATTCTACTTTCCACATTTCTAATAAATTTTGCAAGGGTGGTATTCTCAGCATCCCTTTCCAATTGTTCCTGTAATTCCTTTATCTCTTGTTTTATGGCTTGTTTACGAGATGCTTCTTGGTTCTCAATTGTTAAATAATGAGAACTAGTGTTCACTCCACTGAATGACGGCGATTTAAACTTATGTTCAATCGGTGCAGCCGAAACTTCGGCAAACACAAAAAACATAAGTCCAAAACAAACCAATAATATAATCGATTCTATTTTTTCAATCACGGTAAACTTAGTTATTTTCTTCATCTTGTTTTCTCTTTAATTCGATTGCAGTATCTAGTTTCTGTTGCAATCGGATGATATCATTATCTAACATTCTTATTCTGTCAATCAAACCAATTAAGGTCTTTTGTGTATCATCTAAGTTCTTCTCGACTTCTTCGGTGATTGTTTTCCACACGAAGTAAATCATATACAGCATACCCACCGCTGATACTATCGGAAACCCGAAAGACTTTATACTGTCTATAAATTCTATCATTAGTCTCGTCTCGCATCTTCTTTACCATTAGCTCTACTGATGCGGGTTAGGTCTGGTCTTATTCCCAGAACAACACACATAGTTGTGTCCATACGAACCATATCATGATTCATAGTTTTTACACGGTTATCAAGGCTTCCCACTATTCCACGAATAGATTTCACCTGACCAATAACACCGTCCATTATATACTTGAGAGTCAGAAACATAAAGAAACCGCCAATCAGTGCAGCGGCTATAGGAAACCCCAATTCATTGATTAGAGTAAATGCATTTTCCATGTAGGTATTTATAAGAAACGACTTCCATATATATAATTATATGGATACTTTATACAGAAAATTAATAACATTCACATTAATGATTGTGTTTTTCTGGTCATGGCCAATACGTTTGTTCACTAAGAAGAACAACTGTTATTTCTGGACACTAGAAAATATTATTGTGAATGGTGGGAAGGCACAGTGGTATCCATCAAGAAGATGGATTGGATATCATGTTGTTTGGATTAACAGGGAAGGTAAGAAGTTTGAGTACACCCTTCCACGCATGAAGAGGGACACTCCTTGGTATAAAATGTTATTCTATGATGGAAAGGTTAGACCCTTTAGAGAATTTAATAAAGACCAATAAGAAAAATCCCCGACTTTGCGGGGATTCTTTTTGCGGTTGTACTTCGTTTTATCGAGTACTACCTTTTGTTTAAAAGGACTATTGTTGTCAAACAACAGATTCCCGTGACGGGATTTTATTCTTTTTGTCTTTTTCATGACACATCCACACCCTTGTTACTTTGTTAAGTCTACCTGACTTCTATATTTATAAGAGTTTTGATTTATCTGTAACGGAACTTCATTCTTTCATCAAGTTCTGCTTGTTTCATTTTTTGCTTTTTAACCCTCCTGATAGCAGCGAGTTTAGCTTTTCTTCCTTTCTCTCTTCTTGTCTCAAAGAACTCCTTCTTCTTGATATCAAAGAGAATGTCTGATTTCTTAACCTTTCTCTTGAATACTTTCAAGGCGGTCTCGACATCATCATATCTTACGGTGACTTGCCTAGCACCGTCTTTAGGCCACACTTTTGGTTTAGGACGTTGTGGTCTCCTATCAAAGTTACTCTTTCTCATATTTCCTTAGTTAGAGTTAATATTACCAATCAGAAATAGTTTTGCATATCTGACTGAATTTCTTCCCAGCAACTTACCGCAACATCAATTGCGTAAGGTTGTTGCCATACCTCAAAAGTCTGTTTGACTTCAGAGATAACCTTTTCCTTTGTATCATTATAATTGTTTTCTGCAATTTCCTGACACTCAAAAACAAATTGTCCCATCTTACTCATTACGCCACCTCACTATATGCGGGTTCAATACCCGATTCAATTATTGACTCCACAATCTCTTGTGCTTTGTAGTTGTGGCCACCAATGTTCCACTGACACTCTTCGGTAGGGATTCTACCGTACTTCCATGCATAGATGGAAACCTGTTCATAAGACCAATCGTCTTCATCTCCGACTTTGACATTCAGAACCCACTCACAAGACACCTTCTCATATGGGTCTGCGTCTGTGTAAGATGGTGTACCAAAAAGGTTGTTAAGGGTGTCATAGGTGGTGGTAATCTCACCTTGTCTGCATGACCCATTCCTATTGAATGACTCGTAGATATCGTATTTAATTACATTCATAATATTTCCTTTTCTGACTTTATGTACTTATTATAACAACAAGAGCAACTTTTGGCAAGGGTTTTTTGAAAATAATTTACGTGTTATCTCCGTCACGATATTTGATGTCTGATTTATCAAATATCTTTCTTTGGGTTTTGTGCATCCAGCCACCCTGTTCCCAAGGCAATGGAAGGTAACGACCTTCCCGTTTTTCTTCTTCCATGTGTATTGACATGTACATAAAGAAGAATCCTATCAACAATACAATCGTACCGACAAAATACTCCATCATAGATTACCTCTCGTAATGGTCGTGTACATGCAACTGAATGATTGCATAGTGTAAGACCTTCATCAAGTCTGCACGATTATAACCATTCTTGTTGCCATATCGTTGTGCATACTTCATGATGTTTCCGATACAGAACCCATCACCATGACCACCATCGATAATAAACTCAGTTGCCTGAAACTTATTCTTCGAGTAGTGTTCTCCATATGTGCCATCGATATATTCAGACAATTCTCTAATTGCCTTGTCTTCGTTATATTTGTAATCAATCATTAGTTCCACCTATAAAATATATGTTCACCGATACTACCCACCATACTCATACCACGGTCATTAACCCAATCAGGTTTGACATAGGTTGCATGATAGTGTGTTGCACCTTCTGTTATACCACGAAATTCCCCATAAGTCAAGAAGTTTTGTGCTAATCTTTTCGACTTTAACCAACTGTCTCCATCATTGGGTTGGTCAGACTTTCCATCACAATACCAACTGAACTGACACATATGTCTCAGTGGTACTTCACGTCCTTGTTCAAGATGCCATTTACTCAGTTTCGCTTGATGTACAACACCACATATCGTATTCGGATATCTACTATCATACATGCGATTTACTGTCACATCAGCAACCGCAACTCGTCCTGCAAAGGATTCGTTCCGTGCTTCATGATAGATGTTGAGTGCAAGACATTGAACGGCTTTATCTGAATAGATAAACGGGATTTCAACGTTATTTTCTGTTGCGCCTGATACTGAACCCAATATACTGAGCACAGCGATTCCTATCACTAGTCTTTTCATAATCATACATACAGTATATCATCACAATACTAAAAAGTCAAGCAGTTTCTAACTCTTCTACAAAATCATTTATCGCATCAAGGGCTGCATCTTCGTATACGTCACCACCTATGTGGTAAGGAAACTTAAACGCAAGGGTGAATCGTGGACAGTTTGTCCATGCAGTATGCCAACAATGATGTTGGGGTTCATCTTTACGACCAAACCTGTACCATCTTGCCTGCCATCCTTTAACATCTGGTTCGGTGATAATCGTATCAGACTTTCTATCATAATAAGAAAAATACCCATCACCATCTTCACTCCACGTGAGAATGATTTGATACCCATGGGCATTCCAATTGGTATGCCATCCCACAAATCCATTGGGTGGATAGTAGGATGTGAGAGAGTTTGACCTTGCACCAAACTGCATTGGGAGTTCGGTCTTAGTCCATTTCATTAATGGTTCAAACACATCGGGCCTGTGTTTGACCCCATGTGATACTTGAAACCCATAACCCTTTTCAGGAAACCCTTTGTGGTCATCTCCCTTCGCAATCATCTCATGCAGATAATCCTCTTGGCAGAATCTCTCCCACTCCTGTACTGGAATGTCACGTTGTAAACTATCCGATAACTCTTCACACAGTTCTCTATGTTCAAGAAACATATCAACAGTCTTATCAAGCATCTCTAGTAGATGTTTGTTTCGGATTACAATCTCAGTCATTGGTCATATCTGCAATTTCTGGAAAGTGTCCCTTCACAACGTCCCAACACTGTTCTGCAACAATCATGTGTTCCTTCTGAGTGCCATTCGCACGTCTAAGGTCGCAGTAGTGAATCCAACTACGTAGACTACCAGCCATATAAAGAGTAGTTTCGGTCAAACCTTCGGGTAACAATGCACGTGCCTGTTCTTTTGCGATACCCATATCAAGTGCGGCAGCATACTCTTTCTTCACGAAGTTACGTACCCTCGCTTGAGTATGACGCCACTCATGTTTGATATGTGTGTCATCCGTTACAATAGAGTTCTGTCGGTTCTTCTCATCCTGTAGACGTGCTTCACGAACAACATCAATGTTCTCACTCACAGCGTACCGTTGAGAGAACTCTTGGAATGAGAACGAGCGATGACGTAGAATCTGTCGTGCAATATCACGAGTAGTCTTAATCTCCATAGTCATATGCACCATCTCAAAGGGAGACCAATGGTTCTCTTTAATCAGATACTTCAACAACTTAGGAGCCGTCTTTGTATTATTCTGATTACTGGGATTACTCACCCTAGCAGTATATGCCACCAACTCAGTTGCGGTTCGGCAATCTGTCACTGCGGACGGTTTACTTAATGCAATTAGATTTACTTCACTCATTTATCATTTTTCCATTCAACATTTATGTTATCGATTATTTCTTTAATTTCAGGGTCACTGATATTTATATCCTTTTCTTGACGCACCCATCGTAGTATTGCGGTTGCAACTACAGGAGTTCCTTGTTTAATACCTTCATTGAAACCCTCGTCCTCGCCATGCACAAACCCATGAATCTTACCGACCCAGTAGGATATGAACATAAGTACCACGGTTGATATTGGCCATACATAATCCATTATTCCATCCTAAAGTTTTTAAACTTGTTGTTTTCTTGAGACATCCTCTTACCAGAAGAACTGTTATCAAATATAGGTTTATCATCCCATCCTTTGTCGGGGTCATGACTAGGAATCATTTCCTCATCATCATCATCGGAGAGACGCATCTTACTGCGGTCAATCTTTATAGTAAACCTGTTATGTCGAGTCGGGTCGTTATACCTGTTCTTCAACTGTTTGACCATTATCTTACCAAGATTGTTCAGTTCATCATTTGAGATGAGTGCGAACATTAGGTCAGCAGTTGCGGGTAGTCCAAATGATTCGGACGTATCTTCTAGACCAACATCGTCATTAGAATAACCGCTACGTGTAGTCTGGGTTGCAGACATGATAGGAACATTGAACTCAACTGCGAGTCCACGTAACTCTTCTGCAATAGACTTGATATAAGAATAAGAGTTGATAGCACCACCCATACCTTTCATACGTGCAGAGGAACAGATGTTCAGATAATCAACAAAGATAATCTCAGGAACAAAGTTCTTCTTCAACTTCATCTCATTCAACAACGCACGGAAGTGTGACGTGTTTGCTTGACCAGTCGGATACTCCTTGATAATAAGTTTACCTTGAGTCTTCGCTTGAATCTGTTGCACCTTGTCGGTGAACATAGTCTTAGATAAATTCTCCAATTGGTCAATAGGCACGTTCAATAGGTTTGCGTCAATCCGTTCTGCGATACGTTCCTCTGCCATCTCCATGGTAATATAGAGTACATTGTGACCCTGTGATAAACCAGATGCAGCCATGTGACACATAAACAATGACTTACCAACACCAGTACCCGCAAGTGCGATGTTTAGTGTTTTGTTTGGTAGACCACCCTTGGTAATCTGATTGAAGTAGTCAAGGTCAAACGGAATACGTTCTTCCTGTTCATGATAGAATTCATAACGTCTATCGACATCAGCAAGATAATCGTGACCAATATTGGTATCAAAGGTAACGCCCAAGGCCTTACTCAATATCTCAGGTATTCCATTCTTTTGAAGTGTCGCATGTTTGCCATCGATGATGTTGATTGACTCCATGACAGCATTATAAACTGCACGGTCTTGACACCACTTCTCAGTGCGTTCAATCAACCATTCGAGGTTTTCTGGTTCTGCGGTAAAGATGTTGGGTAGTAGGTCTAACGCAATGCGATAGTTATCATCACCCATCGAATTGTTTTCGTCTATCTCAATCTTGAATGATTCAAGACTAGGTAGTTTGTTGTATTTGGCTACGAACTTTGTGACTTCTTTAAAGAGTCCTTTGTAGACTCCATCGAAGTAGTCAGGTGAAATAAACGGAAGAACCTTCCGCATATATTCATCATTGGTCAATAAGTTCCGCAGTACTGTCTGTTCTAGATTGATATTCATTATATAGTTCGTCTAACTCCTCAGTCATTTCTTCGGTTGCTAATATTTCACCCGTTTTCTGGTCATGGGCAACCATCGTTCCTTCATTGATAGAAGTATCAATTACTGAACCTAGTATTCTACCAACATATGCTTGAAAAGGCAAGTCTTCTGGTGATAAATCTGGGTCAGGTGATTCAACTACACTGAAGTTGAAAGAGAGATGACCGTCTTGGTCTTCTTCTCCAAGAAATTCAATAGTACCAAAAGAGATAACCGTTTCAGGATACTCTTCTAGTATTCGAATATTCCAACCGTGTTCATCATCGGCTGGAATAATCTCATAGTGAATCTTCTCACTTAACTTTGACTCAATCTCATTCATCTACAATATCATCCATTGATACTAATGATTTTTTGGTAATTGAATATTGGGACTGTAGGAAGTCTGCAAAGTCTGTACCAGACCAAATAGGTGCCCAGAACTCATCTTTGAGAGTATCCTTCTCCCTTACTTTGGGGTCAACCAATTCTCCAGTCGAGCGGTCAACTCTACAATACCACCCATTACTAGGCTTACTGACATAACCACCAGCAAGAGCAGCGTCCAACAAACCAGAGTTACGCTCAACGCCACCCTCCCAAGAAACACTAATAGGAATCTTAGACTTCTCCTTAACATATCTTGACTTTTCAACATTAATGACGAAATCATATCCTGTAACCTCAGTTCCCGTCTTATTCTGTCTACGACCAAGAATCCAGATGTTGTCTGCACTGTAATAAATCCCTGTGCCTCCACCAACGATATCCTTCGGGAATAGACCAATTTCTTTATAAGTGTGGTTGACGGCAAGCATCGGAATGTTCTTCATAGTTAGGTACGGTGTACTCATTCTGAACAAACCTTTAAGCGCTTTAGCACGGGACATATCTGCCACCGACTTCTCGTTAATCGCATCTTCTAGTTCTTTCTTGGATGCGAGATTGCCAATTGAATCGATAACAATAATTACGTCATCGTTTCGGTCAATGTTCTCAAGTTGTCCAATTAAGTCAAACTTGAGTTCCTCGACATTGGCGATGGGTGTATGTAACACCCGTGAGGTATCAATCCCGAATTGCTCAAAGTAAGATTGGGGACTACCAAACTCACTATCGTAAAAGAGCATTACTGCGTCCTTCTTTGCATCTAGATACGCACCTGCCATAAGCAGTGCGAAAGATGTTTTGAAGTGCTTACTCGGGCCCGCTAGAACTGTAAGTCCTGGCGTGACACCACCGTCAATACTTCCTGCTAACGCAACGTTCACCATAGGAACAGTGGTTGGCACCATATCTTTTTCTGTGAAGAACTTACTCTC
>Ga0255773_10000029_pt1 | contig 160643 bp, 141 predicted proteins | sample 011ome_17_FD_179971 | JGI IMG/M metagenome (GOLD analysis project Ga0255773, IMG submission 179971) | Coastal salt marsh microbial communities from the Groves Creek Marsh, Skidaway Island, Georgia - 011502XT metaG (version 2) | ecosystem: Environmental > Aquatic > Marine > Intertidal zone >... | reverse complement strand
AATAGTCGCTGCCTCGGTCTCAAGCACCTGGGCTGCAGCGACTTCTGTCACCGGTTCAACTGCAGCAGATTCAACCGACTCGGTATCAGCTATTGCAGTCTCAACTGTCTCAGCTTCAACCGCGACCGTTTCAGGTTCAGCTTGAGCCGCCACAGCTCCAGTTACTTCAGCTTCAACTGTAGCTTCAACCGCAACAGGCTCAACCACTGCCGCTTCAACCTCAGCCGCTGCCGGTTCAGCGGTAACTGGGCTAACTGCTTCCGCAGTTGTGACTTCGCTGTCTGTCGTCCCGGGCTCTTCGACTAGCGGGCTGGGAGCGATCTCAACCTGCGGCTGTGATGCCTGTGCATTCGCAGCTGCGCGCTTTTCCAATTCTGCCTGCAAGCGCGTTGGCTCGACAGCCGCCGTTTCGCTGTTTGCTGGCGTTATTGTCACGTTTTCTGCCGGCGTATTCGTTGCCTGTGCTTCGGCAGCCTTGTTGAGTGTTGCGCTTGTAGATTCAGTCACAGCATCACTGGCTACTCTGGGGCTGCGTTTACGCTGGCCCGAACGCTGTCGGCTACCTTGATTACGCTTGTCGCTGTCCGCGGGACCTTGATCGCCGGCCGCGGGTCGTTCGGGCCGTTTTCTGGTATTTTCAGGTCGTTTTTCGACGCTAGTTTCGTCGGCTTGAGCCGCTTCACGAGTTTTGTCGGCGTTTCTACGATTACGAGGTGGCCGACTGGGCTTGTCGGTCGCGGCATCCTCCTTAGGCGTGGATTTCGCTTGGTTGTCAGGGCGGGGTTCGCGGTTTTCCGTACGATTGCGACTATCAGGGCGTCGACGTGCTCCACGACCGCCACGATTTTGGTTTGATTTCTTTTCGGTTTTTGCTGGGACCGTTGGCGCTTCGGCGGCTTCTTCACTTGCAAACATCGCCAATAATCGAGTCAGCAGCCCGGGTTTCTTCGGCTTCGCTTCAGCGGCAACCTTAGTCTTTGGTGTCGGTCGAGCAGAAGTGTTAGCCGGATGGGGTATGGCCTGCACAGCTGCACGTTCAACTGGTATCGGTTTGATTGTTGCCGCCGGGGCTGCAGCTTCGAGCTCCGATGCTATCTCATAGCTGGCTTCGGAGCCGTCATCGTCTGTTGCTTTGATTCTTTCAACCCGATAGTGGGGTGTTTCCAAGTCGGCTGAAGGAACAATAACGATCCGAACTTCAGTTCGTGCTTCAATGCCTGTTAAGTCACCGCGCTTTTCGTTGAGCAAGTAAGAGGCTACTGAAATTGGCAGAAAGGCACGAATCTCTGAGCTCGTCTCTTTCATTGCTTCTTCTTCGACCAGGCGCATGATTGCTAAGGCGGAGGATTCAACGTCACGAATTGAGCCTAGCCCACTACAGCGAGGGCAGACGATACCGCTGGTCTCACCCAATGATGGACGCAAGCGCTGGCGGGACATTTCCAGTAGGCCAAAGCGAGATATACGCCCGACCTGAACTCTGGCTCGGTCAACTTCCAGAGCATCGCGCATTCGGTTTTCCACTGCGCGCTGATTTTTCGGAGAATTCATGTCAATGAAGTCAATGACGACCAAGCCGCCGATGTCACGCAGACGCATCTGTCGACAAATTTCATCAGCGGCTTCCAGGTTGGTATTTAAAGCGGTCTCTTCTATGTCCGCGCCCTTGGTTGCCCTGGATGAGTTGATATCGATCGACACGAGTGCTTCAGTTGGGTCAATGACTACTGAGCCACCGGATGGGAGGCGAACTTCCCGTTGAAATGCAGACTCGATCTGGCCTTCGATCTGGTAACGGCTGAATAATGAGACGTCACTATCGTAGTACTTAATCCGCGATGAGAATTGCGGCATTACCCGCTCAACCCATTCGGTAGCCTGGTCAAAGGCATCTTTGGTGTCAATCAGGATCTCGCCGATGTCGTCTCGCAAATAGTCGCGAATCGCCCGTATGATAATGTTGTTTTCCTGGTAGATCAGGAACGGTGCTTTGGCCGAATCAGCGGCTGTCGCGATCGTACCCGCCAAGGTAATGAGGTAGTCAAGATCCGATTGGAGCTCTTCTGCAGACCTGCCAACACCCGCAGTGCGGATGATCGCGCCCATATTCTTCGGAATCTCGAGCTGTGACATGGCGTCTTTAAGCTCTGTGCGTTCTTCGCCCTCGATACGTCTTGAGATGCCGCCCGCTCGCGGGTTGTTGGGCATCAGGACCAGGTAGCGACCGGCGAGGCTGTAGAACGTAGTGAGGGCTGCACCCTTATTGCCCCGTTCTTCTTTCTCGACCTGAACAATGATCTCGGTCCCTTCCTTGACAACATCCTTGATGTTGACGCGGCCGGCACCTTTGGCACCAGCGCCGGTGAAGTACTCGCGGGAAATTTCTTTTAGCGGCAAAAAGCCGTGCCGATTGGCACCGAAATCGATAAAGGCTGCTTCAAGACTCGGTTCTACCCGCGTAATTCGCGCCTTATAGATGTTGGCTTTTTTCTGCTCTCTGGAGCGGTTTTCGATGTCGAGGTCAAACAGTTGTTGGCCATCGACCATAGCGACTCGCAGTTCTTCACTGTGGGTCGCGTTAATTAGCATTCTTTTCATTACGATATCACTTATTCGAGGCGTTCCTGCGCCACAAACCCGCAAATCGTCAAATCTATCTTGGTAAGTACCGTTGTTTAAAAACTAAAGCAGGTCTCCATAAATGTTTATTGTACGTTCTTGTACTTCCGTTCATGTTAATATCCCCCGCTGATTTTAGGGGTGGCTGATTGATATTAACCACGAGTCATTACGTGTGTTGACGGGTAGTCGAAGTCCTCTATTTAGAAACAATAAAGCCAGTAACAATAAAACATCAATAAACTGATTTGATGAATCTGGTTCGCGATGTGGTTTACGCGGTTAGTATGGTTTCAGCGATGGATTCCTTTTTCCGATCAACGAGTCGTTACAGCTTATGTCGAGAACTAGGCTCAGGCATAATGATGTAGAAGACCGCAATTCGGAACCGGACATCCGGTACTGAAAATGTATAAATTCAACTGTGAGATATTCTCAATTAAATTAACCCTGGGTTTGCCCTTGTGGATTACTTCTGGACCAGTTTGAGCGTTTCAATTCAACGGCCAAGCTGCCAGGATTATTCCTGACGTCTCTGCTAATTCGTTAGCGCTGATGAATGAAGATATCAGGTCCAAGGAATCACGCTACAATCAGGTCACACTAATGTAATCTAAAGTACTTGATCACAGTATCGTGATCACCTCACAAGTGGGCGGACGTCTGCATGATAAGGGAGTTCAGACGCAACCGCCCGCAATCATAGCAATTAATCCATGTAGGTCAAAGCCTTATAACTTTTTTGTTTTTGTCAATTGGGAACAGTGATGCATGAGTGACTCAGTCCAAATAGTAGAGATCGATGCCGATTCTGAAGGGCAGCGAGTCGATAATGTTCTGATCCGACTGTTAAAAGGCGTGCCTAAGTCCAAAATCTATCGCATCGTCCGTAAAGGCGAGGTGCGCCTTAACGGCGGTCGTGTTAAAGCGGATACGAGGGTTAAGGGAGGCGATCTCCTGCGGATCCCGCCGGTTCGTATGGCGGACCCTAGCGAGCCAGTTAGAATGCCCGATAGATTAATAAATATATTAGATAATTCAATAATTTATGAAGACAATAGGATGTTGATTGTTAACAAGCCTGCAGGGCTTGCGGTACATGGTGGCAGTGGCATTAGCAGCGGTGTGATCGAGGGTTTACGGCAGTTGCGGCCCCAAGACAAGTCGCTGGAACTTGTGCATCGGTTGGATCGCGGCACATCGGGGTGTTTGATGATCGCTAAGAAGCGCAGTCATCTGCGGCGTCTGCAGGCGCTGTTACGCAGCAAGTCAGAAGGGGAGAAAACCCGATTTGAGAAACATTATGTCGCCATCGTGCATGGCGAATGGCCCAAGCGCCGGCAGCATGTTGATGTGCCAATCCGCAAAGATACCCTGAAAGGTGGAGGCGGCGTTTGCGTGGTCGCGGTAGATGGCAAGCCGTCGCTGACTGAAGTGGATGTGATAAGGCAAAATAAGACCTACAGCCTGTTAGCGGTCAGACCGATCACTGGCCGGACGCACCAGATTAGGGTCCATTGTCGCCACCTTAAGCATCCTGTTGTCGGCGATGATAAATACGGCAATGAGTTGCTTGATCGACAGTTAAAGGGTTTGCTGGGCCATGACCGACTGATGCTCCATGCCGCAGAGTTACGAATTCCCGGGTTTGAAAAAGGCGAGAAGGCGATTCACGTTCGTGCCGAGCCAGATGCCGGAATGCTGAAGCTTATGGACTCTGTAAATTAATTAAATCAAATAGATAAAGCTGAAACTTAAAGTTAGTTAAGCGAGTCTATTTGATACTCTCGAAGCCGTTGAGCGAGGCGCATCAAAGGCAGGCCGTAAAGGGTATTGATGTCCCGGCCGCGGGTTGCCTCCATAAGTGCGATCCCCAGGCCTTCGGCCTTGACGCTGCCTGCGCAGTCAAAAGGCTGTTCGAGCTCGAGATAGCGATCAATCTCACCGCCAGACAAAGGCCGGAACTTTACGGCGTAGTCTTCGTGTTCCAATACCAATATAGCGCCGGCACAAGCGAGGCAAAATGCGCTGGTATAGGTGACCCATTGGTCGCTGCAAAGTAGCAATTGGGCTCGGGCCCGTTGCCGGTTGCCAGGCTTGCCGAGGACCTGGTTGTTCACCACGACCACCTGATCTGAGCCGATAACGAGGTTTTTTGGTGCTATATAGAGTGGGTCGCTGGCGACTGCCATCGCCTTACCGGCGGCAAAACGTTCGGCCATGGCCACCGGGGCTTCTCCTTTTAAAGGTATTTCGTCAAAGTCGGGGCTGACCTGGATAAAGGGTACAGCCAACTTGGCGAGTATCTCGCGCCGGTATTGAGAGGTCGAAGCAAGGATTAGGGATGAGTGTGCATTGCTCATAGGTTACTGAATCTCTGTAATTTTCTTTTGACAGTCTGTGACGCGACGCCTAATATGCGCCCCTTATGTTCAAGGGCCCCCTACCAATACGGATTAACCATCGCCGACTCGTCAGCGATAACGCCAAATTGGAGGGTACCATCCCGCTAGAAAGATTCGAACGATTAATCGAATTGCTCGACGACAGAGCCGGAGATGTGCATGCCAGACTTGAGTTCAGACGCGGTTACAAGCGCAGAGGACTTGTAGTTGGCAACCTTGAAGCGTCGGTGTCAATGATCTGCCAGAACTGTATGCAAGTCGCGACAGTTGAGGTTAGTGCAGAGATTCGCTTGTTGATCGTCAACTCAGAGACGGCACTGGCGGCTTTGGCTGAAGAAGACGATGGCATTGTCTGCTTGGAGGATCAGGTATTACTGGTCGATCTCCTTGAAGATGATTTGATATTAAGCATGCCGATGGTAGGTCGACATGCAGAAGGGGAATGTGTCGTGGAAGACGTCACAGAGTCGCGCCCCATGCCGGTCGTGCCGGTAAGCCCAACGAAAGAGACGTACAGGCCCTTTGCCGGGCTGACTGAATTGACGGAAGGCTTGTTCAAAAAGCATTAATAGATTTAAAAAGCGATAAAGACGATCAATCAAGGAGCTAGAAATGGCTGTTCAAAAAAGTAAGGTGACCCGCTCCAGGCGGGGCCAGCGTCGATCCCACGATTCACTCGTTGGACCTACGTTGTCAGAAGATTCAACCTCTGGTGAGACTCATCGTCGTCATCACGTCAGTGCTGACGGTTTTTACCGCGGTAAAAAGGTTGTTCATACCGCCGAAGACTGAGGTTTTTGACGGTGCGGGATGCCCCTTCGGGTTCCCTCAGTCGTCATCGTGAGCTGCAGCGCGTGGTGTGCCGGATAGGGAGCTTGTCTCTTGTACAGACACTTTTGTCCATACAACAGCGCAATGTGTAGCAAACAATGCACTCAATGTCTGACATGAATCTGGTAATCGACATAGACAGACTCCGCGCTATACACTGGTGTGGGGTATAGTTGCGTCGGTGGCAGGGTCAAATGGGAGAAGCGAGGTAATGGTTAATAAAGTAGCATTCGTCTTTCCAGGCCAGGGTTCGCAAGCGATTGGCATGTTGAGCGAGTTCGCGGCAACGCGCAGTAGTGTGCTTGATACCTTTGCTGAAGCCTCAGCGACTCTGGGCTATGATTTGTGGCAACTGATTCAAAATGGGCCTGAAGCCCAGCTTAATCAAACAGAATTTACACAACCGGCGTTGCTGGCCGCCAGTATCGCGCTATGGCGCCTGGCGCGAGAAGATGGGGTTGCCGAACCCGATATGCTTGCCGGGCACAGTCTGGGAGAGTATTCGGCTTTGATTGCGGCAGGGGTCATCGACTTTGCGGATGGGATCAAGCTGGTTCAATTGCGTGGTCAATTTATGCAAACAGCTGTGCCTTTGGGTGAAGGTGGCATGGCGGCAGTACTGGGTTTAGACGACGAGCAAGTCAGCGCTATTTGTTCTGAAATTACTCATGCCGGTGGGACAGACACCGTTGTGCAGGCGGCAAATTATAATGCCCCGGGGCAAGTGGTTATTGCCGGGAAGAATGCGGGTCTGGCCTTGGCAATTGATGCCTGCAAAGCCGCTGGCGCGAAGCGGGCTATGGCCCTGTCGGTCAGTGCGCCGTTTCATAGTGTGTTGATGCAGCCCGCGGCGGAGAAGATGGCGGTTGAATTGGCCAGAGTGGACTTTCACCCGCCAGTCGTTCAGATCATTCAAAACGTCAATGCGGATTTTTGCCAGCAGCCCGACAAGATTCGAGAAAACCTCGTGCAACAAATGACCAGCGCTGTGCGCTGGACCGAGACGATTCAGCGCATGGCCGGCGCCGGTGTGACGCGAGTTGTTGAGTGCGGACCTGGAAAAGTACTGGTGGGCTTGAATAAGCGCATTGATAAGTCGCTTGAGTCGTTAAGCATCAATTCTTTGGCGTCTTTGGCCGAAGCGACCAAGGAGTTAGGCTAATGAGCCTTGCGGGTAAAGTCGCCATAGTAACGGGTGCGAGTCGTGGAATTGGCGCGGCGATTGCCGAAGAGTTGGCGCGGTCGGGTGCGTTTGTTATAGGCACCGCGACAACTCAAGCGGGTGCCGAGCAGATCTCGACCAAGCTCGGGGCACAAGGCGCCGGGTATGTACTAGACGTCAGCAGTGAAACCTCTGTAGAGGATTTTTTCGCAGCGATCAAAGACGCCCATGAAGCACCGTTGGTGCTGGTCAACAACGCAGGGATCACCCGGGATAATATCGCCCTGAGGATGAAGGCGGATGAATGGGATGCAGTGGTTAATACCAACCTGAACTCCATTTATCGAGTCAGCAAGGCTGCGATGCGGGCGATGACCAAGGCGCGTTGGGGTAGAATCATCAACGTGACTTCTGTTGTGGCGAGTATTGGCAATGGTGGGCAAAGTAATTATGCGGCAGCAAAAGCAGGTGTAGAGGGATATAGTCGGGCCCTGGCCAGTGAATTAGGCTCTCGTGGTATCACTGTGAATTGCGTTGCGCCTGGTTTTATCAAGACAGACATGACAGATGCCCTGAGCGAAGATCAAACTCAAGGGTTGTTGTCCCGGGTGCCTGCGGGTCGTCTCGGCGAGGCCGCGGAAGTCGCGGCGCTTGTGGTATTTTTGGCGGGAGAGACTGCTGGTTATATCACGGGTTCCACAATACATATCAATGGCGGATTGTACATGAATTGAGATGAAACCCAGGAGTGCATGCCCGACTTTGCGGTGACTCTCAGATCATTTATGGTAGAAGAAAAAGAAGAAAACAAAGAAAACGAAGAAAACGAAGAAAACGAAGAAAAGAGGGCATTTGCCCTGGGCATCTAAACCGAAGATGAATAAGAATGTCTGAACTGGATCAAGTGGACAAAAAGCTTGATAGGTTAACTGGCATTTTATTAAACTAGCGCAGCTTGTCTGCAACGCGTAGGAGTGACAGAAAACATGAGCACAATTGAAGAACGAGTTAGTAAATTGGTCTGTGAGCAATTGGGTGTCAAAGAAGAAGAAGTGACCTTGGACGCTTCCTTCGTTGAAGATCTCGGCGCCGACTCCCTTGACACCGTGGAACTCGTCATGGCTCTTGAAGAAGAATTTGAGACCGAAATTCCTGACGACGAAGCAGAAAAGATCACGACTGTGAAAGAAGCGATCAATTATATTAAAGCCCACGCATAGTCTGCTGGGTTTCAACTCAAAAGCCGCATTTACGATTGTGAGTGCGGCTTTTGTTTTGGTAGCAGGTACCCAATGCTTATGAGGTGACTCAGCGGCCGAGTGGCTGACCCAGTTGACTATTTGATCTGATAAGGCCTGTTGGCCAGACTTCAGCCAAGGAGATGGGCTTGAACAATCGTAGAGTTGTAATCACGGGTATGGGGATGTTGACCCCTTTGGGCGCCGCTATGGACCTGTCTTGGACCGGGCTGGTTGCTGGTAACAGCGGCATAGGGCCCATCAAGGCGTTCGATACTGCGGACTTCCCTGTCAGGTTTGGCGGCGCGGTGCCTGATTTCAACATGGACGACTACATCTCCAAGAAGGACGCGCGCCGAATGGATGGTTTTATCCAATTTGGTCTTGTCGCGGGTATTCAAGCGATGCAGGATGCCGGTCTTGAAGTCACCGATGAGAATCGCCACCGAATTGGCGTCGCAGTCGGTTCCGGAATTGGTGGTATCGTGACGATAGAAACCTGTCATGACATTGTCACGAATCGCGGGCCTACGAAGGTGACGCCATTTTTCGTACCCTCTTGCATCATTAATATGGTCGCGGGCCATCTGTCAATCCTCTATGGCATGCAAGGCCCCAACATTGCCATTACGACGGCCTGCACAACAGGGACCCATAATATTGGCTTCGCTGCCCGCATGATCGCCGCCGGTGATGCCGATGCCATGCTTGCTGGTGGTGCAGAAAAATCAACCTCACCGACCACCATGGCCGGTTTCGCGGCGATGAAGGCATTATCAACCCGCAATGATGACCCAACGGCTGCCAGTCGACCTTGGGACAAAGACCGTGATGGCTTCGTGCTGAGTGATGGCGCAGGTGTACTGGTGTTAGAGGAGTATGAACACGCCAAAGCGCGAGGTGCGCAAATCTACTGTGAGATCGCGGGGTTTGGCATGAGTGCCGATGCCAGCCATATGACCTCACCCTCAGAAAATGGCGCTGGCGCGGCCATGTCTATGCATAATGCCTTGCGCGACGCGGGGCTTAACGGCACCGATATTGATTATATCAATGCCCACGGTACCTCAACGCCTCTTGGCGATATCGCTGAGACGCTGGCGGTCAAGACGGTGACACAAGGTCATAGTAATAAAGTCGCTGTGAGTTCAACCAAATCAATGATTGGTCATCTATTGGGCGCCGCTGGTGCTGTCGAGGCGGTCATTTCTGCCTTGGCCATCAAGCATCAGGTCGCGCCACCAACGATCAACCTGGATAACCCTAGCGAGGGCTGTGATCTGGACTATGTACCCCACCATGCGAGGGATATGAAGATTGATGTCGCCTTATCGAACTCCTTTGGTTTTGGTGGCACCAATGGTACGTTGATCTTCAAAAAACTCCATTAGCGCGCTGCTGGTGCGTTCGTTGATTAATGGCCTGCCTGGAGATACTGTCTCTGCCGCCGACCGTGGACTAGCCTACGGCGATGGCTTGTTCGAGACGGTCCGGGTAATTGATGGACGGCCGATTTTACTCGATTTGCACTTAGCTCGATTAAACCAGGGTTGTAAACGCCTCGGTCTTGACCTAGATGTTCAAAGTCTGCAGGCAGAGCTGCAGACTCTCTATAGTGGCTCTGCTGACAGTGACCAGGTACTGAAGATCATTGTCACCCGCGCCATCGGTGGGCGTGGCTACCAACCTGATAATACCCAACAGGCTAATCGCTATATCAGCATGAATAAATATGTGGCTGATCCGCAGTGGACGGAGACAGGGTGCGCCGTACATCTATGCGAGACAATGCTTGCGCGCCAGCCATTACTGGCGGGTATCAAGCACCTGAACCGCTTGGAGCAGGTACTTGCCGCAGCTGAGCTACCAGTGGGTTACCCGGAAGGTTTGATGCGGGATACGCAAGGCCATATGATTGAGGGAATTCGGAGTAATCTGTTTATTATCGTGGCGGGTGAATTAATCACCCCTGATTTATCTCACAGTGGTGTCAGCGGCGTGATGCGGGAATTGATCTGTCAGTTGCAGGGGGTTCGAGTCAAGGAACTGGACCTTTCTGCAGTATTGGCTGCGGAGGAGGTATTTGTCTGCAATAGTGTTTTTGGTATCTATCCGGTGACTCGAATTGATGCGGCGGGACAGTCCTTGGCCACGTTCCCTGTGGGGCCTGTAACGCAGGCTTGTCAGCGCCAAGTGAGCGAATTCATAGGGGTAAACCGTTAAGTGAAAACCCGATTGACACTTATTCTGCTGTTGGCGGTCCTGCCGATGCTGGTTTGTGTAGGCTATTTATTCCAGCAGCTGAATAAATCGATTGTCCTGCCGGCTGAGGCAGTGTTTTACGAGGTGAAGCCTGGAACGCCGCTGACAGAGGTGACCAGCGACCTTGTTGCCCGTGGTATCGTGGTCGTGCCCACCTGGATGTATCGTCTTTACGGGACATTAAGCCAGACGCAGGGTAGTCTCAAGGCCGGTGAGTTTGAAATCACTCAGTCCATGAATGCCGTGACGTTGTTAAAAAAATTGCGCCGGGGGCCTGTCGTACAGCATCAGATGACCTTCCCTGAGGGCTGGCGATTTCGAGATTGGCGCGAACAACTGGCCAGTCAGCCATTGATTCGGCAGTCCATCAATGGGTTGTCAGACGATGAGGTCATGGCCCTGCTGGGTGATAATCAGCTGAACCCTGAGGGTCAATTTTTCCCGGATACTTATCACTACGTTAAAGGTGAGACAGATATTGCGATTTTACGCCGTGCGCACCGGCGCATGGCCGAGGCGTTGAACAGGGCCTGGCGAAATCGCACTGATACGACCTTGGCTTCTCCTTACGAAGCGCTGATACTGGCGTCAATCGTGGAAAAGGAGACCGGCTTCAGTCTAGATCGGGGTAAGATTGCCAGGGTGTTTATCAACCGCTTGGAAATGGGGATGCGATTGCAGACTGACCCAACAGTCATTTACGGCCTGTCGGACTTTGATGGCGATTTGACCCGCAGTCATTTGCGTCAGGCATCGGCCTATAATACCTATCTGAACAAGGGGTTGCCGCCGACGCCGATCTGTAATCCTGGTTTAGCGGCTATCGAGGCGGTGTTTGCCCCGGAACCTGGCGATTACTTGTTCTTCGTCGCTCAAGGCGACGGGCGAAGTTTTTTTTCGACAACGCTGGATCAGCATAATCAGGCTGTCAGTAAGTTTCAGCGTGGCGTCCGGGCTGAAGCCTATCAAAGTGCGCCACCGACGACGGTGCCGCTCACCAAAGAGGCACCATGAGCGGACAATTTGTTACCATCGAAGGGGCTGAAGGCGTCGGTAAATCCACCAATATTGCGTATATTGAGGAGCTGCTTGATATCGCCGGGATTGAACATATCTCGACCCGTGAACCGGGAGGAACCCCTTTGGCAGAACGGATCAGGCACTTATTGCTGGACAAGGCGGAACAAAATGTCGATCCGCTGGCTGAATTGTTGCTGATGTTTGCTGCGCGCCGGCAGCACCTGCAGGAACTCATATGGCCAGCCTTAGCAAGGGGCCAGTGGGTGATCTGTGATCGGTTTACCGATTCAACCTATGCCTATCAGGGTGCGGGGCGTGGCTTGGATCTGACTGTGATCCAGCGTCTTGAACAGCTGTGTCTGGGTGATTTTCAACCAGATTTAACCTTGATCCTTGATTTGCCTATCGAGGCCGGTATGGCCCGAGCTGCCGAGCGAGGTGAGTTGGATCGCTTCGAGTCTGAAGACATTGCCTTTTTTCAGCGCGTTCGCCAAGGGTTTTTAGACCGTGCGGCCACCGCTGACCGATATCGGGTAATTGATGCGAGTCAGTCGCTGGCCCAAGTTCAAACCCAAGTTCGACAGATTATTACCAGTTTACCGGTTTATGCAGGGGGAACTGATGGTGCAAGCTGATCATGTACCACCTGAATTGGCGACCAGGGCGCAATTTTATCCGTGGCAGACACTGCCACAACAGCAGATCGCGCGCCAATATCGCCAAGACAAATTGCCTCATGCATTGCTGCTTTGTGGTCAGGCCGACCTGGGAAAACGGGGTTTTGCCAGTGCGATGGCACAATTGCTGTTATGTCGTGCTCCTGTTGATGAGACGGCCTGTGGCGAGTGCCCCGAGTGTGCGTTGATTGGTGCCGGCACTCACCCGGATTTGCGAATCGTGCAGCCAGAAGCGCCCTCTAAACAGATCAAAATTGATCAGATTCGATCTCTGATCGAGTGGTCTGGTCACACCGCCCAGCGCAACGGTTTGAAAATCGCCATCGTTCATCCGGCTGAGACCATGAATAACGCTACTTCCAACGCGCTGTTAAAGTGCCTTGAAGAGCCGCCAGGTAGTACCCTGATGATGCTCGTCACCCGCCAGCCTGGGAGGCTTTTACCCACCATTCGAAGTCGCTGCCAGCGGGTCAATTTTGCGCTGCCGAGCCCTGAATTGGTGCTGCCGTGGCTTGCGGAACGGTTACCTGATAATCAGAACCTGGCGCTATTGCTCACGATCGCTGGCGGTGCGCCGCTGGCGGTGCTCAATCATCATGATGAGCAGTACCTGGCGCGACGACAGGTAATCGCAAAGAGTCTGGCGGCGTTACTAACCGCTGAATCCTCGGCGGCGGAAGCCTATGCACGACTGGCAGCAGATGAGCCCGTGATGGTGGTCAACTTGATGTTGGAAGTGGTTGCAGATGCGCTTCGTTGGCAGGTGTCTGAAGTTGATGGGACAGTTAAAAATCAAGATTTAGCGAGCCATGTCAAAGTGATTGGTCAGTCTGTCAGTAAGGACTTTTTGTTTCGCCTGTTGGACCGTTTGATGCAAGAAGCGCGACAACTTTCCAGTACGTCTAATCCGAGTCCGCAACTGCTTCTGGAGGCGCTGCTGGATGCCGTGAGTCACCGGCAGTTAGAGGTTTTTTAGCGATTGGTGGATTTCTACCTTGTAGATTGGTAGGTCATGATGCAAGATTTCGAGTCTAACCTGAATGGAAGCGTTGAATGGGCAGTTTAGCAAGGGGCGGTGCCAAAAAGACCATGATCGCGTTGACGATCAAGGATAAAGTCGTGTTGCACAACTGCTATATGCCGTTTATCAGAAATGGTGGGTTGTTCATTGCAAATCGAACAGAGTACGAGCTGGGTGATGATGTTTTCATTCTGTTGAATTTGATGGATGAATCTGAAAAAGTGCCGGTTGCGGGCAAGGTGGTCTGGGTTGCTAAAAAAGGCGTCAAGAGCCCGCATACCCCTGGTGTTGGTATCCAATTCACTGATCCGGACAATATGGCGAAAGATAAAATAGAAACATACCTGGTCGGATCCTTCGGCTCCGCAAATGCGACAGCGACGATGTGACCTTAGAGAAATATTGAGTAGATAACGTGTTCAAGCCTCATTTGCTATTGGTGAGTGCCAGTGGTTTTGCTCGTGGTTCGATTATCGGCGGGTGATTTTAAGTTGATCAAGTGGTACTTTCCTGATCGTGCGCAATGCTCAGGGGATCCCACAGTAAGCGGTTCGATTGAACCTCAGGAATGTAAATGACCTATTGTGTTGCCATCTCGGTAGACGCTGGAATTTGTTTTATTGCAGATTCGCGCACAAATGCGGGTGTGGATAACGTCAGCACCTACTCTAAAATGCATATCTTCGGCGTCGATGGCGAGCGACAGATTGTCGTGTTATCCGCAGGTAATTTGGCCACCACTCAGGGTGTGATTAGCCAATTGAAGAAAGACATCAAGATGGGTGCCGCGCAACATTTGCTCAATGTGCCGCATTTGACAGATGCGGCTGACTATCTGGGCGAGCTCAGTGTTGCCCAGCAGGCGAAACATACTGGTGGTGGCGCGAGCTACGAAGCATCCTTTATTCTTGGAGGTCAAATTACCGGGCAGAGTGCCAACGCCTATTTGATCTACCCACAGGGCAACCACATAACGACTTCAGCGGACACGCCATTTCTGCAGATAGGCGAAAGTAAATACGGTAAGCCGATCCTGGACCGTATACTAACGCTGGACTCCTCCCTGGAAACAGCAGCTCTTTGTGGTCTTGTGTCCATGGACTCTACCATTCGAAGTAACTTGACAGTGGGGCCGCCGATTGAGGTGCTAGTTTATGAGGAATCGAGCTTTTCTGTTGAGCGGTATTACCGCTTTGAGGAAAGCAGCGAGTATTTACGGGCGCTGAGTCGTAGCTGGGATGTCAAGCTCAAGGAGGCATTTTCGAGTTTACCGCCGATCGCCTGGAGCGCTAACTGGGATGATGTTGAGCATCGACAGAACTGATTTTGCCATTCCAACAAAACCGAATAAACCGATCAACCCAGCGACCAGGGTAATGAGTCGCCGCTCAAACATCTGTTCGTTATGAGGAGTCTGTCAGCTTGACGATTCGCGTAGCTATCAACCACATTACCGAATACCGCTTCGACCGCCCGATTACTTTGCATCCTCATGTTGTGCGCCTGCGGCCTTCGCCGCACTGCCGCACGGCTATTGAATCCTATTCTCTGAAAGTCTCGCCAACGAATCACTTTCTGAACTGGCAGCAGGACCCATTCGGCAATTACCTTGCTCGCTATGTGTTTCCTGAAAAGACTCGCGAACTGCTAATTCATGTTGAGTTAATCGCTGACCTGACGGTCATTAATCCCTTTGATTTTTTTCTGGAAGAAAATGCTGAAACCATCCCATTCCAGTACGAAAGCCAATTACGCCGCGACCTTGATCCCTACTTGGAAGTGAAGGAAAGTGGCCCGTTATTGACCGAATGGTTAGCTGCAGTGGATCGCAGCGCGACGCCCACAGTTAATTTTTTGGTGGCACTGAACCAGCGCTTGATGGCAGACGTCGGCTATTTGATTCGAATGGAACCCGGGGTACAGAGCTGTGAACAAACCCTGTCAACCCAATCGGGCTCCTGCCGCGATAGTGCCTGGTTGATGGTACAGATACTGCGTCACTTGGGCTTGGCGGCGCGCTTTGTCTCTGGTTATCTGGTCCAGCTGAAATCTGACCAGCAGTCACTGGATGGCCCTTCAGGCCCGGTGGAAGACTTCACCGATTTGCACGCTTGGGCTGAGGTTTACTTGCCGGGTGCGGGTTGGATCGGCCTGGATGCCACATCCGGTCTGTTCGCAGGCGAGGGGCACATTCCACTGGCCTGCACGCCTGATCCGATATCTGCAGCACCGGTGACGGGTGCGACCGAGCGGGCAGAGGTAACATTCCATTTCGAGAACAGCGTGACCCGAATTTTTGAAGACGCACGGGTGACCAAACCTTACACTGACATGCAATGGCGTAAGGTAGAAAAGTTAGCGCTCAAAATTGATCAACAGCTCGCGCTAGATGACGTGCGCCTAACGATGGGCGGTGAGCCGACCTTCGTCTCTATCGACAATATGGATGGTGCTCAGTGGAATACTGAGGCGCTGGGTGATGAAAAGCGTAAGCTGGCGGACAGCTTGTTCTGGCGTTTGAAGCAGCACTATGCCCCTCAGGGTTTGATGCACATTGGTCAAGGAAAATGGTATCCGGGCGAACAGTTGCCGCGCTGGGCTTTGTCGCTTTATTGGCGCAAAGACCGCAAGCCCTTGTGGCTTGATGACGCGCTGTTGGCCAATGAAAGTTCTCTTGGTCAACAACCGGCGACGGCAGGAAAAGATTTTGTCGACGCGCTGGCAAAGCAATTAGGCCTATCCCCTGAGCTGGTGGTGCCGGGTTTTGAGGATGTAGGCTATTACCTTTGGAAGGAAGGACAGTTGCCTGAGAACCTGGATCCGGACAATAACAAGCTGGATGACCCTTTGGAGCGCGCACGCTTTAGACGCCTGTTTGCCACTGGTCTGACGACCACGGTGGGCTATGCGCTGCCGCTGAAATGGCAAACCATGAATGAGCAGCAGGGGCGTTGGCGCTCGAGTCGTTGGCCGTTTCGGAGTCGGCATATGTTACTGGTACCTGGTGACTCACCCATGGGACTGCGCCTGCCGTTAAACTCGTTGCCTTGGGAGCAACCAAACCCGCTCGAATTTGATGCCGAGGCCGATCCATTTGCGCCGGTTTCCGCAGAGCTGACAAGTCTGGATTCGGTGGAGTCCAAAGAGGTGATACACACCGCCCTTTGTGTGCAAGTCAGGGAAGGGCACTTGTATGTCTTCATGCCACCTCAAACTGAGTTTGATATTTACGCGCTGCTGTTGGCAAAGATTGAGGCGACCGCTAAACAATTAGCTATGCCGGTGATTATTGAAGGCTATGAACCGCCTTCAGACAGTCGCGTCCAGGTTTTGCAGGTGACGCCGGATCCCGGTGTGATCGAGGTTAATGTCCATCCCGCGAGTAATTGGGACGAGCTCACAGAGATAGCTGAAAGTGTCTACGCCCAGGCCCGAGCATGTCGCCTGGGGACCGAAAAATTCATGCTGGACGGACGACATTCCGGTACAGGGGGTGGTAATCACATCACCCTGGGCGGCGCGACGCCGATCGACAGTCCTTTCTTGCGTCGGCCAGACTTGCTGAAGAGTCTGATTATCTACTGGCAGAACCACCCCAGCCTGTCGTATTTGTTTTCAGGTCTCTTTATTGGCCCTACCAGCCAATCACCGCGAGTCGATGAGGCGCGAGATGACAATCTTTATGAACTTGAGATGGCATTGGCGCGGATACCTGCCGGTGATATTGAACAGCCGTGGTTGGTGGACCGATTGTTGCGAAACTTTTTGGTGGACCTGACCGGAAACACCCACCGAGCGGAATTTTGTATCGACAAACTATATTCGCCAGATTCGGCGAGTGGTCGTCGCGGCCTCGTCGAGTTCAGGGCTTTTGAAATGCCACCGCACGAGCGCATGGGGCTGGTTCAGATATTGTTGATCCGGGGCCTGATTGCGATGTTTTGGCGTCGTCCCCATGATCGACCTTTGGTACGTTGGGGCACTGAATTGCACGATAAATTCATGCTGCGCCACTTCATCGACGATGATTTTCAGACGGTGATCAACGATTTGTGCAAGTCAGGCTATTATTTTGAGCGCGCTTGGTTTGACGCCTTTATGGAATTTCGCTTTCCGCGTATTGGTGGGGTCAACGTGGCGGGGCTGGAACTGCAGTTATTTGCCGCGCTGGAACCCTGGCATGTGTTGGGCGAGGAGTCGTCAACCCAAGGCACTTCGCGTTTTGTGGACTCAACTCTGGAGCGAATACAGGTGACCCTGGATAACGCCACGAGTAATCGGTATATCGTGACTTGCAATGGTCGCAAGGTGCCGTTGCGCAACACCGGCACCCGGGGCAGGCAGGTGGCGGCTGTGCGCTACAAAGCCTGGGAGCAGCCGTCTAGTTTACACCCGAGTGTTGCGCCGCATAACCCCTTGGTATTTGATGTCATTGATGTGGACAACCAGCGTTCACTAGGGGGCTGTACTTATTATGTCTCCCACCCCGGTGGCCGAAACTACGACACCTTTCCCGTCAATGCGGCGGAAGCCGAGGCGCGTCGCCATGCACGATTTTGGGAGATTGGTAAGACTCAAGGAAGAATCCGGATCCCACCGGATGAGCAACATCCTGAGCAGCCGCTGACGCTAGATTTAAGATGGCCCGACCCACGGTAACGTCTCGAAACCCCGGGTAGTCGAATGGGGTGGGACCGCTGATGCGGCCAGGCCTAGGATTTTACACGGCTACCGTTGACGGTTGAGGGTGATCAACCCCGTGACCAAACCAGGTATTGGCAACTTGAGTGTGGATGTCGGCGAACGCAAGCTGCACGACATCGACAAAGTCATGCAGGCCAGACTCGTTGAGCAGCTTGATGACATCGTTGGTTTCTATGGTTCGCAGGGCCTGGGAGATACTGCGCAGTGGCAGATCGTTCTGTGGTAGCTCGCTGCAGCATTGATTAACCTCGTTTAGGCAATGTGCCACCGCTCGCGGAAACTTGCGATTTTTGAGTAGAAAGTCGACGACATCTTCACCGTTCACTCTATCCTTCACGTGTTGGCGATACATCTGATAGGCGGTAAGTGAGCGCAGTACATTCATCCACAGGATGTTGTCGTACTCTGCCTGCTTATCTTTGAGCGTAATCAGGTTAAGACTACCCACATCAACAATGCGTGATGACATGTCAGCGCGCTCAAGGTTACGGCCAATTTTGATAAAGTTATAGGCAGTGTCGGCGCTCATAGAGCCGGCTAAGAGGCCCGTTATTTGATGACATCGACCGATGATTTCACCAAGGAAGTTGTGTCTGCCTTCGCGTTTGAGTCCCTGGCCGAGGTTTTTTTGGAGGAACAGGTAGAGTTCGTTAATGCGCTCCCATGCCTCTGATGGCATGATCTCACGAGTGGTTCTGGCATTTTCACGAGCGAGGCGCACAGCGCTGCGGATCGAACAGGCGTCGTCCTCTAGCAAAAATTTAACGACATTACGCTCATCGACTCGAGTGAAGCGACGTTGAAACTCTAGGCTATTGCCAGTGATATCCAGGGTGCTTGCCCAGATATGATCAACCCTGGGCAGATCCATCACCAGGTTCGTATTGACGCTAATCAGGCGTGCGGTATTTTCGATGCGCTCGACGTAGCGCCCAAACCAGTACATTTTTTCTGCAACTCTAGATAGCATTGCTATATCTCCTCAGGTTGCTTGCCGGTCGGCGATAATCCAGGTGTCTTTGCTACCGCCACCTTGGGAGGAATTCACGATCAGAGAACCCTTGACCAGGGCGACCCGGGTTAATCCGCCAGCACTAATAGTGGTTTTGTTACCCTGCAGTATAAAGGGTCTTAGATCCACGTGGCGCGCTTCGATCGCGTTCTCACACAAGGTTGGAACGGTCGACAGGTCGATAATGGGTTGGGCGATATAGTTTCTCGGATTAGCCTTGATCAAACGTTTCATCTCTGCCGTGCGCCGTTTACTCTCACGGGGACCAATATACATGCCGTAACCACCGGATTCGTTCGCCGGCTTAACCACCAGATTCTCGATGTTCGTCAGGACGTGCTGCCGATGGAGGTCGTTGGAGCAGATGAAACTGGGGACGTTGGGGAGTATCGGTTCCTCACCCAGATAGTAGCGGATCATTTCGGGCACGTACGTGTAAACCAGCTTGTCATCGGCGACGCCGGCACCGGGTGCGTTAGCCAGTGCGACATTACCTTTGCGCCAGGCTCGCATTAATCCCGGTACACCCAGCATCGAGTTCTTGTCGAACACTTCCGGATCCAGAAACATGTCGTCAATCCGCCGATAGATGACATCGACCCGAGACAGCCCCTCGACGGTTTTCATATACACGCAGTCATCATCACCAACGATCAGGTCAGGTCCCTCGAGGAGTTCGGCACCCATGCGTTGAGCCAAAAAAGAGTGTTCAAAATAGGCCGAGTTGTAAGTGCCGGGTGTCAAAACCACGACCTCAGGGTAATCCAGTGGTCGGGGTGAAATGGAACTTAAGGTGTCGAACAGATTAGTCGGGTAGTCATCCATGGGTAGGATGTCATACATCTCAAATAATTCAGGTAATACCTGTTTGCTGATTTTGCGGTTTTCAAGCATGTAAGACACGCCGGAAGGTACTCGCAGATTATCTTCCAGCACATACATAGTTCCGTCGCCGCCACGTACCAGATCGCTACCGCAAATATGCGCCCAGGTGTTGTAGAGAGGCTTTATGCCTTCACATTCTTTTCGATAGTCTTTCGAACTGCGTAATAAGTCACGCGGGACGCGTTTATCCTTGAGGATTTTTTCGTCGTTGTAGATATCGGTAATAAACAGGTTGAGTGCCATCAGGCGTTGTTCCAACCCTTTCTCGATATGCTCCCATTCCTTTTGGCGAATCATTCGAGGAATGATGTCGAAAGGCCAATTGCGATCGATATTCTCCCCTTCGCTGTAGACAGTGAAGGTGATACCCATCGTGCGTATCGCCAGCTCAGCATTATGCTGCCGCTCTTTAAGCTCTTTGAGAGAGCTTTTTTTGAGGAAATTAGTGAGCTCTGTGAAGCCTGGCCGCGCCCTGTTTTTTGGCGTCAGAAGTTCATCATAAAAACCGGATTGATTCGTGTATTGCTTAAAGTCCATACAGTTGAGTTCGCCAGTATTTTAGATAGATCATGTTAACGCAATGTCTGCTTGAAATCAGAATTCAACTTCAAGAAGTTTGTAGTGTGTTTCTTCCATACCGAGGGACAAATAGGTCTGCTGGGCATTGGTATTGTCGTGCTCAACATACAAGCGAATGCCGCAGACATCAGTTGTATTTTTCGCCAGTTCGGTCACATGCGCGTACAGTCCGCCGAAGACGCCTTGGCGACGGTAATTCGGATCGATGTAGACGCTCTGAATCCACCAGAATAATCCATTGCGCCAGTCGCTCCATTCGAAGGTGATCCCCAGGCAGCCGACGGGGCCGCCGTCGGCTTCTGCGACCAGATAAAAGCCCAGGCTCGAGTCGCTGATCATACGTTCGACACCGGCCAGAATAGTCCCGGTGGGTAAGGTTTTATTTTCAGTTTCCTGAGCCATGGCCTGGTTGAAGGCCGCAATGGCAGCGATATCAGCGGGGGTTGCTCGACGAAAAATGGTCGTCATGTTAATTTGCCTCTCTAAAATTAATATTGGGTTGGTGCCTATGCCGATGTTGGCGACAGATGTTGATCAAAAAATTGATCCATCATGCCGTAACGATGGAGATTGACCTTGCGTCCGCTCAGACCATGTTTAGCACCTGGGTAATTCATGATTTCAAAGGCTAGATTTTCATCCTGAAGTGCCTGGTAAAGCTTCGTACTGTTGGTAAACAAGACGTTATCATCAGCCATGCCATGAATGACCAGTAGTTTGCCGTGTAAGTTATGCACATAGGGGAACACACTGCTAGACAGATACCCATCAGGATTGTGGCTCGGTAGTCCCAGGTAGCGTTCGGTATAATGGGTGTCGTACAAACGCCAATCAGTCACCGGCGCCACACTGACGCCGGCTATGAAGACCTCCGGGGCTTTCATCATCAGCATCAGCGTCATATAGCCGCCATAACTATGCCCAAATACGCCAACTCGGCGAGCATCAATCCAGGGCAGGCTGGTGGCATAGTTGACGCCAACCAGTTGGTCGCTGACTTCAACCTCGCCGAGTCTGCCGAAGATGGGATCCTCAAAAGCCTTGCCGCGATTGCTGCTACCGCGGTTGTCGAGTTGCAGCATGGCATAGCCCCGACTCGCCATGTAATGATGCCAAGGTGGAATCCATTCGTTGGTGACGCGCTGCACGCCCGGCCCGCCATAAACGGTGACAATCAGCGGGCATTGCACGCCTGGTGCGAGGTCCTTGGGCTTGATTAGGCGATAATGCAGTGTCTGGCCATCCTCGGCGCTTAATTGACCGAACTCCACCTTACCGCAGCTGTCGTGGTAGGGGTGAAAGGGATGGTGGGCGTCCACCTTGTTAGGTTCCAGGTCCAGGAGGACTTCGCCGGCGATGGTCTGGATCGAGACTGCCGGTGGCTGTGACGCCGAAGAGTAGCTGTCAATATAGTGCTGCAGACTCCGGCTTAATTCGACCTGATGACTTTGCCCGGTCGCGCTGATCCTGACAGGCTCAAGATGAGCATTCAAACTGCCTCGATATAGATGCTTTTCCAGCGGGGTGTCTGCGAAACCGTCAAAATAAATCGTCTCTCGGACCTCGTCAACGCCATGTAGATTGGCCACAACCCAGTCGCCGCTGGTGATTGTGTTTAACAACTGCCCTTCGATATTGTAACGATACAGGTGCCGGTAGCCCGAGCGCTCCGAGGCCCAAATAAATTCCTGCCCGGTTTGTAATGAGTGGAAGCAGTCGTGCAGGTTGATCCAGGTCGCTGCGGTCTCGGAGAGCAGGGTGGACACCGTATCCTGACGCTTGTGCCATAAGACCAAATCCAGGCGTTGCTGATTTCGAGACTGAATTTGAATGGCCAGTCGGGCGCTATCACCAAGCCAATTGACACGAGCGAGGTAGGTGTCTGGATCACGCTCAATCGCGGGCCAATGAATCTCCGCCGTCGTTATGTCGATGACTCCCAACCGTGTTCTGGCATTGGGTGTGCCGGCGTAAGGGTAGCGTTGGTCAAAGACACCAAAATGGTCGGCATCGATTTCATAGCGTTGGGAAAGTTCGACTGTGCCTTCGTCGACTTGAATGAAAGCGATTGACTGGCTGTCCGGTGACCACCAGTAGCCATCAAACCGGTGCATTTCTTCCTGCGCGATAAATTCGGCTACGCCATTGCTGATAGTGCCTGAACCATCAAGGGTCAGTTGCCGTTCCACGCCAGTTGCCACTTCAATGCAGAACAGGTTTTGATTACGGACGAAGCTCAGGAAGCGCCCGTCAGGGGAGAAGTGCAGGTCGGTTTCAAAAGTCACATCAGTGGTGAGCTGTTGTAGCGTCTCAGCCTGATCGAGATGGTATAGAAATAGATTGCCATTCAATGGGAACAGGATCGCGTTCGAGTTTGGTGACCAGAAGTACTCGACAATGCCGGTCTGAGTAATACGCTTACGCTCACGTCTGGCTTTCTCCTCGTCGGACAAGATCCGTTGGCCTGAGACCAGTTCGCTGGCATCTACCAACAGGCGAGTCTGTTGGGTCGCGACATTGAACTCCCACAGATCCAGGCGTTCAAAGTTTTCCTGACTTGGCTTGAGATAAGTTACTCGAGAGCCGTCCGGAGAAAATTTCAAGGCGACGGGTGACGAGCCATTGAGGTCAGGGTCGTTAAATATCCGGTGCAGTGTCAGTTGGGTCATGAGTTTTGAGGCCTGATTCGCGCTGTGTTGGTGATGTTGTTGATTTAATAATCAGAAATTCGATAACTAAGGTTGTCGATGTTCCGCCATTGCGAGCCGGGTCAGGTTCACCGGAAGGTTGTCCTGTATGACAATGTTGTCTTCAATCCGGATCCCGCCATAGGGTAGCAGTTCGTCAATCATCGACCAGTTAATTTTGGCTTGATGGGGTCCCTGCTTGAGTTTTTCCAAGAGCATGGGAATAAAATATAGTCCCGGTTCGATGGTAAAAACCTGTTGGTTTTGGATGTCGCGTGTCAATCGTAGGGCTGGATATTTCTCTGGCGCCGATTTTTCTTCGCCTTGCCTGGATTGCTGAAATCCACCAACATCATGAGTTTGTAAACCGAGGAAATGACCGAGACCGTGGGGCAGAAAGCTAAAGGTCAAGTTAGTCTCGAGCATCTCATCCACAGACATGTTGACACAGCCAGACTCAAGGAGCAGCTGGCCAATTCTGCGATGCATTTTTTCGTGAAGATCAGCATAGTTCATGCCGACTTGGATATCGCTGATGATGCCCAAATGATGCTGGTCGAGGCTCGTCACCAGATCTTGAAAGATGCCTGATCGAGCAGCATAGGTGCGAGTAATATCTGCCGCATAGCCATGAAAGCTCGCGCCGGCGTCGATGAGAAGTGAATTCAGGTCGGCGCTGGCTAGGCGTTGCTGAGCGTAAAATTGATAGTGGAGTACAGCGCAATGTTCATTCTGAGCGACGATGGCACCATAGGGTGCCTGTTGCTCACGATGCTGGATAGCGCCTAGGTAAGCGTGGGCAATTTCGAATTCTGATTGGCCGGCGCGGAAGCTCGTCTCTGCGACGCTATGGCCCTTGACGGCTATCTGGTTGGCTCGGCGTAGACAGGCAATCTCATAGTTAGTCTTGTAAGCGCGCTCGTAATGCAGAGCACTCAAGGCCGCCGGGGTATTGATGGCTGACATGCCCCATTCGCGGGCAAGATCAACTTGCTCGCCGATAAATAGCAGGTTTTGCGGGTCACCGATCAAGCGCTGAGCATCTTGCAGAGATTGGATCGATTGGATTTCCCAGTGATCGACCCAGAAGCCCTGTGGCGCAGCGGGTGTCAGGTGCCAATAATCCTCTGGCTGGCTATACAACAAACGCGGTTTGTGGCCACTGCGAATCAGCAGAAAGGAATCGGGCACGTCCACCAGCGGTAACCAGGCCTTGAAGTGAGGATTGACCACAAAAGGATAATGGTGATCGTCCAAAAAACACGGTTGCAATGTGCCTGAGGCAATCAAAACGCCAGCGCAGCCGGCGAGAATCGCAGCTTCGCTGTAGTATTGCTGCAGTCGCGCTAGATGTTCCGGGTAAAGTCCGGCTAAGTCGGTGGAAATCATCGTCATGCCTATATCCTTGTTCGCAAGTAGGCCAGGGGTCAGTCGAGCGGCGTGGCAGTATAATACCATAGGGTCTGGCATTGGCGGGCGAAGCTGGACAGGAGTTTGGCGATGTTCATAATGGGCCAACGTTCACTCAATACAGAGGTTGTACCTAAAATGGGCACGCATGGTTTTGAATATCTAACGATTGTTACACTTTTGGCGTTACTTCAATTTATCTGGCTTGGTGTACGCGTCGGAGCCGCCCGGGGGAAGTACGGGATCAGCGCGCCAGCGACGACGGGGCATGACCTATTCGAGCGCCACTATCGAGTGCATTACAACACACTAGAAGCCCTGGTGGTGTTTATTCCTGCGCTGTGGGCATTTGGTTACTATATCGACCAATATGGGGCGGCGGGTCTCGGTGTGATTTATTTGATAGGGCGCCTGATCTATGCCATCAGTTACGTGAAAGATCCGAAAGCGCGAGGTATGGGAATGCTTTTTTCGTCATTGCCAGTCTATGTTTTGTTGCTGGGCGGCCTTGGGGCTGCGGTCTGGGATCTGTTGGTCGGTTGATGCGTGTGGGCTAGCGGCTGACCCGGAAGGTGGTGGGCGCCGCGCCGCGCCACCCAGAAAAAGATGCTCAAAAAGTGGTTCTGGTTGCCGATAGGAGTATTTCTCTTGCGGTCATACTTGGCGCCGGTGGAGGTGCCGTGGTATACAGGTGCTGATATCAATAGGATAGGGCTCGAGACGTGGCTGACGTTCTACCAGGCCGGGCGGGCCAAGTTTGATTCAAAAATTTTTCGATAAATTCATTAGGGCCAGCATCCTACCGTCAAGCAGCGCTAGGAATGTGACGACCTCACAGGAGTGAACGATGGCTGTAGTTGATTACAATGCCCCACAGTCTGTCCAGGAAGCGGTTGCATTGCTCTCCGGATCCGACATTAAGACGAAAGTGATGGCAGGTGGTACAGACTTAATTATTCAATCGAAGAGCCAGGCGGTTGAACCGTTGCGAGTGGTGGATCTTAAACATATCGCTGAGATGATGTCTTATAGCCTCGATGATGGCGGATTGTCTCTAGGTCCCTGCATGTGTTGCGCGGAATTTACTGCCCTGCATGACGTTGAAATGCTGTACCCAGGTTTGGTCGAAGCCGCTTATCTCATCGGCTCAACCCAGGTTCAGGGGCGGGCCAGTATAGGTGGAAACCTCTGTAACTCCTCGCCTGCCGCAGACACGATCCCGGCCCTGATTGCGATCGGTGCCAAATGTCTGATCGTCGGTGCGGGTGGCGAGCGGACAGTAGCCGTTGAAGATTTCGTCACTGGCGTAGGGCGTAACTGCATGCAACCCGGTGAATTGTTACAGCGTATCTTGGTTGCTCGACCCGCGCCGGGTAGCCGTGATGCCTATTTGAGATTTATCCCGCGTACGGAGATGGATATCGCGGTGGCCGGTGCCGGTGTCAGCGTTACCCTCGACAGCCAAGGCGTCTGCACCGCCGCTCGGATTGCTATTGGGGCTGTGGCACAAACGGCACTACTGGTGGCGAGCGCCGCAGATGCGCTTGTCGGTACTAAATTAGATGAAGCCTCGGTGGCTAAGGCTGCTGCTGTTGCCTCTGCTGCGGCCAGTCCGATCACAGATCGACGGGGAACCATTGAATTCCGCCGTCACATCGTTGGTGTGTTGGTGAAAAGAGCCACCCTCATAGCAAAAGAACGCGCTCAGGCGAGTTTGTAGGAGAATCCGTATGGCAAAATTACATATCACCACATCGATTAATGGCGAAGCGACAGAGTTTCTCTGTGAGCCTCATGAAACCCTGTTAGACGTTTTGCGTAACGATTTACAGATGACCGGCACCAAAGAAGGCTGTGGTTCCGGTGACTGCGGTGCATGCTCCGTGACTGTGGACGGTCGCCTGACCTGTGCTTGTCTGGTCCTGGGTGTTGAAGCTGCTGGACGTGAGATTGGCACCATCGAAGGCATTGGTAGCAGCGATAAGCTCAGCGTCATTCAGGAAAAATTTCTTGAACATGCCGCTTTACAATGCGGAATTTGTACGCCTGGCTTGGTAGTTTCTACTCAAGCATTACTCGAACAGAACCCCAATCCGACCGAAGCCGAGGCTCGGTATTTTTTGGCAGGGAATCTCTGTCGTTGTACGGGCTACGACAAAATCATTCGCGCGGTGCTTGATGCCGCCGCCACCATGAGGGGAGCAGCTTAAGCCATGAGTGAAGCACGAGAGTTCAAGTACATCGGCCAGAGCACGATCCGTCCAGATGGTTTCGACAAAGTCACGGGACGGGCTAACTATGGCGCTGATCTAAGTTTGCCAGGCATGATCTGGGGGAAAATACTGCGTAGTCCCCATGCCCACGCTATTATCAAACGCCTCGATACCAGTCGAGCTGAGGCGTTCCCAGGGGTGCTCGCAGTGGCGACTCACAGTGACTTCCCCAGTGTCACTGATCAGGCGATCGAGAGTGGTGAAGGCAGTTTGACTCTGCTCGACCTGGCCCGAAATGTCCTGGCTAAAGATAAAGTGTTGTATCACGGTCACGCGATTGTCGCGATTGCCGCCAAGACCTCAGCCATTGCCGAGCAGGCACTGGCGCTGATCGATATTGAGTATGAAGTGCTCAAGCCCGTCATGGATGTCCGTGAAGCCATGGCCGCTGGCGCGCCAATTCTACACCCTGATATGTTTACCCAAGGTTTAGCCGAAAAGCCGACGACCGCATCCAATGTCGCGACCCGGCTGGAATATAAGATGGGTGATATTGAGGCAGGTTTTAAGGACGCCGACGTGGTCGTCGAGCGAGAGTTTTATACGCCAACTGCGCACCAGGGTTATATCGAGCCCCATGCCTGCACTGTTCGATTCGAGAAAGATGGCCAGTCAATGATCTGGTGCTCGACTCAAGGACATTTTGATGTGCGCGCCAGTACTGCCAAGTTACTGGCGATGGATCTGGGTAAGCTAAAAGTGATTGCCAGCGAAATCGGTGGTGGCTTCGGTGGCAAGACAACGGTCTACCTGGAACCCGTGGCGTTGATTCTGTCGCGCAAGTCTGGTCGTCCGGTGAAGATGATCATGGACCGTGATGAGGTTTTCAAAGCGACTGGGCCTGGCTCGGCGACTCGTTCCTGGGTCAAGATCGGTGCCCGTAAAGATGGCACTATCACCGCTATGCAAGGTCGTCTGGCCTATGAAGCCGGTGCCTTTAAGGGTTCGCCAGTTATGATGGGCTGCATGACCGCATTTACCCCCTATGCTGTGTCTAACATGTATATCGAGGGGTTTGACGTAGTGGTCAATAAAGCCAAGGTAGCGGCTTATCGAGCGCCGGGTGCACCACAGGCGGAATTCGCGGTTGAGATGCTGGTGAATGAGTTAGCAGTGAAACTAGGCCGCGATCCTATCGATTTACGTCTGCAAAATGCAGCCCAGGAAGGTACTCAGACTATCTATGGTCCGAAATTTAAGCGGGTTGGATTGGTAGAGTGTCTCGAAGCCGCGCGCGACTCAAAGCATTATCAGCAAGCCCTAGCTGCAAATCAGGGTCGTGGTGTTGCTGCGGGTTTTTGGTTCAATGTCGGTGGCCAGTCCAGTGTGCATATTAATATGAATCCGGATGGCACTGGAACGATAGTCGAAGGCTCACCAGATATCGGTGGCTCTCGTGCTTCCATGCAAATGATGGCTGCGGAGGCTATGGGTATTGAGCCCGGGCGACTCAAGCCGATTATCGGCGACACAGAAAACGTGGCATTTAGTGCCGGTACCGGTGGCAGTCGTACGACGTTTGCGACGGGCATGGCGGTCATTGAGGCGGCAGAAGATGTGGTTGCGCAGATGAAGCAGCGGGCGGCATCCATGTGGAATGTGACCGCAGAACAGGTTGAATGGGTTGACGGCGTGGCATTGAATACGGCCGGAGAAGATCGTCTGAGTCTCGCGGAAATCTGTGCTGGCGCCGATAGAACCGGTGGCCAAATTTCAGGCCGGGGCAATATCAATGCCCGTGGCGCGGGTCCGAGTTTCGCAGTTCATCTTTGTGACGTCGAGGTAGATAAGGATACCGGTAAGGTCGATGTTGTGCGCTACACGGCGGTGCAGGATGCCGGCAAGGCGATTCACCCCAAGTATGTCGAAGGTCAATATCAAGGCGGTGCGGTACAGGGTATCGGCTGGGCGCTGAATGAAGAGTACATCTACAGCGCTGATGGCCTGCTAGAAAACGCTGGGTTTCTTGATTATCGTATTCCTGTCGCATCAGACCTGCCAATGATCGATGCCATTATTGTTGAAGTACCGAATAACTTTCATCCCTACGGTGTTCGGGGTGTTGGTGAGTCAGGCATTATTCCGCCGTTAGCAGCGGTAGGTTATGCGGTGGAGAATGCCATTGGTGTGCCCGTGACTGATCTGCCCTTGTCGCCGCCGCGGGTCTTTAATTTGATTCAAGGTAAGGGCTAATTCGCTTTCGTGTCAGGGCCATCCTGTTTACTCAGCAAACAGGATGGCCGAGCTGCAATAGAGGGTGTTTAAGGATAGGTGCATGGCCAGGGTGACGTTTTCCAGTACGCAGCAGCAATTCACCGTCGACGCTGAATGTGAGGTAGACGCGGGCAACTATCGTGAGTTGATAGCTGCTATTACGAGTCGCTACCCAGCGCTGGATCGGGCTGAGTTGCTGCAGATGGCTGTGGCTATTGACGGCGAAATTATTCATGAGCCTTTGCTCGAATTAGTCGATTCGGACAGTGAAATTCATTTTTTTCACTTTATCGCCGGCGGATGAACATTAGCAGACAACCAGATGGCCACGACGCAACCGGACAACCACAATTCGTCTGGCAGCTTGAAAGTGAGCAGCTTAAAGTAGTCGTTAGCGAGTATGGCGTTCGACTGATGGCGGTCTATGTTCGCGATAAAAACCACGTGCAACGTAATGTCGTGTTGGGGTTGGCTTCCACCGAAGATTATCGACAAGACACGGCGTCCCTAGGTGCAGTGGTGGGGCGGTTCGCGAATCGTATTCGTGATGCACGTTATGATGATGGCGGCCATGAGGTTTGCCTGGATAAAAATCATGGCTTACATCATTTACATGGTGGAGAGTTAGGCTTTGAAGATGTCCTGTGGCAGGCAGCGGCAACCACAACCGGGGTGTGCTTTACTTATCGCAGTGTTGATGGCGAACAGGGCTATCCCGGTGATCTCGACGTTTCAGTAACACTCAGTCTTATGGGCGACTCATTGGGTTACCACTATCAGGCAATCAGCAATCGCGACACGATTATCAATTTAACAAATCATGCCTACTTTAATCTGGACGGTGCTACCACTGGCGAGGGGGATATCCGTAACCACGAGCTGCAGATTGCCGCCGGAGCATATCTGCCCATCGATAAGGACGTATTGCCAACCGGCGAGATCAAAGCGGTAGCAGACACTGCGTTTGATTTTTCGCAACCAGCAAATATCGGTAGCAGATTGGTGCTTGGGGATGAGCAATTAAGTTTGGGGCTTGGTTTTGATCACTGTTTTGTTTTGAATCAAACACCAAACGGTGACGATGATGGCGCGTTGGCCCAGCCAGTTGCCAGACTTTACAGTCCAGAATCCGGCATAGTGCTGGAAATATTGTCGTCTGAACCTGGCTTGCAATTCTATACAGGAAACTACCTGCCGAAGCCTCATGCGGGGTTGTGTCTGGAAACTCAGCATTTCCCTGACAGTCCGAATATGCCCCATTTTCCCTCGACGCGTCTAGCTGCTGGCGCCGTCTTTGATAGCACTTCGATCTATCGTTTTACTGCTCAATAGTCTCGTTGGCAGCCATAGTTTGGTTGGCAGCCATAGATTGGTTGGTAATTATGGCAAACAGCAAGGGCGTTGTAAGAGTTTCTGTATAAGAAGCGCTGATGCATGCCCAGGCGCGCCGAAGCGTCGATGTCGGAGCAGAGTTTCCGAAGCATGAGTGCTCAGTCCGGATAGCCATCGGGGTTTTTTTGCTGCCAACGCCAGGCATCCCGGCAGATATCTTCAAGACTCTTTTCCGCTCGCCAGCCTAATTCGTTCAGTGCTTTGGTCGGGTCAGCATAATATTCGGCGATATCGCCTTCGCGGCGTGGACCCACCGCATAGGGTAGTGTCAGGTGGTTGGCGGTCTCGAAGGCGTGGATGACATCCAGTACCGAGTGGCCGACTCCGCTGCCGATATTATAGGTTACCAATCCCGGGTTCTCTGCGAGCTTATTAATGGCCGCCAAGTGGCCGCGGGCCAGGTCCACCACATGAATATAGTCACGAATGCAGGTGCCGTCTGGGGTAGCATAGTCCTGGCCAAAAACCACCAGTTGTTTAAGCTTACCAACGGCGACCTGACTGACAAAGGGTAGTAAGTTATTGGGTGTGCCGTGGGGATCCTCGCCGATCTCGCCACTGGCATGGGCGCCGCCAGGATTAAAATAACGTAGCCTGGCCACATTGAACATGGGGTTGGCGATACAGACATCTTCCAAGATTTTTTCGATAAACAGTTTAGAACGACTATAGGGGTTCGTAGCATCTATAATCGGTGACGATTCATCGATGGGAATTTTTTCGGGCTCACCGTAGACAGTGGCGGATGAGCTGAATACCAATCGATTCACTTCGTGGCGCAGCATGCAATCGACCAGGTTAAGGGTCGTATTGATATTGGTGTAATAATAATTCAGCGGTTCACGAACAGACTCGCCCACAGCTTTGAGTCCGGCGAAATGGACGACCGCGTCGAATTGCTGGCTGGCAAACAGTTGATCGAGGGCCTTGGCCTCAAGCAGGTCAACTCTGTGCAGGGCGACCTTGGACTGAGTCAGTGCTTCGACTCTAGCGACCGCCGTGGCCGAGCTGTTAGCAAGGTTGTCAGCAATCGTCACTTGGTGGCCAGCAAGCGTAAGCTCGACGGCGGTGTGTGAGCCGATATAGCCTGCACCGCCGGTTAACAATATCTTCATCGAAGGCGCATTTGAAGATGAGTCTCAAGTTCGCCGATGGCCTGTTCGCTGTTGAGTACTTTAATGGTGGTCATGCCCAAAGCCTTGGCTGGCTTGAGATTGATGCCCAGGTCGTCAAGGAATATGGCCTCGCTAGGTTCGATTTCCAGTGTATCGCAGGCCAGCCGATAGATCGCGGGGTCTGGTTTGCGAATGCCGGCCTTGCTGGATTCGATAACCGTATCGAATAGCGCCATGACCTCCTCGAATTGCGCAACCCGTTGCGGATCCCGTGCCATACCGGCGCCGCTGCCTGCATTTTTGACATTATTAGTAATGCAGCCGACCTTCATTGTCGCTTTGATCAACGTCAGTGCCTTGACCATTTCGGGGCGAATTTCGCCGGATAGTAAAGCCAGGATTTGTTGTCCCCTGACAGCATGGCCTTGTGTGAGTGCCTCGTCCGCAAACAATTGGTCGAAGGCAGCCACGTCGATTTGAGCACTCTCCAGTTGTGCCCAAGCATTGGACTCAGGGTTTGTTGAGTTAATGGCTCGAATAAAGTCCACAGGCAAATTCTCGGCCTGCTCAAACCGGTTGAATGCTTCAAATGGACTCGAAGTCATGACGCCACCGAAGTCCCATAACACTGCTTTATACATAATTACTCACTCACATTGATTTCAAACATGGCAGAATCTGGCCGGGCTAAGCCGCGCTGAGAAGAATTAATCGCGTCGATCATCAATCTCACGTTAGGCGAATTTGGGAATTCGTCTATGGCTTGTTGCACTGCAACCTCAAGTCTTAGTTCACGCATGAACAGGATGCGAAATGCTTTTCTGACTTCGGCAATGTCAGCGGCGCTATAGCCGGCACGTTCCATGCCGACCTTGTTGATAACACGCATATGCGCTGGAAATCCCTCTGCGATAGTGAACGGCAGAACATCTTGAATGGTTCGGGACATGCCGCCGACCATTGCGGCTCTGCCGATATGGCAGAATTGATGAATGGCAGAGAGTCCGCCTATGTTGGCATGGTCGCCGATGGTAACGTGACCGGCGAGGGTCGCACTATGAGATAAAACCACGTGATTGCCAACCTCACAGTTGTGCGCGACGTGAGCATGGGCCAGTAATGTACAGTCATCACCGATGCTCGTCATACTGCCGGCTTCAGTGCCGCTATGGATGCTGACAAATTCTCTAATGATGTTTCTGGCGCCGACGCGAGTGTAGGTGATCGTGTCAGGAACGTGTTTCTGGTCCTGGGATTGAATGCCTATGGTGGCAAATGGGAATATTTCCGTGTCGTCGCCAATTTCGGTGTAAGGGTCAACAACAACATGGGATCGCAGAATGGTATTCACGCCGATCGTGACATTGGCGCCAACGGTACAGAAGGGGCCAATGACGCAATTCTCACCAATTTTCGCCGTTGGATCTACGACTGACATTTTATCGATCTTGATCATGATGTTCTCCTGCGACCTTAGGTCGCCATACGAGGTGCTAGCCCATCTATAAAATAATGACTGTCAGCCTGAAAATTCTTCCATTGGCGGCTTGTTAGGTCAACGGAGCTTAAGCCTGAGTGCGAATGAGTGCGAATAAGCAGGCATAATACCACTGTCCGGCGTACAGGAAAGCCTATTCCGGTGTTAATCGATAGGTGATAAGCCCGGATGTGACGGGCGTGTTTTCCCGCGTGGCGAACAGGGAACCTTCGTATGGGTGCTGTAAGATGCACATTTGAGTTTATAGATCGAGCTGATTTTTGGACATGGTCTCTCAACTAACAATTAATCCCGCCCGCGGCGTAGTAAATCCCTAGCATAATCGGTGGTCAATCCGCAAAGCGCAATAGTGGACGTTCGTCCATTATTGAGTGGCCATCCTTAGTTTTCTTTTTAACGACCAATGCTATAATTCTAGGCTCATTTCATCACAGGCGAGGGCGAACCGGAGCCATTCAAGTACCGGCAGCCCGTTTTCTATGCAAGATCAAAAAAAACCAATAAGTCCTCCCCTAGATCGATCACTTGTCGATAAACATTCGTTCACCCGCGAGGAATTGCTCGAATGTGGCCATGGTCGGTTGTTTGGGCCAGGGCGGGCGCATTTACCGATTGATGAAATGTTGATGGTTGACCGTATCGTTGATATCAACGAAACCGGTGGCACTCATGGTAAGGGTAAAATTCGCGCTGAGTTGGATATCCACCCGGACCTTTGGTTTTTTAAGGTGCACTTTGTGGATGATCCTGTGATGCCCGGATGCTTAGGGCTTGATGCGCTTTGGCAATTGGTAGGTTTCTACCTGGCCTGGAAGGGCAATTGGGGCATCGGTCGAGCGCTTGGTTGTGGTAAGGTCGCGTTCCGCGGTCAGGTATTGCCGACTGCGAAAAAGCTAGAATACGATATTGATTTAACCCGAGTTCGTGAAGGCAAGACAGTGCTCGGCATTGCCAACGCCAGGGTATTGGTGGACGGTGTGCAAATATACGTTGCCGAGGATATTAAGGTCGGATTGTTTTCTTCTCTGGACGAATTTTAGGTGCTCTTATGAAACGTGTTGTCATTAGCGGAATGGGTCTGGTTTCGCCGCTGGGTAATAATAAGATGGAAACCTTAGAGTCTCTTCGAGAAACGCGATCCGGTATCAAGTTTCAGGAAGAATATAAGGAAATGGGGTTGCGGAGCCACGTGGCCGGTAGTATCGATATTGATATCGATGGTCAGATTGACCGCAAGCTCCGTCGGTTTATGGGTGATGCCGCCGCATTTTCCTACATAGCGCTGGTTGAGGCTATTATGGATGCCGGGCTCGAAGAGTCAGAAGTGTCTAATGTGCGCACCGGGATAGTCGCCGGATCGGGCGGTGCCTCATCGTCTAATTTGATCGAGGCATCTGACATCTTGCGTACCAAGGGGCTCAAGCGGATTGGGCCCTATCGTGTGACTCGAACGATGAGTTCTACGGTATCGGCCTGTCTGGCAACAGCTTTCAAAATTAAAGGTGTGAACTACTCAATAACATCCGCGTGCTCCACCAGTGCCCACTGTATTGGCCATGCTATGGAGCTCATCCAGCTGGGTAAACAAGATATTGTTCTTGCCGGTGGTGGTGAAGAAGAGCATTGGAGTATGACCTCATTGTTTGATGCCATGGGTGCGTTGTCAACTCAGCGTAACGATGCGCCGGGCACGGCATCTCGTGCGTATGACAAGGATAGGGATGGCTTTGTTATCGCTGGTGGCGGTGGATTTCTCGTGGTCGAAGAACTTGAACATGCGAAAGCCAGAGGCGCGAAAATTTATGCGGAACTGGTCGGCTATGGCGCAACTTCCGACGGCTTCGATATGGTCTCGCCGTCAGGAGAGGGCGGTCAGCGGGCCATCGAGATGGCGCTTTCAACGGTTAACGCCAAGGTGGATTATATTAATGCACACGGGACCAGTACGCCTGCTGGCGATATCCCTGAAATTAATGCTATTCGCAGTGTCTTTGGCACGGAAATACCGCCGATATCCTCTACCAAGTCCTTGTCTGGCCATTCCTTAGGCGCCGCGGGCGTTCACGAGGCAATCTACAGTTTGTTGATGCTAGAGCATGACTTTATCTGCGCGTCAGCGAACGTTGATAACCTTGATCCTGCTGTTGGTGATGCGCCGATCGTGACGTCAAGAATTGATAATGCTGGGCTGAATACGGTGATCTCTAATAGCTTTGGCTTTGGCGGTACGAATGCAGTACTCGCGTTTCAGAGATTCAACGGCTGAGTACGTTAGTTTTTTCAAGCTAAGCTATCCTAGTCAGTATCTGTGTCATAAATTAATCCATCTAGTCTCTCACCTAAATGGATTAATCATTTCTTAACAATACACCTCAGAACTTAATCATTGCCCGCTATATATTTGCACGACTTCATGCTTGAATGTTGGGGTAGAGTTTCGGGCAGGCCGGCAATATATAATGAATAGAGCTAAAGTCGTTATTATCGAAGACGAGCCGGATATCATCGAGGTCATGAGCTACAACCTGACACGTGAAGGTTTTCTGGTCAGTGCATCTAGAAATGGTGTCGACGGCTTGAGTCTGGTGCGTAACCAGTCGCCAGCACTGGTCTTACTCGATTTGATGTTACCTGGTATCGATGGGTTATCGATCTGCCAGCAACTTAAATCTGATCCGATTACGCGGGACATCTCCATCATTATTGTCTCGGCTAAGGGTGAAGAAAGTGATGTGGTGATTGGTCTTGGTCTTGGTGCTGACGATTATATAGCCAAGCCTTTCAGCCCAAGAGAGCTTTTGGCGCGGGTCAAAGCCGTGTTACGGCGTAGCCCCCGGCAGGAAGGTCATCATAAGGATCGTATACAAATCAAAGAGTTAATGATCGACACCGTTCGTCATGAAGTCTCTATTTCCGATGTTCAAATCAAGCTTACGGCAACAGAGTTCAAGTTGCTGTTCCAACTTGCCTCGCAACCGGGGCGAGCGTTTACTCGAGAGCAATTGCTCAATCGAGTCGTTGGTGATGGTGTCATTGTAGTCGATCGAAATATCGATGTGCACATCCGCTCTGTCCGCAAAAAGCTGGGTCATTATAGTCAGATGATTGAGACGATCAGAGGCGTCGGTTATCGTTTTAAGGAGGACTAGATTAAACCCATGTTACGCTCGCGGTTTCTATGGCAGTTATATGGTGCATTTGGCATCACTATTTTAGTCTGCACCCTGATTTTTGGTTTTTTCACTTCTAGTCAAGTTCAAAAGGATGCGAGGCAGCAGGTGCATGCTGGCTTGCTGGCAGAAGCATCTCTTTTACGCCTTATGTTTACCAATGACCTGGTGAATTCGACGCCAATTAACCTGCAAAACGTCACAGAGCTGTTTGAGAAAAGCCAAACACGAGTGACCATCATTGACCGGCAGGGTGCTGTATTGGCGGATAATCGAGAATCACCCAGTTTGATGGATAATCATAGTCAACGTCCGGAGATCATTCGGGCGCGGTTGAGCGGGACTGGCGATTCTGAACGCTTTAGTAAAACCCTTGGACGCAACCTATTATACGTTGCGCTGCGGGTAAAGTCGGCTGATGTCATACTCGGCTACGTGAGAGTCGCGGTGCCGATGCAAGCGGTAGAAGCTCAGTTGGCTGGCCTTAGAAATCAGATTTTGATCAGTGTGTTAGTCATTACTGGGTTATTTTTGATTTTTGGTTTTTTTCTAACAAGGATCTTCACTCGCCCGATTATTGAAATCACAAGAATAGCTACGCGAATGGCCGATGGTGAGCTGGGCTTGCGTTTGGCACGGTTTCGTCGAGATGAAATTGGTGAGTTGGGCGCCGCTTTGAATAACTTGGCGCAAGGTGCCGAAGATCGAATCGTCGCGTTAACTAATAGTCGTGACGAAATTTCAGCTGTGTTGTCGGGTTTGAATGAAGGGGTTATCGCCGTAGATCTGAAGCAGAGGATCGTTCACATTAATTCGGCGGCGCGGCAGATGCTAAACCTTGAGCGACATGATCTAACCGGTTTGCCGCTGTGGGAATTAGTGCGAGACAGTGAGCTTTGTGATGCTGTCGACGCCTGTATGGGTAAGCAAAATAACGTTGATGGCATTTTGAAAAGAGAGGGTCGTACCCTCGGTCTCTCGGTCCTTTTAATGCGTAATCAAGCGACGAATTCGCCTATAGGCGCGATTGTTGTACTTGAAAATGTTACGGAGGTGATGCGCTTGCAGCGAATTCGTACAGATTTCGTGGCGAATGCGTCACACGAGCTGAAAACCCCCATCGCCGCTATTCGAGGCTTTGCGGAAACGATTATTGACGACCCTAGCATGGAGGATGAGACTCGGCATCACTTCATAGATAGGATTCGTAGCCAGGCTGCGCGGCTTGACAAGATTGTGCAGGATCTCATTCAGTTGTCTCGAGTAGACTCGCCAGTCAAAGTTCAGCTGGACGGCGATATTGATCTTGTCAGCTTGCTTCAACAGGTGTTTAAGGCAAAGTCTGAGGATGCGGTTGATAGCGGCGTGATGATGGATATCGATGTGCCGAAAGTACCTGTGACTGTCAAGGGTGAGCGAGGTGCGCTTGACCAGATGGTGAGCAACTTGCTGGAAAATGCGATTAAGTATTCGCGACAAATCGATGGCCACGTTCATCTGCGTTTAGTGGTTCAAGCTGGCGTTGCCATCATTGAAGTGGAGGATGATGGCATCGGGATTCCTGCTGAAGAGCAACAAAGGATCTTCGAGCGTTTCTACCGAGTTGACCGAGCACGGTCGCGCGAGCAGGGCGGTACAGGCCTAGGTTTGTCCATCGTTAAACATGTTGCCCAATCTCACAGAGGTAGCGTCTCGGTGACGAGTAAAGCAGATGAAGGGTCGATATTCGTTGTGCGTCTGCCGATTGCCCGTAGTGGTCAATCGGCGAGTTCGCCGGCAGTCAATGGTTGATGGCAGCGTTCACAACTGGCGAAGAATTTCGCGGGCTGCATGGTGCCCGGGCAAACCGCTGACGCCGCCACCAGGGTGGGTCCCCGCACCGCAGAGATAAAGGCTATTGATCTCTGTTTTGTATTGGCCCATGCCGAGCATCGGGCGGGCGGAGAATAGTTGGTCGAGACTGAGTCTGCCGTGGAAAATATCGCCGCCGATCAGGCCAAATTTTTGCTCAAGATCCCAGGGCGAATGAATTTGACGACCGACCACTCGATCGGTGAATCCAGGGGCGTAGCCATTCACTGTGTCGATAATCAAGTCCGCCACAGATTCTCGATGTTGATCCCAATTGGCACCAAGCCCCGGATCGAACTGCTGGCAGAACAGGCTGGCGACGTGCTGACCCGCCGGTGCGAGTCCGGGATCAACAATGCTCGGAATCAACATTTCAACGATAGGTGCAGCAGACCAGCCGTGCCGACGCGCATCCGTATACGCCTGATCCATATACTCTAGGGAGGGGGCCATGATGATCCCGGCTTCCAGATAGCCCGGAATGCTGCTAGCGGTAAATTCAGGCAGCCTGTCGAGGGCAACATTCATGCGGAATGTGCCACTTTGGCACTTATAATCCGCAAAATGACTGAGCACGTCGGCGCTAACATCGGCCGGGTCCAGCAAATTTTCAAACAGCAGTTTGGGGTTCACATTGGCGATCACCAAGTCGGCTTTGATGGCGCTGCCATCTGCTAGGTGGACTGTGCTGGCGCGCCCGCCTGTGACCTCCACCCGACTGACTTTCGCATCAGTTTGGATCGTCACACCACGAGCCATGGCCTCTGCTGCCATGGCTTGGGTGATTGCGCCCATACCGCCCACCGCATGGCCCCAGATACCTGACTTGCCGTTGACCTCGCCCACCACATGATGCAACAGGACATAAGCTGAGCCAGGCGAGTAGGGGCTGGCAAAGTGCCCAACAATGGCATCGAAGCCCAGTAGTGATTTGATGGCATCTGATTCGAACATGTCATCCAGTAGCTCACCGGCACTGACAGAGAATAACTTCAACAAGAAGCGTTTCTGACGGTTATTTAGCTGGCGAAACACCCGACTCAGATTAAACAGCTTCAGCAGATCGCCAAAGCCAATATCCATTAGGTTCGGAGGCGTCATGAGCATGACGTCCTTGACGACAGGCACGACCTCGTCCAATAGACGGTAATACTGACCCAATTGCTCGGCGTCCGCCTGAGAAAACTGGGCTAAATTCTGCACTGTATCTTTAAGATCTGGATGGCTGACCAGGCTCCGGCCGTCTGGCATCGGCAGGTAATTATTGAAGCGCCGAGGAAGAATCTTGAGGCCGTGCTGGTGTAGATTCAAGTCGGCGATGATTTTCGGATGCAGAAGACTCACCGTATAACTTGCTACGGAGTTACGAAAGCCAGGGTGAAACTCTTCTGTGACAGCGGCACCACCGACAATGCTTCGGCGCTCAAGGATCGTCACCTTTAGGCCCGCTTTAGCAAGGTAGGCTGCGCAAACCAGGCCATTGTGCCCGCCACCGATAATTACTGCGTGTTGACTCATGAGCTTACTCTTGTTTTGGGTTACTCTTTTTTTTGGATTAAAGGGCATTTGCCGTCAGGCGATAATAATACCTGAATGCGCTGCTCGTGTTTTGACTCAGTTGAGCCTGTTGGTGTATCGTACGCGCGCTCTGCAAGGCGCTCCTACATTGGGCCAGCGTGATGACAGTAGACGCGGACTTACCCTATGCCAGATTCTCTTGCTGATGAAACGCAAGTTTTAGATAAACCCCAGTTAAATATCTGGCAGCTCGCCTGGCCGGCAATTGTCAGTAATCTATTATTCTCTGTGATTGGCCTTGTGAGTATCAAAATCGTCGGTTCTCTTGGCGCCTCGGCAGTCGCGTCAGCGACCACAGGGAATCGAATATTTTTCGCCCTGCAGGCCATCATGATGGCGATTTCGGCGGGTACCACCGCCATGGTAGCACGATCTGTCGGTGCCAAAAATTATACGGAAGCCGCCAAGGTAACGAGCGTATCACTCTGGGTTGGCAACGTAGTTGCTGTGCTATTGATGGTCCCGTGCATTATCTTTGCCAGCGAGATGGCGGGTATCTTCGGCCTGGATGAAGCAACGACCGCGGATGCCGCGAGGTTTATTCAGTGGATTAGTGTCTTCAATGTTGCTTTTGCCATCAATATGATCCTCAGCGCCTCGTTGCGCGCGGCGGGAGATACCCGTACACCATTATGGATTGGGGTGCTCACCAACGTCGTCAATGTGGCGTTGGTCTATTGGCTGGTATTTGGTGGTTATGGTGTTCCAGCGATGGGCGTCGCCGGAGCTGCTATCGCTAATGGGCTGTCATTCGCCCTCGCTGCGATGGTCTATTTGGGTCTGTGGTATGGCGGGCGATTAAAGGTTGGCGTGGGTGGCCGTGGTTCCATGACGGAAAAACGTATCCGTCAGTTGATCGATATTGGTTATCCAGCCGGCGTGGAGCAGCTGGTGTTCCAGTTGGGTTTTCTCGCTTTTCTGTGGCTGGTGGGCTACTACGGTACGGCGGCATTTGCGGCTTACGGTATTGGCGTGCAAATACTGTCGCTGTCCTTTGTGGTCGGGTTCGGCTTTTCTATCGCTGGGGCAACCCTGGTGGGCCAGCATATGGGGGCTAAAGATCCCCAGGGCGCCATGCGTCACGGTTGGCGGGCCACGGGTATGGCCATTGCCAGCATGGTAGGTCTCAGTGGTTTTATTGTCGCTTTCTCCGAGGATATCGCGCGTTTTCTGATTGATGATGATGAAGTCGTGCGATTGACCGTGATCTTTATTTATATCTTGGGCATCGCCCAGCCGCTCATGGCCATTGAGTTTACTTTAAGCGGTTGTCTGCGCGGAGCTGGTGATACTCGCTTTCCGCTGAAGGCCACGATGGCTGGGCTGATTGGCGCCAGGGTTGGTCTCGCGGCATTATTTACTTTTATGGGTTTGACGGTGGTGTGGATCTACGCGGCGCTGATCGGTGATTACATCGTGAAGGCCCTAATGCTGGTTTCGCGCTTTAAGTCGGGAAAATGGCAACAAGTATTTTCTGACGCTGAGACGAAATTCGATAAGTACAATTAGTGATCTGAAGCTGGATTCGAGGCAATGTGTCAGCGTTTTGCAGTAGTGTTCTCGGTCGCCAGATTACGTTATTCTGGCCGCTGAGTGCGCAGGTTTGATCAATTGAGGTGAATGCGTGTGATGTTGAATAGAATCGTAATCGTCAGTTTGATGGCATGGGCTGGACTCACGAGCAGTTGCGCAAGCATGAACATCGCGCCAGCTAAGACGCTAGTTGGCCAATGGCAGACGCAACTGGGTGGTTTCCCCGTCCTGATGGAATATACCGCCAGCGCAGTGAGTGTCGATAATCAGGCGCCGGTGACCTATACATTAGCCGGTGACAGGCTGAGTTTCAGTGAAGGTGGCCAACAGGTTCGCATTCTAAGCTTTCCCAGCAAAAATCAGATGATTCAGCTGGATCCCATGACCGGCACTGAGCATCGGTTTGATCGGCTTCCCGAGTCGCTGTAGGGCACTGCAATGCTTTAACAATCCTGACTACTGGTTGAATATACAGTTATACGTGAGTACCATACCCTGAGACTCGTTTCATGGTCAGGGTAGAACTTGTTGGGTGAATGTATCAGTGGCTGACTTGCCGGTAGGCTATTACCGCGATAATTTTCTTTTTTTGCTCGAGTTCGTCGTTGCGCGCTATGCTGACCTGCTAAGTCAGGCAGAGGCCGATTATGCGATGGGGTTCGGACGACTGTCGCTTTCCGCTCAGCGTCTTTATGTGCGCTTGGCGTTACGCAAGGGCCCATTGTTTCGCAGTGATAAAGTGGCATACGCAGAGATCCCGCAACGGGATGACGCGGTCGAGGAATTGACGCGCTGTGGTTTTATCGATGGCGGTGCCGATGAAGATCTCGAATGCTTGCTGAGTCTCTTACTTAAACCTGAGCTCGTTCGCCTTCGGCCCGCATGCCATGGGCTTGGCCGCGAGGCCTTATTGGCCAAATTAACACCTATGGTCAGCCGGGATGAGTTTTATGCATTTATCAATTTTGAGGTATACCGTCCCCGTCATCTAGACACACTCAGGGTATTTCGCCTCCTGTTCTTTGGTAACCTCCATCAGGACTTCACCGAGTTTGTACTTAATGATCTAGGGATACTGCCCTATGAAAATTATACAATCGATCGACTGAGTCGGTTTTTCGATCGGCGCGAGAAAATCGAGCAGGCGCTGGCGCTAGGCATCCTGGGTGAACAAGCTGACGCCTGGATCATCGCGAAGGATGTCCAGGGGTTACGAGGCTATCAGGCATTGCTGCCGATAAACCTGGATCCGGGTTTACAACGTCGACTCGATAAGATTAATAATCGGGTTGCCCGTGAACTTGAACGACTGCATGCCCATGATGCGGCGTTATCGCTCTACCAGTGCACTGCCAGTGGTGCTGCTAGAGAGCGCAGCGCCAGAATTTTGGCGACTCAGCAGGGCGGGATTGATGCGGCCATATCAATCTGTAAACAGATTTTGGACACCCCGGAGCATGAGGCCGAGTATGAGTTTGCCGTAGGTTTTGCCGCGCGTTTGCAGAAAAAAATCCATAAGGGTAAGCGGTCAGTACTGCCAGCGTTGCCCTCACCAGAATATCCTGTGCAGCGCTTAAGCCTCGATCGGCTCTCAGATCAGCGGGTCGAGCTTGCGGTCGTTGAGCACATTGAGCATACCGGAGATCGGGCCTACTACGTGGAGAATAGTTTGTTCAATGCCATCTTTGGGCTGGCCTTCTGGGACATTATTTTTGCACCGGTACAGGGTGTATTTTTTCATCCGTTCCAGCGCGGACCCGCCGATCTGTACACGCCAGCTTTTTGTACCGCGAGGGCCGATGCGCTCAAACTGCGTCGCCAGGAACTTGGTACTGTGGCAGATTTGCGAACTCGCGTGTTGGCGGTTGCGAAACAAAAAGTCGGGCTCGCCAATCCATTTGTGAGCTGGGGCTATATCAGCGCTGAGTTATTCGAGTACTGTTTTGAACGCATACCCATAGGCCATTTTCAGGCGATTTTTGATCGACTGCTAGTGGACCCGTACGCTAACCGTAGTGGTTTTCCTGATCTCATCATCTTTCCCGCCAGTGGTAGTTATTTGCTGGCTGAAGTCAAAGGGCCGAATGACAAGCTGCAGGCGAATCAAATCCGTTGGTTAAGGTATTTTGCCGCAGCACAAATTCCTCATCGTTTAGTGAATGTCGAATGGCACTAGGCACACCAACACATTTTAAGATTTCAGTGCGCGAGCTAGTTGAGCAAACTGAGCGCAGCGGCGATATCAATTTCCGATTCTCAGCGCGCAGTTCAGCACTGGCGGGTATCCGTGGTCACCAGCGAGTACAAAAATCACGGGGTGATGATTATGTCGCCGAAAAGCGTGTCGCTGATCTAGTGACGAGTCACGATTTGTGTCTCGAAGTCAGCGGTAGAGTCGATGGTTATTTTCCTACTCAGCTGCCCATGCTTGTGGAAGAAATCAAGACACTCCGGGCTGACCCTGGACTCATTCCGGAAAGCCTGCAGCGGTTGCATTGGGGGCAAGTGAAGGTTTATGCCTATCTTCTTGGCAGGGACCACGAACTCAAGCTCAGTGATCCAGTGGTGGTGCGCTTGTGCTACCTGCAATTGGATGATGATGCTGAGTCTTTGCTCACCCAGACCCTAACCATGCGCGAACTAGGTGACTACTATCAATTGTTAGTGACTCGGCAGATAACATTTTTGGCGCGATTAGCAGGTTGGCAAGCGCGTCGGGATAAAAGTATTGAGCAGTTAGCATTTCCCTATTCTGAGTACCGCGAGGGGCAGCGGGATATGGCGGTGAGTGTCTATCGAGCAATGCAGTCCAGCGGTCAGCTAGTGCTGCAGGCACCCACCGGTATTGGTAAAACTATGGGTGTGCTGTATCCGGCCATCAAGGGACTACCTACAGGAAAGCTTGAAAAGCTATTCTTTTTATCAGCAAAAACCTCAGGCCAAGCGCTTGCGGCGGGCGCAGTGGCAGACATGCGCCAACAGGGTCTGCAGCTGCGGGACATTACCTTAACAGCAAAAAATAAGATTTGTTTTACGCCCGGGGCACCCTGCGATGCCGAGCACTGTCAGTATGCGGTGGGCTACTATGACAAGCTTGGCAAGGTGATGGATGAGGTATTGCTCGAGGACCAGGCGCTCACTCGAGAGGTCATTGAGGCGAAGGCTCGAGTACACCAGATGTGTCCCTTTGAGCTTGAACTGGATTTGTCGCTCACCGCTGATGTTGTTATTTGTGATTATAACTATGTATTTGATCCGGCGGTTTATTTGCGCCGCTACTTTGATGGTCCTAACCAACACTACGGGTTGCTGATCGATGAAGCTCACAACCTGGTAGATCGAGGCCGAGAAATGTTCTCAGCTGAGATCAAAAAAAATGCGTACCTTGATTTGCGGCGCCAGCTACCGGTGGAATTGCCGCTAATGGCTCGTAGTTTGGCGGCCGTTAATGCCCAGTTTCTGGCGCTGCTGAAAATAGACAAGCCGGGTTTTGCTCAAGCGGGTTATCGGGTTATTCCAGAACTGCCGCAGCGACTGGTGCAAGCTGTACGAAAATTCACGTTGGCTGCAGAAGATTGGCTGCAGCAAAATCAAGTGGCCGACTTCAGTGAAGAATTGCTGCCACTATATTTCGACAGCCTGCGCTTTCTTCGTATCGCTGAAACATTCGACCAGCATTACAACTGCCTGATGATTGAGCGCCCGCAGGGAGTTGCGATGAAGCTTTTTAATGTGAATCCGGGCCCGGGGCTCGCTGAGGGATTTCGCCGGGTTAACGCAGCTGTAGCCTTTTCAGCGACATTAATGCCACAGACTTACTTTCAGGCGCTCATGGGGATCGAGGCAGACGCCAGCTGGTACCAGATTGAATCACCCTTTGACTCGAAAAATTTGGGTGTCTTTGCCACCAGTTACATCTCGACCACTTACCGCGATCGTGGTAACAGTTTGTATGCGTTGGCCGATACGATCGCCGCGGTAGTGGCCCAGCGAGCAGGTAACTATATGGTGTTTTTCCCATCTTTTGCTTACCTCAAAGAAGTCCGTGATAAGTTTGTCGAGCGTTATCCGAACAGCGTCTGTGTCTCGCAAACGCCAGCAATGGATGAGACTGCACGGATGGAATTTTTGCATCGTTTTGAGGTGCAAGGCGACTCGACGCTAGTGGGATTCGCAGTGATGGGCGGCATCTTCGGCGAGGGCATTGACTTGAAAGGCCGCAAGTTGATTGGCGTCATCATTGCCGGAGTCGGGTTGCCGCAGCTCGGCATTGAGCGGGATGTCATACGCGATTACTTCGAGCAGTCGGGCCAAGCGGGGCAGGGCTTTGAATTTGCCTATCAATACCCGGGGATGAATCGCGTACTACAGACCGCCGGTCGAGTGATTCGAACTGAGACTGATCGAGGCATTATTTGTCTGGTTGATAACCGCTTCAATGAGTCGCGCTATAGACGCTTGATGCCGAACCAATGGCAAGTGAAGCTGAGTCGAAACCGTGAGATTCTGGCTAATGCGGTAGCAGAGTTTTGGGCTGCTGACGATGAGGCGAGTATACCGTAAAGATTATCACGGATCCTTGCGATGCTTGCCTTGTCGGTGGCGTTTTGAATCTTGCCTGTGGTTGTGGTGTTCTTGGTTGCGGTGTTCTTGGTTTCGGGGTGGTTGCTGTCGCTGGGGTTGGCTTTGCGGCTCGGCGCGGCTGACCTGTTGTGGCTGGTCACGACGTTCAACTTGTGGTTCGTCATGATCTGGGTTCTGCCTGCTGCGAGGTTCTTGAGTGTGCCAGTTACGCTTGTCATATCCGCCACGGCTACCATCATATCGGCCACGGCTATCATCAAGTCGGCCACGGCGTTCGTTATCATCATGCGGGCGACGATCCCGGACTTTATAATGAACTCCCGGGCCGGCTGCAGCCCTGCTCGCTGAAGACTGTTGACGTACTGTATGCCCCTTGAGTCGCTGGCGGACGCCATGACGCCGGGCAGGATAGTTCGGCGCAGGATACCGCCAGGCAGGATAGCCCCAGGCAGGATAGCCCCAGGCAGGATGGCCCCAATAGTCAAAGGTGGAGTAATTATAGGCAGCACGAGGGTAATGGAGGCTACCGAAATAGACCTCATTGGCGGGCCCGTAAATGTTGCTGTGGCGGGTCTGAATAATCATCGTTGAAGGTTGGCTGTAGACCACGGTTGGGGTTGCTTGCAGTTCATGATCACAGCGATGCACCTCGTCACGTACGTAACAATGGTCATGCGCGTGGGCTTGATTGAAATGGCAATGATCGAACCGGATGCCCTCGGGCGCTGTGATGTAAGTGATCCGCGGCGCTTCTTCAATAGTCCCCGTGGCCTGACAACCCAGGGCGGTCATTAACAGGACGATGCTGGCCAACATAGTATAAGTGACTGACATGCTAAGACTCCGCTGTGAGCTGATGCAGGACCCTACACTAACAGGGTCAGGCTGAATCGAAGCTGAACGTCAGAGCCGCCGGCACTGGCTGATGCCGAATCTGTTAAAAACCATGCAACGCCCTCGGTAGGGTTATTGAGGGCGACAAACGAGACATTGCAGATAAATGCCAGGTTCCCGGCTCATTCGCAGGAGGTCATCAAACTCGCTTCGAAACTGAGTCACGAGACTCAGGTTCTTGGTATCAATCACTCGAGCAGCGACGTCGGTACCGCCTTTCAGTAACTCGCTGAGCAAACGTTCTTTCGGTGAAAGTTGCTTTTCAAGGTAAAGCGTTTCAAATTCGGTGAGTCCCGCTAGACTCGCGGCAGAGTCGATGGCATCTTCCAGTCCACCGATAGCATCTATCAGGCCCAAGTCCAACGCAGTGGTCCCGGCCCAGACCCGTCCTTGAGCGATGTTATCTACGGCTGCAGGTGTCATTTCCCGACCCCGTGCCACCAATGAGATAAATTGCCGGTAGGTATTGTTGATGGTTAAATCAAGCACCTGCTGTAGTGCCGGATTGAGGCTCTGCAGGGGATTGAGTGCGCCGCTAAGGGCATTGGTGCCGATACCATCGGAATAGATGCCGATCTCTGCCAGGCTTTGGTTGAATGTCGGAAACACAAGGAAGGTGCCGATAGAACCGGTAATTGTCGTGGGTGAGGCTAATATCTGATTAGCAGTGGCGGATATCCAATAACCGCCTGAAGCTGCGTAGGTTGCCATCGAGGCGATCACTGGCTTTCCCGCCTGCTGGGTCAGTTCGAGTTCGTAACGTATCTGCTCTGCGGCAGTCGCGCTGCCACCCGGGCTGTCGATACGCATGACTAAGGCTTTGACACGATCGTCTTCGCGGGCTTGCTTGATCAAGGCTGAAATAGAATCACTGCCGATACTCCCTGCGGGTTGCTCGCCATCATATATGGTGCCTTTAGCAATAATCACAGCGATCTTGTCGATACCCGGGTTCAAGGTCGGGATTGGGGTCTCGGCAGCCAGCAGATAATTGCGAAAATCAATTTGCTGGAAGTCGCTCTCATCGCTGCCAACGAGATCTTGGAGCTCGTCGCGCCATTGTTGGCGGCTCATGAGTTGGTCTACCAGGCCCTGTTCGACAGCCAACATGCCAGTGTCGCTGCCTGTGTTTGCGAGGAGTTCGGGGTAGTGATCGATATATTGGTTGAGCTTGGTTTTGTCGATACCTCGGAGCCTGGCGATTTGATCAAGGTATTCATCCCATAGCACCTGAATCCAGCCTAGGTTTGCCTCTTGGGCTGCGACCGACATGTCGTTTCTCAGAAAAGGTTCTACGGCACCCTTGTAGGTGCCCACTTTGAAGACATGAACCTGGACTTTGAGCTTGTCGATTGCGTCTTTGAAATAGATAGGGTAGACCCCCATTCCAGTCAAAAATACACCACCGAAGACCTGTAGGCTTTGATCATTCAGGTACAGGTGATCGGCGTGGGCGGCAAGGTAATACTGATTTTGGCTGTAGCTGTCGGCGAAGGCATAGATCTCCTTGCCTGATGCGCTAAAGTCGTTCAGCGCTGCACCGAGTGTTTGCAGTTGGCTCATACTGACGTCGCGCATGCCATCCAACTGGAGTACCAGAATTTTGATCCGTTGATCGGTGCTGGCAGTTTTAATAGCTTCTGTCAGATCGCGCAGTAGAGTTTCAGATTCTTCTTCTTCGCCACCCATGAATTCTGCAATGGGGTCAATCGCCCGGCGCTGTTCGACGATCGCGCCAGTGGGATTTAGAACCAGGGCAGCGGTCTGCGGAACCAAGATCTGGTCTGTTCGGCTGAACAAGGCGATTAGCGCAATGCTGGTAATGGCGAGAAACAGCAGATTGCCGAGTGCGTTTTTCAACGCGGTAATGCTACTCCAGATGCCTTTCAGTAATCGTCTCATTGCGTGCAGCCCTTGGTCTTGAGGTCGGTCAGGCATCTTAACATAGACCAGGATGTCCTGACGTAGAACATAAGCCACTCCGTGGGATCCACGGTAAGAAATCCTGCCGCTGGTCATTGTTTGACCTGACCGAGAATTCCGCGCATTCACCACAATAGCCCGTCAGTGCTGCAAAAAGCGCGTAGCTGCGGTAGCATCCAGTCTATATCGCGGCGCAGTACCGGCCGAGTAACAGGTGCGAAAGAGGTGCCTGGATACCAACTAATACCCGGCCGCCGGGTGATGATAGGTGACGCTATGAACAATATTTATCAACAAGGGCTGGATAAGAACCCGGCGAATTTTACGCCGCTGACACCGCTGAGCTTTTTCGAGCGAGCCGCGAGTCTTTATCCCGATGCGACTGCGACGGTTCATGGCGATTTGCAGCGCAGCTGGGGCGACATGTATCGGCGTTGTGTGACCATGGCTTCGGCCTTAACGCAGCGAGGTATTGGTGCCGGTGATACGGTAGCCGTGATGTTGCCCAACATTCCAGAGATGTTCGAGGCACATTTTTTTGTGCCTATGACCGGTGCGGTATTGAATGCGATTAATACGAGACTAGATGCTGCCACGGTCGCCTTCATTCTGGAGCATGCCGAGGCTCAAGTATTATTTACCGATCGGGAGTTTTCTGAGGTTGTTAAAGCTGCGTTGAATTTAATCGATCGAGATATTCTGGTGATCGATGTGGAGGATCCCTTGTTTGATAGTGGCGAGCTCGTTGGGTCCATGACCTTCGATGATCTATTGGCAGCTGGTGATCCTGACTTCGAATGGCCCATGCCAGCGGATGAGTGGGATGCGATTTCCTTGAATTACACATCGGGTACGACGGGAAATCCGAAGGGCGTCGTGTTTCATCATCGTGGTGCTTACTTGAATGCGACGAACAACGCGTTGACTTGGGAGATGGGCATGCATCCCCGTTATTTGTGGACGCTACCGATGTTTCATTGTAACGGCTGGTGTTTCCCTTGGACCCTGGCAGCAACTGTCGGTACCACGATTTGTCTGCGTCACGTCCGCGAGCAGGCGGTGTTTGATGCGTTTCGGCAGCACGGTGTGACGCACTTCTGTGGTGCGCCAGTGGTTCTCAATACGTTACTTAATGCGCCGGATAATATTCGTCATGGCATCAATCAGCCTGCCACAAACTACAATATCAAGGTCATGACGGCGGGTGCTGCGCCGCCAGCCGCGGTGATTCAGGGTATGGAAACGCTAGGTTTTGAAGTCATTCATGTCTATGGTCTGACTGAAACCTACGGCCCCTTGATTGTCTCGGCCTGGCGCGAAGATTGGAATAGTTTGCCTGTAGAAGAGCAAGCCGCATTAAAGGCCCGGCAGGGTATTATCTCGATACTCGGCGGTAGTGTTATGGTTGCTGACCCCGAGTCCTTAGTGCCAGTGCCGTGGGACGGTGTCACCCAGGGCGAAATTTTCATGCGCGGTAATATCGTGATGAAAGGCTATCTGAAAAACCCTGGCACCACTGAAGAGGCATTTTTGGGCGGCTGGTTTCATTCTGGCGATCTGGCAGTGTGTCATCCGGATGGTTATATTCAGATTAAAGATCGTTCCAAAGACATTATTATCAGTGGCGGTGAAAACATTTCGAGTATCGAAATAGAGGACACGCTGTTCAGGCATCCGAAGATCCTCGAGGCCGCAGTAGTTGCCCGGGCTGATGAGAAATGGGGCGAACATCCATGTGCCTTTGTAACCATCAAGCCCGGCGAATCATTAACTGCGACGGAAGTGATTGAATATTGTCGTGAGCACTTGGCCCGTTTCAAAGTGCCTAAGACCGTGATCTTCGGGCCCTTAGTTAAGACATCTACCGGTAAGGTACAAAAGTATTTGCTCCGGGTGGAGGCGGAACGTGCTGACAGCGGGGCGAGTCAATAGCCACCGAGCAGACTGCCCCAAGCCGATGGTAGGCGCGGGGCCAGCGGGCAGGTAGAATTGCACTATTCACTCAAGACCAGGAATGGACCCCTAGATGCGAACAAATTCAAAAGTCATCATCGAGATTGCTCGAGACCGCGACGCACTGCTGATCGCAGCGATGTCGAAAGACCTGATTGAGTTCGGCTTGTCCTGGCGCTGGAAGCCATCCAGAGTGCTGTCAATGATTCGGGACCCAGACTGTGTCGTGTTGGTGGCCCGTGAAGACAATAACCTGGTGGCCTTTGCCCTGATGGAATATCACGAGATCCACGGCCATCTCAATTTGCTCGCCACGGATCCTGCTTACCGACGTCAAGGGCATGCTCGACAGTTACTGCAATGGTTGCTGGCCTCCGCTCGTGTGGCGGGTCTGGCAACAGTGGGGCTGGAGGTGCGCAGTGATAATGATGGGGCACAGGCATTTTATCAGCGCCTGGGTTTTCGTATTGAGAAGCGCAGGAAGGGCTATTATGCCAAAGGACTTGATGCCTTAAGTATGGTCTTGCATCTGATCGAGCCGAGTCAGGCTGCGCGGCGTCCTCAATGAAGCCAGTTGGTGAGATTCTTTGGCATTGGCCGCAGTTATGCATCGCCTGCGGTCTGGCGCCCACGCCAGGGCCAGATATTCGGGGTATCTGTATTGACTCACGCCAGGTTCAGGCCGGTGATCTGTTTATCGCACTTGCCGGGGATCCGGGTCCACAGTTCAAGTCGGCCAGTAGTGGGGCCCGCGATGGTCATGACTTTATCCCCGCTGCGATTGAGGCCGGGGCCAGTGGTCTGATGGTGGCTCGGCACCAGGCGCAATCGATCCCGCAGCTGCAAGTCGCTGATACCTTGGCAGGTTTGTGGTGTCTGGGTCGATCTGGGCGGCAACGCATGAATGGCCAGGTCGTGGGTATCACTGGCAGCAGTGGTAAAACCACGGCCCGCCAATGGATTGAAGGTTTACTCGAGGCGCAAGGTCAAACCCACGCCTCCATCGGCAGCTTTAATAATCATTGGGGGGTGCCATTGTCACTTGCGCGCATGCCAGAGACCAGTGATTTTGGCGTGTTTGAAATAGGCATGAATCATCCGGGTGAAATTCAGCCGCTGGCTGAGCTGGTGAATATGGATGTAGCACTGGTGTTGAATGTCCTGCCCGCGCACCTGGGATATTTTGATGATATCGAAGGTATCAGGCAGGAAAAACTCTCAATCTGTGCCGGGTTGAAACCGGATGGCAGTCTGGTGGTACTCGACACGCTGCCTTTGGACGGGGTCACGGCCAAACATATCCTGCGCTTCGGCTTCTCGGCGGCGGCGGATGTCAGAGGTGTGCCAACCTACTACGCTGACTATACGCTGGTGCGTGTAACGGTGGGCGAACGCAGCTGGCAGTATCGCCTGAGTGCCGGTGGTGAGCACCGGGTGCTGACTTCCTTAGCCAGTTTTGCCGTGCTGCTGGCGCTCGGTGCTGACCTTGAGGCGGCCCTGGACTGTATGCCGACTTTGTTGATGCCCACCGGTCGCGGCAATGAACTTGTTATTGGCGGCATCAGCCTGCTGGATGACAGCTACAATGCCAACCCGGTCAGTATGGGCTATGCGCTACAATCTCTCACCAATGGCGATAAAAATCGGCAAAGGGTTGCCATTCTCGGTGAAATGCTTGAACTGGGTCCAGCCAGTCAAGCTTTGCACGAGGCGTTGCAGGCTGATTGCGATGGCCTCGATGGTGTGATCACCGTCGGTGATGGGTTCCAGTCCTGGAATAGGTCTCAGTTGGGTGAGCGATTTTGGGGGCATGTGGATAGTGCGGCTGACATTGATCTCAACCAATTGCTTGAGAAGCTGGCGCCTGATGCGCAGATTCTTGTCAAGGGTTCGAATCGGGTCTTCTGGGTCCATGGTTTCGTTGAGCAACTGCGAAGAAAGTTGCTTGAAGGGTCGATTGTTGGCGACACCGGGGAAACCTAGTTGAGGACGTTTCTGGCGCAACGCCGGGATTTTGGTTGACGTCTATATCCTGATCGCAAAGCATGCAATAATCCAGGGATAGAAAAGGGATAGGCAATGATTGTCGACAAGTTAGGCAGGCGATTTCGAAATCTTCGGGTTAGCCTTACCGCGGCGTGCAACTATGCCTGCACTTACTGTGTGCCTGATGGCAAGAGACTTCAGCCGGCTCGAAACGAATTGCCCGCGACGGAATTGCTAAAGGGCGTGAAGCTCTTACAGCAAGCCGCGGGTATCGATAAGCTCAGGATTACTGGCGGTGAGCCGTTGGTGACGCCGAAATTCGATGAGTTTTTGTTGGGTGTCATGGCGCTACCCCTTGCCGATGTCAGTCTGACAACGAATGGTCAGCTACTCGGCCGGAAGCGGGAAGTGATTCGTGAGTCAGGCATCAAGCGTATCAACGTCAGTCTCGATACCCTCAATCCGATGCGGTTCCAACAGATAGCCCGGGGCGGAGACCTTGGCACTGTGCTGGAGGGCATCGATGGTTTGCTGGCGGACGGCATCAAGGTGAAGATCAACATGGTGCCATTACGCACTCAGAACCACAGTGACGTTCTCGCCATGTTGGACTATTGTCTCGATCGAGGGATTGAACTGCGCTATATCGAGCTGATGCGCATGGGCCACCTGGTCAAGGGTAATGCCTTTCAGTCAGACTTTATCTCCATGCAATCCTTGCTGGATATTATCGCCGAGAAGTATGAGTTTGCGCGGACTGATGCGCCTTATGATTCGACTTCGGTCAGGTTTCAGGTGCCGGGCAGGGGCGTATTTGGTGTGATAGCCAACGAAAGCGAGCCTTTCTGCAGCTCCTGCACTCGTCTACGTTTGTCTTCCGACGGTTATCTGTATGGCTGCCTCAGCAGCAGTCGGCGCCAATCGATAAGTGATCTGCTTGACATGCCTTCACACCTGGCGCTGCCGAAGCTGCAGAACATTCTGGTGAGTGCGCTGACTGACAAAAAGCTCGCCTTTGAAGGCGAAGCCACTGTAATGAAGTTTATCGGCGGCTAAAGCGGTTGGTCATGCTGACCCTGATGTTCCTGTGCGGTGAATCTTTGTTGGGACAAGCTGCGTAGTGATACTAGTAACGTAGTGGCTCTATCCAATTAGTGACACTATCCAATTAGTGACATTATCCAATTAGTGGACCTATCAAATCCGTTGCGCCGTCAATAGCAAGCGCATTATCAATAGCCATGCCGATTGTACAATGACCGGTAACGTGAATCTTACGCCGACCTGATAACAATCATTGATTGACGGTCGCAGTTTTGTGGAGGTGGCAGATGACCCTGTCTGAGAAACAAAGTGCTCCTTATTCGCTGCTCGGCGAACTGGCGCAGATGAAGACAACCGAGCCGCCGCCATTACATCTGTGGCATCCTGAACACGTCAGTGATATCGACATCGAGGTTAAAGCGGACGGCACCTGGTATCACGAGGGCGCGCCGATCAAGCGTCAGCGGCTGGTGCGACTGTTCTCAACGGTAATGAGGCTTGAGCTTGATGGCCATTACTACTTGGTGACACCAGTAGAAAAATGTCGAATCCGGGTCGCGCAGGCACCTTTTGTGGCTATTTTGATGAGCGTTGTTGGTAGTGGTGAAGCTCAGGTTTTGCGGTTTACGACAAACGTCGCCGATCAAGTGAGCGCCGACGTGGAACACCCCATCACTGTTGAGCAGGCGCCCGATGGCACACTGGTGCCCTTTGTGGAGGTCCGTGATGGCTTGCGTGCTAGATTGGCAAGAAGTGTCTATTACCAATTGATGGATCTGCTCACTATCGAGCAGGTCGATAGTGAAGCCTGGTATGGGGTCTGGAGTAGTGGCGCATTTTTTGCCATCCAGCGCGCGACAGAAGTTGAAGACCACGACGCTTGAGGCGCTGTAGTTCGCCTCAGCGGGTGCTGGTTAGCACCCGCTGCAGACGATGAGGTTGCTTAAAGTGCCGTGGCGAGCCGGCGCTTTGCGGCGCTGCCCACGAGTCGCTTACATGTTGCCGTAGTTCGGACCACCGGTGCCCTCTGGTACCACCCAGTTGATATTCTGCGCTGGGTCTTTGATGTCACAGGTTTTGCAGTGAATGCAGTTCTGCGCATTGATCTGAAAACGTTTGTCGCCAGTAGGCTCCTCAATCACTTCGTAAACCCCAGCAGGGCAGTAGCGCTGTGCAGGCTCATCAAACAAAGGCAGGTTGGAGCTGATGGGTATCGTTGGGTCGCGCAGCTGCAGGTGGCAGGGCTGATCTTCCTCATGAAAGGTGTTGGTCAGGAAGACGGAGCTCAACTTATCGAAGCTGATCACGCCATCGGGTTTCGGATAATCAATCTTTTCTGACTTGTTAGCCGGCTTCAGGGCTGCATAGTCAGGCGTTGGGTCAGATAAGGTGATGGGCATCTTGCCGCGGAAGATATACTGATCCACCCAAGTCAACGCTGAGCCGAAAAACAGGCCAAACTTATGCAGCCAAGACGAGGTGTTACGGGCGACATATAATTCTTCGTGAAGCCAGGAGGTCTTGAACGCCGCCGGGTAACTGTCGAGGGTTTCAAAGCCTTGAGAACCGGATTTGAGCGCCGCGAAGACGGATTCGGCAGCCAACATCCCTGATTTCATGGCCGTATGGGTGCCTTTCTGCTTCAGGTTGTTCAAAAATCCAGCGTCGTCACCGACGAGCAAACCGCCGGGCATGACGAGTTTCGGTAAGGCTGTCAGTCCACCCTTGATCACTGCACGTGCCCCGTAAGCGATACGTTTGCCGCCTTCGAGGTAGTGTTTGATAAATTTATGTTGCTTGAAACGCTGAAATTCATCGAAAGGGCTCAAGTGTGGATTGCTATAACCGAGGTCGACGATAAGGCCGATAGCGATTTGATTGTCCTCCAGATGGTAGATGTAAGAGCCACCCAGTGTCTGGCCAGGGAAATGCCCCAGGGGCCAGCCCACCGTATGTACCACCTTACCGGGTATATGCTTCTCTGGCTTGATATCCCAGATTTCCTTGAACCCTATGCCGTAGTGTTGGGTTTGTGAATCGGCTGCTAGATTAAATTTTTCGATCAATTGTTTGCCAAGATGGCCGCGGCAACCTTCCGCAAAAACCGTGTACTTAGCGTGTAGTTCATAACCCGCCTGGAACGACGCCTTATGTTCGCCGTCAGCACCAACGCCCATATCGCCAGTAGCGATACCCTTGATGGCGCCATCTTCGTTATAAAGGACTTCACTGGCAGCAAAGCCTGGAAATATATTGACACCCAATTCTTCTGCTTGGGCGCCAAGCCAGCGGCATAGATTCGCGAGGCTGGTGGCATAGTTGCCATGGTTATGCAGGGGTCTTGGCACCAGCCAAGACGGCAGCCTCATGCCCTGGTGATCATCAATCAAATAGTAAACATCGTCGTCAGTGACCGCGTTGTTTAAAGGTGCGCCCATTGCCTTCCAGTCAGGAAACAGCTCGTTTAAGGCGGAGGGTTCCACCACGGCGCCAGATAGTATGTGCGCGCCGATTTCCGAGCCCTTTTCGACTAGGCAGACGCTATACTCTTCACCAGCTTCGGCGGCTAGCTGGGCGAACCGGATTGCGGTTGCCAGGCCAGCAGGACCGCCGCCAACAACCACTATATCAAACTCCATCGATTCTCTTTCCACGGCAAATTCTCCCAGTCACTGTGCGTAAGCGCTAAATTATTGCGCGCTATTGTATGAAAACTAGAGGCCGAAAGGAAATCACTGTTATCTATTGGTATCGATAATTGAAGCTAGTACAGTGATCCAAAAATTATTAAATATAATCAAAGACTTGGCGATACTCGGCGGAAATTGCTGGCTATTGACCAAAAATCCATAAAACGGCAGAATACGCGCTCTCGATAATTGTCGACAGCAGTCAGTCTTTTGGTTTTGCGCTTGAGCTTGTTGTCCTCCCCTTTTTCAAATGACCTGCAGAGGAATTTCATGAAAGTTCTCGTTACAGCCAAACGTGTTGTCGACTACAACGTGAGTATTCGCGTACTGAGTGACAACAGTGGCGTCGATTTAAATAATGTAAAAATGTCGGTAAATCCCTTTGATGAGATTGCCATTGAAGAGGCGGTGCGGCTGAAAGAAGCAGGCAAAGTCGAGGAAGTCATTGTTCTTTCCATCGGCACCAGCGCCAGTCAGGAGCAAATACGTACCTGCCTAGCACTGGGCGCAGACCGTGGTATTCTGATTGAAACTGATGTAGAGGTGCAGCCGCTGGCCATCGCCAAGTGTATTAAGGCGATTATTGATAAAGAGCAGCCCGGTTTGATTATCACTGGGAAGCAGGCGATTGACGGTGATAACAGTCAAACTGGCCAGATGGTAGCGGCATTGGCCGGTCTTGCGCAGGCGACATTTGCGTCGAAGATTGAACTCAACGAAGACACCGCGACGGTAACTCGCGAAATCGATGGCGGTCTGGAAGTGATTACAGTGAAATTACCCGCAGTCGTGACGACAGATCTGCGTCTCAACGAACCGCGATACGCCTCTTTGCCAAACATCATGAAGGCGAAGAAAAAGCCGGTAGAAGTGCTGACTCCTGAGGATCTTGGGATTGATGTCACCCCCAGAGTTAAAACCCTCAAGGTGACGCCACCAGCCGAACGTAAGGCTGGTATTATCGTCGAAACAGTGGAAACACTAGTCGACAAATTAAAGAATGAAGCAAAGGTGATTTCATGAGTATCCTGGTCATTGCGGAACATAACAACGAATCCATTAAGCCAGCAACCCTGGTTGCCGTTGCTGCGGCTCAGGCTATTGGTGGTGATATTGAAATCTTGGTTGCTGGCGCTGATTGTGCTGCGGCCGCTGAGGCTGCTGCGAAAATCGGTGGTGTCAGCAAGGTGCGGGTTGCAGATAATGCCGCCTACGGCCACAGCCTCGCCGAGAATATCGCTGATCTGGTGGTGAGCATCGGTGCGGAATACAGCCATATTCTCGCAGTCACCACCACCTCCGGTAAGAACTTCATGCCCCGGGTTGCGGCCTTGCTAGACGTCGCGCAGATCTCTGATATCAGCCTTGTTGTGAGTGCTGATACGTTTGAGCGGCCTATTTACGCCGGTAACGCCATTGCTACTGTCCAGTCAAGCGATGCCATCAAGGTGATCACCGTGCGCGGTACCGCTTACGATGCTGTGTCGGCAGAGGGCGGCAGTGCCAGTATTGAAGCGCTGGATACCGTTAAAGATGCGGGTTTGAGCACTTGGGTTCAAGATGAGATCGCGCAAATGGATCGCCCGGAACTCACCGCTGCCAGCATTATTATTTCCGGTGGTCGGGGTATGCAAAATGGTGACAACTTCAAACTGTTGGAGTCGGTAGCTGATAAGCTGGGTGCTGCTATTGGCGCATCCAGAGCTGCAGTTGACGCGGGCTTTGCGCCTAACGATATGCAGGTTGGGCAGACAGGTAAAATCGTCGCGCCAGATCTGTATATTGCTGTTGGTATCAGCGGTGCGATCCAGCATCTTGCCGGTATGAAAGATAGCAAGGTGATCGTCGCGATCAACAAAGATGCCGATGCACCGATCTTCCAGGTTGCTGACTATGGTCTCGTCGCGGATTTATTCAATGCCGTACCAGAGTTCGATGCCTTGATCGGCTAATACCTTCGGGTTGAATGCCAAGCGGTATTAAGAAAGGCCTCCTTGCGAGGCCTTTTTTGTGGATGTTGGGTTTCGCACTTTGAAGCGTCTCCGTTTGTTTCGATGAGTCAGGTGGAATTTTAACCCTGGCGCCGGATAAATGCGTTGGCCGTATTGGAATCGATGGGGACATTGATCGCGGCGCTGATAAAGGCGGCTGTTGCCACCATTTTGTCGAGCTCGATGCCGGTCGTGATACCCATGCCTTGAAGCATGTACAGGACGTCCTCGGTCGCGACATTGCCAGTGGCCCCCCTGGCATAGGGGCAGCCGCCGAGTCCTGCTACAGAGCTGTCGATAACCGCCACGCCACATTCCAATACCCCATAGAGATTTGCCAAGGCCTGACCATAGGTGTTGTGAAAATGCGCCGCTAACTGTGTGACCGGTACTCGTTGGGTTATCGCTTCAATCAGTGCCTGAGCCTTGTGTGGCGTGCCGGTACCGATAGTGTCACCCAGGCTCACTTCGAAGCAGCCCATCTGAATGAGTCGTTCGGTGAGTACTGCGACCTTGTGGGGATTGGTCTGTAAACCTTCGAAAGGGCAGCCCAGGACGCAAGAAATGTAACCGCGGACGCGGATCTGGTTCGCCTGTGCCATGGCAATCACCGGGGCCGCTCGAGCAAGCGCTTCCTCGATGCTGCAATTGGTATTTTTTTGTGAAAAGGATTCAGTAGCGGCGATAAATACCGCAACCTCGTTCGCCCCGGCGGCCAGCGCAGCAGTCATGCCTTGGATATTCGGGGTGAGGGCGGAATAAACAACGTCCGGTTGCCGCTTGATCTGCTGCATCACGTCCATGGAGTCCGCCATCAAGGGCACCCACTTTGGAGAGACGAAGGCGCCAGCCTCAATATGCTTGATCCCGGCGTCGATTAACCGTTCGATCAAATCGACCTTGATCGCCGTCGGCACCGGGTTCGGCTGGTTTTGCAAACCATCTCGAGCCCCGACCTCGACGATTCTAACGTGTGTCGGGAACTGGCTCATTAAGTGCTCAGGCTGTGGAGCCATTCGTCGTCTGAGTCGATGGAGATGTTTTCGAAGAGGGCTGTAGACAAGTAGCGCTCGCCAGTATCCGGGAGCATCACCACAAAAGTGCTGTTGGGTGGGGCTGAATTCGCCACCTGCAGTGCTGCCCACATGGTAGCACCGCAAGAAATACCACAGAAAATACCTTCCTGACTCGCCAGTTTTTGCGCCGTCACCATCGCCGCTTCGTCGCTGACACCGACGATAGTATCGGCGATATTGGGATTCAGCACGCCTGGCATGAAATCTGGCGTCCAACCTTGAATCTTGTGTGGCGACCAAGGCTTACCTGCCAGCATTTGGGCGCCTTCGGGTTCAGCAGCGATGATTTTGACGTCGGGGCGAGCTGCCTTGATGATCTCTCCTGCTCCTGTAATCGTGCCGCCGGTGCCCCAGCCGCTGACAAAGTAATCGAGGTCAAGGCGAGCAAAATCCATCAGGATTTCAGCGCCGGTGGTGCTGCGATGAAAGGCCGGATTCGCCAGGTTTTCGAACTGATCGGCTAAAAACCAGCCATGTTTTTCTGCCAGTTCGTTAGCTCTGCTGACCATGCCCGAACCTTTCTCGGCCGCGGGGGTAAGAATGACTTTGGCGCCAAAGGCTTTCATGATCTTGCGCCGTTCAATTGAAAACGTTTCTACCATCACTGCCACGAAGGGGTAGCCCTTGGCCGCACAAACCATGGCCAGAGCGATACCCGTATTGCCTGATGTGGCTTCGACTACGGTCTGGCCTGGCTTCAAGGTGCCACGTTTTTCTGCGGCTTCGATGATGGCGACGGCCAACCGATCCTTCACCGAGCCGCCTGGATTGAAGGCCTCTATCTTGACGTACATATTCTGATTGGTCGGCGCAATATGGTTCAGTTTAACAATCGGTGTGCGACCAACAGTGTCAGTAATATTGTTGTAAATCATTAGGTTGAACTCCAATATTAAATAAAATTATAGTTTACGTATGGTTGTCAAAAGCGACAGCTACTGGCTGGTAACGCTAGGGTAAACGACGTGCAGTATACCAATTCACCTCTCTTGAGTGCTTGTCGACCTCATCGACCACGTCGAGTATCAGAGCGAACAAAGCCATCCTGATAGTGACGCCGTTGTCAGTCTGGCGGAAGATCGCCAGGTTAGGGTTTTCATTTAAGTCGTTGTCGAGTTCATTGGCATCGCCCCGCGAGTCTCTGGGCAAGGGATGCATGATCACCGTATTGGGCTCACAAAACTGCGTATAGGTGGCCTGGTTGAGACGGAATAAGCCTTTGTATTTTGCCGCTTCGGCGAGGCTCGGAAAGCGCTCTTCCTGAGTGCGCGTCACATATAGGATGTCGGCATTGCTGATACTGGAATTCATTTGAGTTGATTCCACCAGCTGGTGCCCGGCGGCGCGTATAGCATCGAGATAGACTGCAGGTAAGGCCAGTTCTGGGGGCGATACCAGCGTAAATTGGACATTTGTGAACAAGCAAAGCAATTTAACCAATGAGTGGACAGCACGACCGTAACGAAGATCGCCGATCAAAGCGATGCGTAGATTATCGATGGTTTTGCCACGACCCTGGAGTTCCTTGCGAATAGTGTACAGGTCTAGCAGCGCCTGACTGGGATGTTCGTTGGCGCCATCACCGGCATTCAGCACCGGCACGCGGCTGGCTGACGCAAATTCGGCCACCGAGCCTTCAAGCTCATGGCGCATCACAATCACATCGCTGTAGCCAGATAGCACGCGCGCCGTGTCATAAAATGATTCGCCTTTAGCGATGGCGGTTGCCTTGATTTCGGTGGTCTCGCGAACCTCACCACCGAGAAGATTGAAGGCGCAGCCAAAGCTGACCCGGGTACGGGTGCTGGGCTCAAAGAACATACTGCCGAGAATCGCCCCCTCAAGCACGCGAGTGACGCGTTTGCGCTGTGCATAAGGCTCCATCGCCTCGGCGACGCTGAACACCGACTCGATAGCCTGCCGATCGAATTGAGAAACAGAGAGTATATGACTGCCAACGAAATTCATTGCCACCTCAAGTTGGACGAAAAAAAGTGCTGGGGGTTAATTCCAGGAAAGTTTGGCCGGCAATGACAAAATCAGTTCCCGCATCCACCGATTCGACTGATCCTGGTCGGTGCTCTCATGCCAATAGAGATAGGTTTCCAGGTTGGGTACTTCGAAGGGTAACTGCAGGTATTTGACTGGCAGCCTTGAGACGACAAAATCGGCAAATACCCGAGGTACGGTGAGAGCCAGGTCTGATCTCATGACTAATTCCGGGGTCGCCAAGTAGTGTTGCGTACGCAGGGAGATTTTTCGGCGTTTGCCCATTTTTCCCAATGCCAGATCAACTTGGCCGAGGCCGCCGCGGCGGCTGGAAATATGGATGTGATTGAGGCTCAGGTAGGTGTCGAGATCGAGATGATCTTTAACTCGGCTATGATCAGCACGTACCAGGCAAACCTGCGGGTGCGAAAATAATGGCGCCTGGCGAATCTGTTGATCTGGCGTCAGAGGTATGTCGACGGCAAGGTCGAGGTTGCCCGAGGCTAATTCAATATTCATGTCGCGGCGCCGGACCTGATAACAGTCAATGGAGACGTTAGGCGCATCCTGGGTGATTTTACCGAACAGGTACGGCAGGACTATAGACTGAGATAAGTCTGTCATGCTTACCCGGAAGCGTTTGTCTGAGGCCTTGGGCTCAAATGCATCGCTCTCCTGGACGCTGGAACGAATCAAGCCGAGCGCCTGGCGAACGGAGCCAATAATATTTTGTGATACCGGGGTCGGAACCATGCCTTCTGCGGTCCGAACAAACAGGGGATCATCAAACAAGTTACGTAGTCGTGACAGAGAGTTCGAGACAGCGGGTTGGGTAATGCCGATGATTTCACCGGCACGGGTCAGGTTACCCTCAGTGTAGATGGCATCAAAGACAACGAATAGGTTTAAGTCGATATCGCTCAGTTTCATTTTGCGGGTATCATCATGTCTGTCGTTTTATTAAGTAGCGGTCAGATGTCTGAGAGTTAGCGCGAGTTTTATTGACGCTTTCAAGACCTCGACGAGACGACGGGTTATCATCGCTCTGAATCATCAAACCAAAATTTAAACAGTAGCACTTATACTAAGCCGGTTTTGCTCTGATGAGAAGTGCTCGGTGGAGGATTTACCAAAATAGCCTAGTTACCATGTTGTCAGGTCTGGCCAGCGGGCGATGACTTGGTGAAGCCGATGATTCTGTTGGTCGCTCAAACGATAACAGCATAGACTTGATAGCAAGGGATTAAAAGATGTTGATATATGTTATTTTACAATGCGATAAAGTTAAAACCTTAAGTAATAGATTGCATGGAATCTGATCTATGAGTGACGTTGGCACAAAATTACGGCTACCCTTTTCCTTTGCCAAACGACATGGAGTGCTGCTCTTGTCAGGGCCGAGTGCGACAGCCAATGCAGTGCTGTTCAAGGCTGGGGTTGAGCCCGCAGTCTTGATGGAAGTCAGACGCTTCGTTGGCGCGGCGATCACGCCAAAGGAAGTGGATAACGCGACCTTCGATCACCAGCTGTCGAGCACCTATCAGAATGATGCTGGTGAGGCGATGCAGATGATTGAGGGGCTAGGCGAAGGTATGGACCTTAGTAGCCTCGCGGATCTGATCCCCGAAGCGGGGGATCTGCTTGAGCAAGACGACGACGCGCCGATTATTAAACTGATTAATAGTCTTTTGACAGAAGCCGTCAATGTGGGTGCCTCCGATGTCCATGTCGAGACCTATGAGACACAATTAGTCATTCGCTTTCGAGTCGACGGTGTGTTGCGAGAAGTGGTCAAGCCGAGGCGCGCCTTGGCGCCTTTGCTGGTATCCCGAATTAAGGTCATGGCGAAGCTGGATATCGCTGAGAAGCGTTTGCCGCAGGATGGTCGTATCTCGGTCCGAGTTGGCGGTAAGGAAGTGGATGTCAGGGTCTCGACTATTCCTGCCAGTAACGGCGAACGGGTGGTCATGCGCTTGCTGGACAAGCAGGAAGGCCACCGGGGCCTGGTGAATATGGGCATGGGTCAGGGAGATCTTGAGTCCATGCAGCGGCTACTGAAGAAACCTCACGGTATTATCCTTGTCACAGGGCCTACCGGTTCGGGTAAATCGACCACGTTGTATGCCTGCCTGGATCATCTCAACGATCGATCGCGGAATATTTTGACCGTTGAAGATCCGATTGAATACGATGTCGAGGGTGTTGGCCAGACTCAGGTCAATACGAAAGCAGACATGACGTTTGCTCGGGGCCTTCGAGCGATCTTGCGGCAGGACCCCGATGTGGTCATGGTGGGAGAAATTCGTGATCGTGAGACAGCCGATATCTCGGTCCAGGCCAGTCTGACAGGGCACCTGGTGCTTTCAACGCTGCACACCAACACAGCGGTGGGGGCCTTGAATCGACTGGAAAATATGGGCATCCAGAGCTACTTGTTAAGTAACAGCATCATCGGCTTGGTGGCTCAAAGGCTGATCCGGGTGCTTTGTAAAGACTGCCGGGAACCCTATGTTGCCAGTGAGTTAGAGCGCCAGATGATCGGCGTGGAGCCAACCCGGGCAGTGACTCTTTACCGGCCGGTGGGCTGTGATCGATGCGCGCATGAGGGCTATCGCGGCCGGGTCGGTATCTTTGAGGTTCTGGTGATTGATGATGAAATGCGCAGAATGATTCATCGTAACGCCCCTGAGCTTGATCTGGAGCAGCATGCCAGAAGCCAAACCACCAGTATCCGCCAGGATGGTTGGGTTAAAGTCCTGGCTGGTATAACCTCCGCGGATGAAGTGATCCGCGTCACAATGGAAGATTAGCGCGATTTTGAGCCGGGAAAATATCCATGCCAGCCTTTGAATACACAGCACTGAATGGGCGTGGCCGCCAGGTAAAAGGCATCTTCGAGGCAGATAGTGCGCGGCAGGTAAGGCAATTGCTGCGTGACAAGGGGCTGTCACCGCTCACTGTTGCTGTCAGTAATGCCAAGAAAGTTGATCAAACCAGTTGGTCTCAGTGGTTCAGTCCGTCACTTTCGGTCCGCGAGCGGGCGCTGGTCACGCGCCAAATTGCTACGTTGATCGCAGCGGGTTTACCCGTTGAGGAGTGTTTGTTGGCGGTCTCAAAGCAGAGCGAGAATCCGCGCACCCAGCGGATTTTGATTACAGTGCGGTCCAAGGTGATGGAAGGTTTCTCGCTCGCGAATGGTCTGGCAGAGTACCCGCGAGCCTTTCCTGACCTGTTCAGGGCGACGGTAGCGGCCGGCGAGTCGGCAGGTCACCTGGACATGGTGTTAAACCGACTGGCAGATTTTACTGAGGCGGAGTTAGAGTCGAAGCAACGGGTTCAGCAGGCGATGGTTTATCCGGTGATTTTGTTTGCCTTGACCATCGCAATCCTCGCCGGCTTATTGGGTTATGTAGTACCTGATATCGTTAAGGTGTTCAGCGATACAGGGCAGGATTTGCCAACCTTGACGGTATTTATTATTAGTCTGAGTGATATCGTCAAAGACTGGGGACTTGTGTTGTTGATTGTCGCTCTACTCGTCAGTGTTGCGGCTCGCCGGGCACTGCAGGTGCCGGCGATTCGATTGCACTATGACCGGCGCTTATTGCATGTGCCGCTGATAGCGAAAATGAGTCGTGGGCTCAATACGGCGCAGTTCGCGAGCACCTTAAGTATTTTGTCGGCCAGCGGCGTACCGTTGGTTGAGGCGATGAAAATTGCCGGCCAGGTGTTATCCAATAGCTGGCTGAAGTTGAAAGTCCATGAAGCGACAGTGAAAGTTAGCGAGGGTGTCAGTCTGCACGCGGCACTGGAACAAAGTGGTTATTTCCCGCCGATGATGCTCCACATGATTGCCAGCGGCGAGGCGAGTGGCGAGCTGGATCATATGCTCGTGCGGGTAGCGAATCATATGCAGCAGGACGTTGAGATGTTATTGGGGGTCATACTGAGCCTGTTTGGACCCTTTATGCTGCTGCTGATGGGCGGTGCTGTGTTTACCATCGTCATGGCGATTCTGTTGCCGATTATTAATCTGAATCAACTGGTAGCTTGAGGCATGTACTATTCGCCGTTAGCAGGGTTTAAGGGTGGTTATAGTCGCCTGTAGACGTTGATACTGGTGTAATATCCATTTCTGTCAGTGGGCATGTAAAATTGGGTACAGGAGTACTATGAAGTCATATCAAATGAGTCGCGCGCGGGGATTTACCCTGATAGAAATCATGGTTGTTGTCGTCATTTTAGGGATTCTGGGGTCCCTGATTGTGCCGAATATCATCGGTCGGCCTGATGAAGCCCGTGTAACCGCAGCCCGTGCCGATATCGAGGCGATAGGTAATGCCCTCGAACTCTACCGATTGGATAACGGGGATTACCCCAGTACTGATCAGGGGCTTGAGGCGCTGGTAACCCAGCCATCAGGCTATCCTGAGCCTAGACGCTGGAATTCTGAGGGCTATTTGAAGAAGCTGCCCATCGATCCTTGGGATGAACCCTATCTGTATTTTAGCGAAGACCGGACTTTTGAGGTCTATTCACTCGGCTCGGATCGCCAGGAAGGTGGTGAAGGCGTTGATGCAGACCTGCGTTATTCAGAGCTCTAGGTTCAGAGATCCGCGTGCGCTGCCGCAAGGCAGCGCGGGGTTTACTTTGCTCGAAATACTCATTGTTCTGTTTATTGTCGCTATCATGTCCGGTGTTGTGGTTGCGAATTTGCCGTCCTTTGCCCAGACCGATGATTTTGATACAGAGACTCGGCGTCTGAAGACATTACTGGATCTGGCGCGGCTGGAGGCCCAGGTTCAGACCAGTGAGTTCGGGTTTAAACCTGGTCAGCGCGGTTACGAATTTAGGTTGTACGACGAATCTCAAGATAAATGGTTGCCCGTTCAGGCGCGGCCATTCAGCCCACGTGAACTGGGTGCGGAAATCACCTTGTCGGTCAAAATCGAAGATAACAGCATGAAGTTGGGTGGCGAAACATCCACCGGTGGTGCGCCGCCAATCTTGATCCTGTCTAGCGGCGAGATCACGCCATTTGAGCTGACGCTGACCACCGTCGGTGCTGTCTCAAGAACCCTGTTAGCAGATGGCTATAGCGAGCTTCGTTGGCAAGATGAGGCGCCAGATGGGCAATAGACGTACGGCGGGCTTTACCCTGTTAGAGGTCATGATTGCGCTGGCCGTTTTTGCTGTTGTGTCGGCAGCCTTGGTGCGCAATGCGGCGGTGGCTGTGCGCCAGACCACCATCATCGAGGAGCGGTCTCTGGGTATCTGGGTCGCAGAGAATCAGCTTAGCCAAATGCGTATTCAGGTCAGGTCCGATGAGAATTATCCTGCCTTGGGGACCAATCGGTACGCCGTGAATCTGGCAGACCGCGATTGGGAGGTGGTTGTTAAAATCGCCGCCACCGAAAATGCCGACATACGTCGAGTCGAAGTTGCAGTCTCTGCGGCTCAGCAGCCAGATCAGGTTGTGGCTGATCTTGCTGGTTTTCTGGGGCGCTACTGATGCGTACTCGGGCGGGCTTTACCTTGCTGGAAGTCTTGGTGGCGATGTCGATATTTTCTGTCATTGGTCTAGGTGCATCTCAGATGCTGCGCAGTATGATTCAAACTCACGACCGTACTCAGGGGCGGATTGAGTCGTTCAGTGGCATGACTCAAGCACTGTTGCTCATGGAGCGGGATCTTACGCAGATCGTGGACCGGCCCATACGCGGTGAATATGGCGAGTCTCTACCAAGCCTGATGGTGGCCAGTGGCGCTTACCCATTAGAGTTCACCCGCACCGGCTGGAACAATCCTTTGAGTTTACCCCGCAGCGGTTTGCAGCGAGTTGCCTACGAGCTGCTTGAGGAGGGTCAGCTGGTTCGGCACTTTTGGTTGGTGCTGGATAGAGCCGAGGACTCCAGCCCCAGGTCGCAGTTCTTGCTGACAGGTATTCGTAATCTGCGGGTCAATCTGGTGGATGAAGAGGGCAATCAAACTGATAGCTGGCCGGGTGCAGAAGAGCCTGGCATGCTGCCTGCCGGCATCGAGGTTATCCTGGAAACTGAACAGCTGGGTGAGGTTCGACGATTGTTTCCCTTGGTTAAGAAGGCTGTTGTTCGTCAACAGCTGTCGAACGAAGATGCCACGGAGGATGAAGACTCAGAGGACTCTGACTCTGGCTCTGATTCTGACTCTGATTCTGACTCTGATTCTGCTAAGGACGACGACAGCGTTATTGAGCGAGTGCCTGGAGGTGACGAATCACAGGATGCTGCGAGTGACACTGATGTACCAACGGATATTGATCCATGATGGGTAGACTCGATCAGCGCCAAGGTGGTGTAGCTCTGATTTCAGTGCTGCTGATCGTGGTCATCGCGACTGTTCTGGGGGTAGCGATGACCCGTGAGCAAAACTACGCGATTACACGGGCGCGTTTATTTCTGGAGCAGACTCGGGTCCATCAATATGCCTTAGGCGGCGAAGAGCTGGCGCGTCAAATTTTGCATGCTGACTTCGACAAGTCGCCATTGAAGGATGCCCTGGGTGAAGACTGGGCCCAGCAAGACCTGCAGTTCGAGTTTGAAGATGGCGCTGTCGAGTTGCGCATCGAGGATTTGCAGGGACGGTTCAATCTGAATTCGCTGGTGGAACGCGCCGGTGGCAACAACATGGCACGCATGCGATTCACCAATTTGTTGAACCAGCAGGGTATCGATCCCGCTATTACTGATCGTCTTATAGACTGGCTTGATGGTAATCAAGCTGTGGGTACGCTCGGGGCAGAAGACTATGATTATCTTGGTCTGGATAAGCCCTATCGAACCAGTGGGCAGGCTCTGGCGGATGCGAGTGAGTTGAGATTGTTGTTGAATATGGATCCCGCGAGCTTGGCAAGGCTCATGCCGCTGGTGACCGCGTTACCAGACCCCGGTTCGACCCTGAACGTCAATACCGCCAAACCAGCAGTTCTGCAGGCACTCGTCGCGGATTTAACGCCAGAGGTGGTGGATAGCCTGGCTTTGAGTCGCCAGGACAATGATGGGTATGATAATGTGCAGAGCTTTATGCAAGATGAGTCCCTGGCCGGATATCGAGTGCCGCTGGAGGGCATAGGGGTTACTTCCAGTTTCTTTCAGGTCAGCATTCGAGCCCGTTACCAGGCTCGGTTCGGTTATCTGACGAGCATTATCCAGCGAGATGTGGGTGATGGCAGCATGCGAGTAATTTATCGCGACATTGGCACCAAGGTTTACCCTTTTAGCACGAGCGATGCGTTAAGTGATGTCGCCAACAGCGAGGCAGTGGATGGCTGAAAATATTTATATACGCCTTGCCGGTCAGCGAGCCGAGTGGCTGATCATGGACCCAGCTGAGCAGTATCCGCGGCTGCGAGGCGAGGGGCCCATTGACGAGCTGGGAGTGCGCCTGGCAGACATCAACTGGCTCGGCAGTACGATTGTGCTGTTGCGGGCAGAAGATGTGCTGCTGACCCGGGCGAACGTGCCGAGTAAACAGGCACGGCAGATTCTGCAAGCGGTGCCTTTCGCCGTTGAAGAGCAACTCGCCAGCGAGATTGAAGATTGTCATTTCGCCTTAGGCAATCGTTATGATGGCGGTGAAGTCAGTGTTGCAGTTGTTGATCGAAGGTTGTTTGAACAGGCGCTCGCCGCGCTGCAGGTTGCGAATATCTGGCCTGAAATGGTGCTGGTGGACGTCTTACAGGTCCCCTTGGACGGCAGTGCGAGCTTGTTAGTTGATCACGACCGTCTGTTGATTCGCACGGGTGACGGGGCGGGCTTAAGTTTCCCTCTGGATCAGATGGCGCTGGCAATCGGTCTGCTATCTGCAGCACAGCGCGCCGACCTGGTTATTCGCGTTGCTGCTGAACAGCGTGAGGGGATCAACCTGGCCATTAGCCAGGTCAATGTCGAGTACGACATGACCTGCAGAGTCGTTGAGTTGGATAGTGACAGTCTGGTTTACCTGTGTCGTGGTCTTGATAGGCAAGGTCTGGACCTGCTTCAGGGTGAATTTCAAGTCAAGCAGCAGTCAACGGGCACTAGTGGTATCTGGCGCTCGGTGGCCATACTTGGGCTGGTGGCTTTTGTGCTGCACCTGTCGGTGCTGTTCGGTCAAGGATTGTACTTGGCTCGTCAGGCCCAGGAATTCGAGCTCGCCGCGCAACAGCTTTATGCAGAGGTTTTTCCGAATGACAGAAATGTTAATGATGTGCGTCGGCGTTGGCGAGCTAAGCTCGGCCAGGCTGGCAACAATGGGAGCGGGGACTTTGTATCTCTATTCTCGGAGGCGGCCAAGAGCTTGTCGGGCTCAGATCTCGTGCTGAGTAATATCAATTATAACGACAGCCGCGGTGACCTGATTTTGCAAGTTCAGGCGCCGCGCAGTGAAAAAATGGTCGCGTTCGTGCAGCAATTGACAGCTCAGGGCTTAAAGGCAGAGATTGGCACTATCAGCCAGGAAGCGGACTTGGTGAAGGGCAGCGTTAAGATAAAATCTGGGGGGGGTGCCTGATGGCCTTAAGGTCTCATCCATTGATCAAAGAGGGGCTAGATCGATATCACGGGTTGCCGGTACGAGATCGCAATGCGTTGCGGTTGCTGGCACTGACAGTCGTACTGGTGTTGATTTATCTGCTGGTCTGGGCCCCCGTTTATGGGTTCCTTGAGGCGAGTCGAGAGGACCGAGAACGACAGAATGATTTACTGCAGTATATGCTGAGTACGCAGGTTCAGGCGCGAACGGCGAGTGGCGTGCGCATTGGTCTTAAAGGTCAAACCCTGCTGTCACAGATTTCGAGCTCGACGGCGAAGTTCGGGATCAAACCGAATCGGTTGCAGCCTGAGGGCAGCGATGCGGTAAGCGTTTGGTTTGACGCGGTGGGTTTCAACGATCTGATTCGCTGGCTTGAGCAGCAGCATCTGGAAGGTATCAGTGTTCGGCAGATCTCTATCGATAAGAGTGAAGAGTCAGGCACTGTCAGTGCGCGGGTGGTCTTACATACCTGACGGTGTCGAAGTGTCTGATGGTATGAGGTTAAAGGCGCTGATAAAAGTAGCGGAGTAAGGGGTATGGATGAGCAGGCATACGCGCAGTTATGGCGAACTGAAGTCGCGGGTCTTCAGCCGCTGGAGATGGCAGTGGCTGGTGGCCATTTGGCCACCGATCTGGCGCAGGTCTTTATCGCTGGTTATCAGGCAGCGATTCGAGCGAGTTTTGCGCTGAACGATGAGCAGTGGATTGCCTTTGTGGTCTCAGAAGACCGAACGCCAGGTAACCTCCCTTCAGCGGTGACTTATGATTCGGTGAACGCCACAATCAGTGGCGTTAAGACTTGGGTCGCGGCGGTAAAGAATCTTAACAGCCTCGTGGTGAAAGTGGGGCAAGGTGATCAGGCGCGATATCTGCATCTACCCGTTGAATTGCCGGGCTTGCACCTTAAACCTCGGCCGCCAGGGCGATTTCTGGCAGGCCTGAGCCAGGGTAGTGTTGAGTTTGATCAGGTGCCGGTGCTGCCGGAACAACAACTCGATGCTGGTATGGCTGGTCAATTCAGGTTTCTCGAGTCCTTGTATATCTATGTCGCGTTTCTAGCGTTCATCAAACCCAAGATGACGGAGGTGACCCTGGTTGATGAATTGCTCAATATGGCAGCTATCCTCGCCGGGGCTGACTTTCAGTTGGCGGTCACTGCGCAGCAATACGCATTGTTTGATCAGAGTGTGCAGGATTGCTTGCGGCAGTTCGAGAGGCTATCGATTCCCGTAGGAGAATCCTGGTCTAAGGATCGAGCCCTGATTGAGATGTATTCAAAGGGTATTCAGCAGCATGCCAAGCTGACGGAGTAAGTCGGCAACCGTTGCGCTGCGTCATTGTCCAAGGCATGTTCGAAGGTTAGCCTGAAACATTGGAGGATCGTTGCCCGACACCCTGCGTTGCTGCGGCGGCATACTGCCATCAAGTAGCTGGCCAACCTACACGGCTTGGTCGGTGGATTGTCTACAGTCGATCCTGCTAATCCTTCAATAAGGAGTGGTTGGATGGTTTTAGTGAAACGATTAGTGCTGGATATTCTCAAGCCGCATTCCCCTAATAGCCTGGATTTTTGCACTGCCCTCGCCGCATCGGGTCTTGGTATGCAGGTCGCCTGTCGAGTTCTCGCGGTTGATGAAAAAACCGAGTCAGTAGAAATTTGTATCGAAGGCGCGGAGCTGTCCTTTGATCAAATTCAGGAGAGCATCCGTTCACAGGGTGCCTCTCTGCACAGCATCGACGAAGTTGAGGTTGTCAGTGCCGTCGATGGAAGCCATTAGGGCCCTGTCCTATGAACCTTGTCCTATGAAGTTGTCGGCCCGGATTAGACTGATTGGCGAGCATACTCGATCGCTATCGATAGCCAGACGTTACTTCGTCGTTAACGGCTTCGACGGTGCCCTAACGATGCTGGGTATTATCGTTGGTTTCTATCATTCGAATCCCGGTCCACCTGATGCAGCCGCGTTGACGGTCATTGTCAGCGCCTGTCTGGGTGCTGCCATAGCGCTAGGGGCCAGTGGCTTGAGTAGTGCCTACATCAGCGAGTCCGCTGAACAAAGCGCCGAATTGCAAGAACTTGAAGCGGCAATGGTGCTGGATCTTCAGGGGTCGTCTCCGAGTCTCGCGGCTCGATGGGGCCCGTGGTTGGTTGCCTTGGTGAATGGCCTTGCGCCATTACTGATCTCGCTGTTCATCCTGCTGCCGTTGTTGCTGCCCGCGGCGTTTACCTTTTTGTGGACGAACGTTCTTGAGGCCGCCATGTTGTTAGGACTTGGTGCCATATTCCTGCTGGGAATTTTTCTCGGCAGTATCAGTGGCCACTTTTGGCTGTTCTCTGGGTTGCGAACATTGGTCATTGCTATAGCGACTAGTGGCGTCATCATTTTGTGTACACCGAATTAATGGCTGTGATTATTCTCAATAGTCTGTTGCGGTGCTCTATCGTGCCGCGATATGACCGAATCGAGGTGTTGGTGAGATGACATTGTTAGCTAACCACGACTTCGAGCGCGCCGTTGATGCGCCTTATCTGTTGACGCCAACAGAGATTATTCAGCGGTTCCAGGTTGATTCGAAACTTGGGCTCACCGAAGCGGAGGTGCTGCGTCGACGCTCGATGTTTGGCAGCAACGTTATTGTCGAGGAGTCAGAATCGCCGCTCTGGCGCTTGCTGTTGGCTCAGTTCAAGGATGTGATGATTGTTGTTTTGCTTGTTGCAGCGGTGATATCGGGCCTCATTGGTGAGTGGTTAGATACGTTGGTTATCCTATTTATCGTCCTGTTGAACGGCATTGTTGGCGCGGTTCAAGCCTATCGTGCTGACCGAGCAGTGGCGGCATTGAAAGCGCTGGACACGATCGAGAGCCAGGTAGTCCGAGATGGCCGGTCATGCAGGTTGAGCCTGACGGAGTTGGTGGTTGGCGATATTGTCAGCATTGAAACCGGCATGGTAATTCCAGCCGACCTGCGCCTGCTGGAGTGCTACGACCTGGCGCTTAACGAAGCATCACTTACCGGTGAATCATTGGCTGTATCAAAGTCATCAAACGCGCTTGCTGGGGGGCGGCGAGCTCTGGTCGAGCAATCGAATATGGTGTTCAAGGGTTCTCAGGTTAATCGTGGTCATGGCTTGGGTGTTGTTGTGGCCGTGGGTATGACGACCCAACTTGGTCGCATCGCTAGCCTGTTGCAGTCTACCGGCGAAACCCGTACGCCATTACAGAGGCGTCTGGCATTATTCGGCCAACGTCTGGCCTGGCTGGTACTGCTGTTATGTTTGATAATTTTTGGCTTTGGCATCTTCCGTGGTGAGCCGCTGACATTGATGTTCATGGTGGCGATCAGTCTAGGTGTAGCGGCGATTCCCGAAGCGCTACCAGCGGTTGTGAGTATCGCGCTGGCGCTCGGGGCTCGAAAGATGAGTCGCGAGGAAGCGTTGATTCGTCACCTGCCAGCCGTTGAAACACTCGGCTCCGTAACCTTTATCTGTAGTGATAAGACGGGCACCCTGACACTCAATAAAATGCGTCTGGATACGCTCTATATTGACGGCCAGCGACGCAGTGAAGTGCCGACAGACGAGGCGGATTTATCTCGCTGGCTGCGTGAGGCTTTGGTCTTGAATAACAGCCTATCTCTGTTTGACGCTGTGCTGCAGGGCGACGCGACGGAAGTCGCTTTGTGCGAGGCGGGACAGAGCGCAGGCTTGCTCAAGTCTACCGCCATGACAACAATGCCGCTGGTTGCTGAGTTTAGCTTCGATACAGAGCGTAAGCGGATGACGACGGTCCATCAACATGGTGAGGGCTGGGTTGTTTATGCTAAAGGTGCGCCGGAGGCTGTGCTGCCTTTATGTCGGCAGACATTAACCCATGCGGGCTTAGAGCCGGTGAATAGTGACGAGCTATTGCGTCAGGCAGAGCAGATTGCCGCAGCGGGCTATCGAGTCTTGGCTGTGGCGATGAAGCAGGTTGATGCCGTGCCGGCAGATATTACCGCCGCGACCCTGGAGTCTGAACTGTGTTTTATGGCATTGGTGGGGTTGATAGACCCACCCAGGGATGAGGCAGCGCAGGCGGTTGCCGAATGCATTGACGCTGGGATAACTCCTGTGCTGATTACTGGCGATCATCCAGCCACGGCACTGGCGATCGCCCGGCGTTTAAATATCTGCGCCGAGGCCGATGTGGCGGTCACGGGTGAAGCCTTGCGTGGTTGGTCTAACGAGCAGCTTCAGGCGCGGGTCCGAGATTTGAAAGTGTATGCTCGAGTCTCACCGCAGCAAAAAATTAGGATCGTTGAGGCGTTACAGGCTGTCGGCGAATTTTGTGCCATGACCGGCGATGGGGTTAATGATGCGCCGGCGTTGAAGCGTGCTGACATAGGCATAGCCATGGGCAAAAAAGGCACTGACGTAGCTCGAGAGGCAGCGGACATTGTCCTGCTGGATGACAATTTCGCCACCATCGTCAGCGCAGTTCGAGAAGGACGGCGAATATATGACAATATTCGAAAGTTTATCAAGTATACGATGACCAGTAATTCGGGTGAAATATGGACCATGTTTTTAGCGCCTCTGCTGGGCATGCCACTGCCGTTATTACCAATTCATATCCTCTGGATAAATCTGGTGACCGACGGTTTACCCGGGCTGGCGCTGGCGCTGGAACCCCTGGACCCAGGGGTGATGAAACGGCCACCGCGACCGCCACAGGAGAGTATTTTTGCTGGGGGCATGTGGCAACACATTATTTGGGTTGGTTTGCTGATTGGCGGGGTTTCTCTTTATGGCCAGGCTTGGGCGCTGGATCATGGCTCGGTGGATGGGCAGACGATGGTGTTCACGGTGTTGACCTTCGCCCAACTGGCCCATGTGTTGGCGATTCGTTCGGAGCAAAAATCCCTATGGCGCCTTGGTCTGCTAAGCAATCGTCCCTTGCTGATCGTGGTCATGGGTACTGTTGGGCTACAACTGGCGTTGATTTATACCCCCTGGCTAAATCAGTTGTTCAATCTGCAGCCATTGAGCGCGCTTGACTTGGCCCTGAGTGTCGCGCTGGCGAGTTTGGTCTTTATGGCCGTTGAGTTAGAGAAATGGGTTCGAGGCCGCAGCAGTGCTGCTAGACCGAACCCCACATGAATCACTTAAATCTGGCTATGAGCGCAATAGACGACCGGGTCTGGCGCCCGTGTCTTGATCATAGCTGCGAGTTTGAACGCCGTTCACCAGGGTTGCAATATAGCCAGATGCGCCTTGCAGGAATCGGGCGCCACCGGCGGGTAAGTCATAGTGGAGCTCCATCTTGCCCAGTTTCAGGTTGTCAAAGTCAATGACGTTGATGTCGGCGCGCTTGCCAATTTCGAGGCTGCCGCGGTCATGAAAACCAAATAATTGGGCGTTTTTCAGCGTTTGGCGATGGATCAAGTGAGGTAGCGGTAAGGTGGCCCCCCGTGTCCTATCGCGGCCCCAATAGGTGAGCTGATAGGTCGGTGCTACCGCGTCGAAGATCAAGCTGACATGGGCGCCGGCATCACTTAAGCCGGTGACGGTGGTTTCATCCATGAGCATGTCATGAACCGCGTCGAGGTTATGGTCGCTATAGTTGGTAAAGAACATCACCGCAGTCTGGCAACCATCTGCCGCCACGAGATAATCGTAGAAGAACTCCCAACTGTTTTGTTGTTTCGTTGCGGCGAGCGCTGCAAAAGACTGTGTCTGAGTTGGCTCGTAGTCCATGGCTTGGTCAAGCACGTAGGTTTGGTCAAAGTTCAGTTCGACCTGGGCAATGCCATTCTCCATGGTGCCGGGGAACTCGTGCGGAACACTGGTCTCGGTGAGTAGCGCCGCCTTAACCTCCGGTGTGCGCATGGCGGCCAGCAATTCTTCAAAGGGAAGGTGCTTAAGTTGCAGATAAGTCGGCTTGCGCATGAAGCTGTGATAAGTCTTCAAGCCCAGGACGATGCCAGTGGGCCGACTGCCAACTTGCGGGTAGACCTTGCCAGCGGAGTCACCTGCCTTAATATTGCCGGCTTTAATCGTATCAATGACTTCGCGCCATTTATGCGTCCACTCATCAACCTGAAACAGCGTAAAGGTCGTGGGTCTGCCGCTGACTTCACTCACTTGCTGAATCAGTGCGACTTCTGCATCCAGGCTGTTGGGTTCGCCGCCGTTGGCGGCACCGCTGCCCAATGTACTGGAAGGAATAATTTGAAAGACGCCTTTGCCGGCGCGTTTCAGCGCCCCGGCGGCAATGGCGATAATTTCGGCGGCATTGGCAAATGTGCCGGGCACGGGTTCGCCACGGGTAGATTGATGGCCCAAGATGCGAGAGGTAGAAAAGCCTACAGCGCCAGCGTTCAAGGCCTCGGTAATCAATTGTTGCATCTGCGCCATATCTTGTTCCGTGGCGGCTTCGTTGTCCCGGCCACGGGCGCCCATCACATAATTCCTAACAGCGCCGTGGGCAATCAAAGAGCTGATGTCCAGCGCGTATTCGCGGCCCGCGAGAAAATCGAGATACTCTGGATAGGTTTCCCAAGCACCCCAGGGCATGCCTTCGTAGAGTGCGGTGCCGGGGATGTCCTCGACACCTTCCATGAGTTCAATTAGGTCCCTGTGACCACTGGGTGCGACGGGAGCAAAGCCCACACCACAGTTGCCCATGACGATGGTTGACACACCATGGCAGGCCGAGGGGTTCATTTCCGAGTCCCAGGTGACCTGGCCATCATAGTGGGTGTGGATATCGACCCAGCCGGGTGTGACGATGGCGCCAGCGGCGTCCAGGGTCTGTTTCGCGTCAACATCGAGTGTGCCGATGGCGGTGATCAGGCCGTCTTTGATGCTGATGTCGGCCTGGTAGGCGGGAGCGCCAGTGCCATCAATGATAGTTCCTGACTTAATAAGATAATCTTGCATAGAACCCGCCTGTCATTGATTCGGCTAGTAAGATATCAGAGATTGGATATCTGAGGCCAGTGCTATTGGTTTAAAAGGCAGGTCTAATTGGTCGTTCTTGGCGTGCCGTTATTCAGGGAATAAAACCCTGTGATCGGTTACTTAAAGTCACGAGACTGCAGCGCAAAATGTTCGAGGTGATGGCTCAAGTCTTCAACATGACCGGCGATGACGTGAATGATCGCCCCCTGGCGTTCCAGGATACCCTTCACCTTAAGCAGTCGGCCCTGGATAATAGCGGTGCGGTATTGTTCTAATATACGGGTCCAAATCACGATATTGATATTGTCGCATTCGTCTTCCAGGGTCAGGAACAATACCCCCGCAGCCGAAGAAGGTCGTTGTCGACCTGTGACAATGCCGGCCACCTGGACAAATTGACCATGTTCTAGCCTGGTTAATTCAGTACCCGATTTACATTGACTGAAGGGCTTGCCGGACTCACGCAACATGGCCATTGGGTGCCGGCCAAGGGTCAAGCCCAAGCTTTGATAATCGGCCCTCAGATCGTCTGTCTCTGCCGGTGGCGCCAGGTAAACGCCGCTGCTCTCGGCGACCATGGATGGCGCATCAGTGGCATCAAGTTCGGTATCGGGTAATATGCCTCGGGCCTGCCAATGCGTCTGGTAGCGGTGTCCTGCCAGGCTCTTGAAGGCACCGCCTTCCGTGAGTCGGCCAAGGTCGCTTCGGTCCAGACGGGCACGCCTGGCGATATCATCAAGATCCTTGATTTCCTGCTGCTTGCGAGCATGCAGAATGCGAAAAATAGTCTCGGTTTTGAGTCCCTTAATACGTTGTAGTCCTAGGCGTACGGCCGGTTGGCGAGGCGCAAATGTTGCTTCAGGCTGGGGTAGCTCAAGGGTGGATTCCCAATCACTGTAGAGGATATCAACAGGGCGTATTTCAATATTGTGGCGCCGTGCGTCTTGTACCAGCTGCGATGGCGAATAGAATCCCATGGGTTGGCTGTTGAGCAGGCCGCAGTAGAACGCCGCGGGCTCATGACACTTCAACCAGGCTGAAAAATACACCAGCAATGCGAAGCTGGCAGCATGGGATTCAGGAAAACCATAGTCACCAAAACCCTTGATCTGCTCGAAGATACGTTCGGCGAAATCTTGATCATGGCCTCGTGCAAGCATGCCGTTGACGAGTTTTTGCTGGAACACCTCGAGCCCGCCTTTACGTTTCCAGGCGGCCATGGCGCGCCGTAGCTGGTCGGCTTCCCCCGGTGAAAAACCTGCCGCGACCACCGCCAGTTTAATCACCTGCTCCTGGAAAATAGGCACCCCGAGGGTTCGCCCTAATACCGACTTAACTGCTTCGTTAGCATAAATAACCGCCTCTTCACCATTGCGTCGTTTCAAATAAGGGTGAACCATATTGCCCTGGATAGGGCCGGGTCTGACAATGGCAACCTCAATCACCAGGTCATAAAAGCAGGCGGGCTTCAAGCGCGGTAACATGGACATTTGAGCCCGTGATTCCACCTGAAAAACTCCCAGACTGTCGGCCCGCTGTAACATCTGGTAGGTCAGTGGGTCCTCTGCGGGAATGCTCGCCAGGTCAAGGCGGGTATGCCGATATTGATTAATTAAATTCAGGGTTTTGCGAATTGCAGTCAGCATACCCAAGGCCAGGATATCGACTTTCAGTAGGCCCAGAGCTTCCAGGTCATACTTGTCCCATTGAATGATTGTCCTATCAGGCATCGCTGCATTTTCAATAGGTACCAATTGTGACAAGGGCCCGCTGGAGATAATGAAACCGCCTACATGCTGAGACAGATGGCGTGGTGTGCCGAGTATTTGCTGGATCAGGTCAATAAATTGACCAATGATCGGGCTCCGTGGGTTAATGCCGGCGGCCTCGAACCGGGCCAGTAACTCATCCCTTTTATCCCACCAAGATAGGGAGCTGGCCAGATGTTCAACGAGGGTCAGATCCATGCCGAGGGCTTTGCCGACATCTCTGACAGCGCTTTTGGGTCGATAGGTGACCACACTGGCTGCCAGGGCGGCGCGATGGCGGCCATATTTTTTATAAATATATTGAATCACTTCTTCGCGGCGTTCGTGCTCAAAGTCGACATCAATGTCTGGCGGCTCATCACGTTCTTTGGAGATAAACCGTTCAAACAGCAAGTCAGACTTGGCGGGGTCAACTTCGGTTATTTCGAGACAATAGCAGACGGCGCTATTGGCCGCAGAGCCGCGGCCCTGACACAGAATCTGGGCGTCGCGGGCAAATTGCACGATGTCGAATACGGTCAGAAAATAATACTCGTATTGTAGATCCTGAATCAGTCGCAATTCTTTTTCGATGGTTGCCCGGACCTTGGGTTTAACCCCCTGTGGCCAGCGCTTGCTGGCGCCTGCCTCAACCAGTTGGCGCAGATACTGTGGCGGCGTCAGGTTGGGTGGCACCAATTCCTGGGGATACTCATAGCGCAACTCATCCAGAGAGAAATCGCACAGGTCGCTAATACGGACAGTCTCTGCCAGCAGTGCTGGTGGATACAGGCTGGCCAGCAAGGGTAAAGAGCGCAGGTGTCGCTCACCATGGGCAAACAATAACTTTCCAGCCAGCCGTAAAGGTTGGCCGATGCGAATAGCAGAGACAATATCCTGTAAGGCCTTACGATCTGGGTGATGCATATGGACATCGCCGCAGGCTACCAGCGGCAGTTCAAAGGCCTTGGAGAGTCCAAAAGCCTGCTGATAGGCCGTCATGTCCTGGCCATCGGGAAAAATTTCAACGCCGAGCCAAAGCCGTTTACTGAAATGCTGTGCAAGCCATTGGCCTGTCGTATGAGTGTGATTTTGGTCAGGCTGAATGGGGTTGCCATGCCGATTGCGCCGAGTATTGGGTAGCCAGATAGCTAGACATTGGCTCAGGCCAAACGCCATATCCTTGAGGTCTAATTGATAATCGCCTTTACTGGCCCTTCTACGACCCAGGGTGATCAAGTTACAGATTTGACCGTAGCCGGCACGATTGGGTGCTAGAAGAATCAGGTGAGTGTCATCGGTTAAGTAGAACTGGCTACCGATAAGGAGTTTCAGGCCGCACTCTCGAGCAGCGACATGGGCTTTGACGACGCCAGCCATAGAGCATTCATCGGTGATCGCCAACGCTTGATAACCCAAGTCAGCGGCTTGTTTGACGAGCTCCTCCGGTGATGAGGCGCCACGCAAAAAGGAGTAATGACTGATGCAGTGTAGTTCAGCATAGGGGCTTTTTTTGGGGTCGCGAAACCGGCCTGAAAGAGAGGGTGGGCCCGATAATGACATGATTTTTGGTTGAGTCCTGGTGGCTTGCTGGCAAATAGTACTGTAAATATATACAGCTTTATTTGTCTGGGCAATAGCCGAGGTCAGATCAAGCTGTTTTGGTGGCTGTCCGGTCAGGTTGCTGTTTGCTGAATAGATAGTGACCGACAAACCATTCGTGACCCTGGTTATAGGCGAACAGGGTCTCGCTGGCCATAAAGAACATTCGCCAGCGGTTGAATTGAATGATCGGTGGGCGGGGATCAGGGGAGTGAACAAAGATCTCAAGAATTTGCGGTTTGAACTGATCACAGTAAACGAGCCAGGCAGCGCAAGTTTGCGCGTAGTGTGTGCCGTTGACAGGCCAGCGGTCTTCCAGGCTTAAATGGGCCTGGAACTGTAACGGTAAATCCCAGGATGGCATCATCCCGCCACTGAAAAAATTAGCTGCTAACCAGTCGGATTCAGATTCGCTCTCAAAGAAGTAGGGGAAAGCCTGATGGCAAAAAATTTGGAAGAATAACTTGCCCTCGGGCTCGAGCCAGCCAGCAATACGTTCAAACAGTAAGTCATGATTACGCATATGTTCAAACATTTCGATAGAGACGACGCGATCAAATCTTTGTTCAGTATCAAAGTCGTTCATATCGCTACAAATAACCTCAATGTTCGCCAGGTCGCGCTTTTCGGCGGCACTATCAATATAAGCTTTTTGAGATTCTGAATTTCCTAGCGCGACGATCTTACTGTCGGGATATTGTTCGGCCATCCAGAGTGTTAACGCACCCCAGCCACAACCCAGTTCCAGTATGGTATTTGCACCATCAAGTTGAGCCCGCTCACAGGTGAGTTTCAACATGGCTGCTTCAGCTGCGCTGAGGTCAGTGGTGGGGGCGTCGAATAGTGCGCTGCTGTATTTTTTGTGTTCGCCCAATACTAAGTCAAAAAAATCGGTGGCAACATTGTAATGTTGTTGGTTGGCCTCAAGTGTGTTGATGGCCAAAGGGCTATCTTTCATCTGCGCCAACATGCTTTTTAAAGCCGGCATCTTTCGATACTGCTTGCGGGTTTGGCGGCGTCTTTGCTGGACAAGCATGCGGATGCCCGCTCGAGTCAGCAGGTCGGGCATATACCCTTGCTCCGCAAGATTGATCAAAGAAGTTAGCATTTTTCCTAAGAGCTTCCGTATCGAATGTCTGGTAAATCGGCTGCTGCTATTCTACCTATCGTGACAGGCAAAAACCCGAGTCGTCGCCGCAATACTGTTAAGCCGATATCATAATTCAATAGGCTTGCTACCGATACCTAGGCGTGTCAATGTTTGTCCGTTGGCATAGCTTTGGCGGCTGCGTGTAGGGCCTGATGTGGCTGCGTGTTGTCATTAAGTCGGTGGTCTTGAGCGAGTTGCCGGGTGATGAAGATGAATGGTCTGTTGATTCAGCGTGCTTATAACGCAGATCGATCAAAAGGAGCGCGATAATGACAAATAAACCTGTAAAGACAACGGCCGATTTCCCTCCAGAAGTTCTGTCGGCTTTCGATCAATACGTACATGGTGTTATTGACCGGCGCCAGTTTTTACGTCGTGCCAGTATAGTTACTGCCAGTGTCGCAAGTGCTGCCGCGATGTTGGATGCGTTAAACCCGCAATATGCGGGGGCCGCAGAGATAGACCCGCAAGATGCGAATATTGAGATTGAAAATTTGGCATACCCGTCGCCGAACGATTGGCAAGGTTACCTGGTGAAACCCGTTGGAGTGAAGGGGCCGTTGCCGGCGGTGCTGGTTATTCACGAGAATCGGGGGCGCAACCCTTACATTGAAGATGTGGCTCGACGACTGGCCAACGCCGGTTTTATGGCTTTTGCGCCTGATGCGCTGACACCTTTTGGCGGCTGGCCAGGCAATGATGATGAGGGTCGAGCGTTGCAACGAAAATTAGACCCCGCTTTGATGCTGGAAAATTGGGTTGCCGCTTATCAGTATTTACAAGGCCGAGATGACTGTGATGGCCAAGTGGGCGCAGTAGGATTCTGCTATGGTGGTGGGGTCGTGAATGCGTTAGCTACCCAGTTACCGATGTTGAGTGCAGGGGTGGCCTATTATGGCAGGCCCGCCGATTTGAGCCGAGTCAATGCTATCAAATCACCGCTACAGCTACATAACGGCGAACGCGACGAGCGCTTGATGGCCGTAATCCCGGCCTATGAGGCCGCCCTTCAAGTCGCTGGTATTGAGTTCGAGTCTTATGTCTATGCTGATGCGCACCACGGTTTTCATAATAATACGACGCCACGTTATAACGATGCAGCGGCTGACCTTGCCTGGGCACGTACCCTGACGTTTTTTAGAACCCATCTGGCCGCCAGCGCCAAACATTCGAGGGCTGACCAGATAGATGAAAAAATCGTGCTTTAGCGAATAATGTTGTCTGCTAACAGTTGTGATATTGCGGCATCATCGAAGCCGAACTGGGCTAAAACTGACAGGGTATGTTCGCCGATTTTAGGTGATCGAGTTTTTGGGCCGACGTCGGCTGTCTTGAAACGCATAGGGATACTAACGGTTCGATAGTCACCGATGTCTTCGTCAGTGAGCTGTGGAAACAGGTTGATAGCGTGGGCTTGTTCGTCACTTGCTACCTCATGGAGTCCTAGCACAGGTCCCCAGATCAGTCCGGCTGCGTCAAAGATGACGCCCCACTCATCACGGCTTTTGTCCGCCAGAACCCGGTCAATCTCAGGAACCAACACGGGCATCATCTGGTAGCGGCTGCGGGCATCAACAAATCGCTCATCAGCAAGCCATTCTTCTTTGCCCAGCGCTTTGCATAATTTGGCCCAGCCCGAGGCTTCTGGCATGTTGAACACGATCCAACGATCGTCGCCGCACGGGTAACGGTTAGCCGTTGGCAGCAACATGTTTTCTCTTGAACGCTGTCTCACTGGTGCCTGGTCGATGGCAGTAGTCGCAAAATCGCTAGCTTGAGTCCAGACGGCAGTCTCATACAGCGAAGTCTCAACGACCTGGCCCGTGCCTGTGCGTTCGGCCAGGCGCAGGGCGCCGAGTATGGCGCCGACTAATGCCAGGCCGGTGGTGTGATCACCCTGGGCTGGGCGTGCCATCGGTACAATGCCATGGGGTCCTTCGCGCATGGCATCATAAAGACCTGAGCGGCCAAAGAAAGCCGTCACGTCGTAACCGGGACGCCAGGCATCTGGTCCTGTTGTACCGTAGCCGGTCAGTGTGGCGTGAACCAGGCTGGGGTTAATGGCCAGAAGTGTTTCCGGATCGAGCCGGAATTTTTCTTGGCGCTGGGCCAACAGATTACAGACGAATACCTGAGCTTTACTGCAGAGCTTATGAATGATGTCGATAGCCGCCGGATTGGTCAGGTCGACACAAATTGAGCGCTTACCGCGATTGTCGACGTCAAACTGAAAGTCATAGTCCCGCACGCCGTCGATCTTCGGTGGCCTACCATTGCTGCGCATAGGGTCGCCGTTCAGGGGCTCAACTTTGATCACAGTGGCGCCCATATCAGCCAAAATTGCCGCCGCGCTGGGTGCTGCCATCCAGTTGTCAATTTCTATAATCGTGATGTCATCTAGGGGTAGCGCCACAGTAACTCCTGTTTGCTTTATTTCGAAGGGGCAATAATACCTTGTTTAATTATTGATGGTGCAAAATCAACCAGTGTATATCCAGGGTTGATGGACGTGGCTCAGGCACAGCTATAACGCCAAATAAAGGCCAAGAAATTAGTTTTGAGCCTGATCCTTCAGATACATAAAAAGTTGGCGATCATGACGGCTGGTGGCCGACAAGCTGCCGGCACGCACATAAGGTGCCCAGGGTGAAGGTGCTACGCCTTCGACTTTATCTCCCATAATGGTGACTCGCTGGATAATTCGTTCGCCAATAAAGTCGTTCAAGACAAAGTGTTGGGTACAGCGGTTGTCCCACATAGCGATGGTACCTTCAGTCCAGGACTTACGGACCGTAAACCGCGGTTGAGCGACCCATTGCGTCAGGTACGTCAGCAGCGCGGCACTTTCGCTGGCGTTCATCTCAACGATACGGCGGGTGAAGTGTTCATTGACGTATAGCGCCTTGCGCCCGGTAACCGGGTGCACTCGAACTACTGGATGAATAGTCATCTGATCCGGGCGATTGTGGGGGGCAGCGTCGTGCAGTGCTGTCAAGCCTTCACAAAGGGCTTGCATGGGTGGTGATAATTCATCATATGCGGCGTAAAGGCTGGCCCACATGGTGTCTCCACCTACTGCCGGTGACTTCACCATATGCAGAATTGACATCAGTGCAGGGCTGTCTTGAAAGGTAATGTCAGTGTGCCACTCATCGGCTATGCCGCCTTGGGTTGCGACCAGCTCAAACAACTCTGGGTATTCGACATGGTTGCTGTCTTTTAAATTGGGGTGGCCCTCGAGTTCACCAAATTGACGCCCGAACGCGATATGTTCGGCTTTGCTAGGGGATTGATCGGGGAAAAATAGTACTAAATGTTCGATCAGTAATGCCTTGATGGCGTCGATGTCACTGGCTGAGGCCGTGGCCACCGAGGGTCCGCGGATATCGGCGCCGAGTGAGCCGGATAGCGGAGTAACTTGCCAATCGTTCGGGATAATAGCCGTCGGCATGGGGTCGCTTCCTGTGTGAGATGATCGTTTTTTCAGCATAAACTAGCTTGACAAAAACTGACAGTAGACCGCGCCGAAGATTTTTCGCCATCAACAACGACGATTGGCCGTGATGGTGATACCTGGCTGGGCGATCTAGTTGAAGTCATCTTCTAAAACGATCTGGATTGGCAGGCCACCACCAGTTGCGTCCGTGAGGTGAAAACGATAAATCTTGTCATTCTGCAGTTCCACAGCTAACGGACCGAAGACGATGTCCTTGGTCCCGGCATCTGTGACGATCAAGTCGTAGCTGCCCTGTTCGAAGCTCATGCCGGCGGTGTTGAGTAATGAATTATTAAAGCTCCTGGGTGACGCATTCTCGATACTGGTTGACGGTGCTACGAAGTAGTAATCGAGCAAGCCGCTGCTGGGCGATGCATGGGTTCCCGTGAGGACAAATCGCGTGGCGATGTTCCGGTTATCCTCTGGCGTTAATGCTAGGCTCGGTCCTGTGTCGGTGCTCAGTCCCGTAATAGTCAGCGTGTAAAAATTACCTTGCTCGACGGTGGGCGTAGCCTCAGCCAATATCGTTGTAGCATCGCCGGTGGGTGTCAATTTGAGGGTTAACTGACCGCGAAGGTCGGTAAGTATGTTGTCCGTCATCTCATTAAAGGTGACGTTAGCGGCAAACAGCTCATCATTGAAGAATATGTCAATCGGCCCTTGATCAGGCAGGGTGTTTATCGCGCGAATCGCGGCGGGTAATTCTTCTAGAACGAAGAATTGAGTCCCGGTGACGCTGAGATTGGCGACTCGAACACCTTTGCCTTCAGGACCAAAATAATCCGTCAAGACTAGCATGGCTCGGCTCTTGGCCGGCAGATCAAAGCTTCCCGAGCGCCAGAGTATCTGGGCGTCAGTGGGTGCTGTGCCGGTTGCCGGCAGCGAGCTCACTGCAAAAAGTTCATAGCGTTCGCCGCTGCTGGGATTGAGTGTCAAGGACTCGGTGAACTGTCCCAAGAGTACAGTTGTCGGTGCGCTAAAATCATTATCTTGAACTAGCAGGAATCCCACCTCTGCGCTCAAGCTGTTGGCTGCATGGACAATTTGAACCTCTGTATAGTCGGCGGGGGTGTCAGTTGACGGTGCATTCTGGATCTCCAAAACCACTGGGCTGTTGATCGTCCCGGCAATGATCACCGTCGCCTGGGTGTCGGTGGGAACGGTCAGTCGGCGATCGAGCAGTAGTTCTCTTTGTCCATCAGGAAAGTGGAAAACTTCCATCTTCCGTGGCAGGCCTGGCAATATATTGAAAAATGCTGATCCTTCGCTGAAATTCAGAGTCGCTTGAGTGAGGTTGTCTACGGATACCCTGAGTGTCGTGGAGTCAGGGACGGCGTTGAATACCCGAACAAAGCCCTTCGGTACAAGGATCGGTTCAACAAAACCTTCCTCGGTACCGCAAGCGGCCAGGAACAGAAGTGTCGCAAGGGCTAAAACTACATTGATCGAACGTCGCATAGACAATCTTCTTAAAACTCAAGGAAATTCAAGGCGCAACAATAGTTGATATTGACCGTTGATGCCAGCGACAAGCGAGCTCCAAAGGCCTGTCAGGCCTGAAAAATGTTACGAAAAGCAACGATGCTGGCGGCGGTACTGACATTCAGTGACTCTACGCCATGATTCAGCGGGATACCGACCAATTCATCGCACAGGGCGACGATTTCGGGACTGAGGCCATCCGTTTCATTGCCTAGGATGAAAACCTGCTTGCCAGTGGTTGGGATGGCTTGAATTGAACGCCGGCCACCGGCTGCCAGACCCAGTACCGAGAAGTGGTTGGTTTTGAGTTGCTGCAGGGCCGGACCCAGCTCGTCACAATAGTAGATAGGCACTTTCAAGACTGTGCCGGCACTGGCTTTAATCACCAGCGGATCAATGCGGGCACAGCCTTTTTGTGGCAACAGCAGACCAGCACAAGGGGATGCGCCCACCGCGCGGATGATCAACCCGAGGTTCTGTGGGTTCGTGACTCTGTCGAGGGCAATCAGATCCAGGCTGGCATTGGGGTGGTCCTGAGCAAGCTGGCATAGATTGGCCAGCGGTTGATAGCCTGGCGCTTCAATATCTATGGCGACACCTTGATCCTGACGGCCGTTCCGTGAGATCCGCGCCAGCGCCTCACGGCTGTGATAGCAAATCTCGACGTTTTTGGCTTCTGCCAGGCTAATGATATCGGCAATAATACCGTTAGTCTTATTGGATTGCGCCAGATGCAGTCGAAACGGTGTGGTCCCGGCGGTGGTCAAGGCTTCATACACAGGTTTGCGCCCATAGATTGTCAGCAGGCTGTCAAAAAATGACTTGCGCTGTGTGTAGCGTTCTTTTTCGGGCTCAGACATGGGTATCAACTTAACATGGTTAATCGGTTCGCAAACTTACGGCAGACTACTGGAGACCGAACGGGCAAGTTAACAGGCCGGCATCAGTCAGCTATGTTGACACAATTTCGAGTGTTGATGTAGGTCTCATTGGATCGCTTCTAAGTGATCATAGTGCCTGTGGTTTAAGGCTGCCCTCGAAGTGGAAATTACGCTACGCTGACGATTCTTCGATGGCTAAAGGATGAGTCTGATTTGAAATTCCCGATACTGGTCCCAGGTCTAATCAGTTTATTGCTGCTGACAGGTTGTGGGGTGGCGGATGAGCAGCTCGCCGTGGCGCCTGCAGAGACAATCCTGCTGGGTTCTTGTGAGCGTCCCGATGACCCGGCCTTGGTGCGTGTTTTTAGCGAGGCACAATGCGCTCTGATCAAGGTTGCCGAAAACCCCAAACAGCCTGATGGCCGGCAGATAGAGCTTGCGGTGATGGTGCTGCCCGCGATCGCGCGAGTTGCCAAGCCTGATCCGATTTTCTATCTTGCCGGGGGGCCTGGACAGTCGGCGATTACCAGTGGCCCTATTGTCTTCAGTGCCTTGCTGGAGCTGCGTAGGCAGCGGGAAGTCATACTGGTTGATCAGCGAGGCACCGGCCGGTCCAACAACTTGAGCTGTGTGGCGCCGGAAGCCCCAGAGGATTTTACTTTATCATCAGCGGCGGCATTAGCCGTGGAAGTGAACAAACTCAAAGATTGCTTGCCGACGCTGGATGCGGATCCGGCGCTATACACAACCTCGATCGCCGTGGGTGATCTCGATCTTGTCAGGCGGGCGCTGGGTTATGAGCAGATTAATTTGTTGGGAATCTCCTATGGCACCCGGGTTGCACTGGTATACCTGCGGCAATTTAGCAGTCATGTCAGGTCATTGATTCTCGATGGCGTAGCGCCGCCTTCGGTTAATATTCTGGCAGGCGCTTCCGCAGATACTGATGCTGCGCTTGATCGACTCTTTCACGATTGCCAATCGTCTTTAGCGTGTGCACAGGCATTCCCCGATCTACGCGACCATTTCATTGCCTTGACCCAGCGCTTGAGAGATAACCCTGTCGAGGCGGAATTCCGCCATCCCAGGACCGGCGCGTCTATTCTGGTGACAATCGATCACGCCCTCATGGCTCGACTGGTACGTCAGGTGCTCTATCATCGTACGCTGTCAACATTGCTGCCTTTAGCTTTGAGCCAGGCAGGTCAGGGCGACTACCAGGCCCTGCTGACACTCGGTTATCAATTTCATGACGACAGTGACTCAATCAGTACCGGTATGATGGCGTCAGTGTTTTGTGCTGAAGATATGACTCAGGCTATTGGCTCGACGAGGGCTAGTCAGTATTTTGCCAATTCTATGAACGAGCTAATGGTGGAAGTGTGTCAATTTTGGCCTCGTGGTGAGGTGGCTGCTGAGTATTTTCAGGCCGTCAGCAGTGATCTGCCAGTGCTGCTGCTATCGGGCGAGCTTGACCCGGTAACGCCGCCAAAATATGCCGAGCAAGCGGCCCAGACACTCATCAATTCACGCCATCTTATCATCCAGGGCGTGGGTCATAATGCTGGTTTTACAGGTTGCGTGCCCGACCTGATGGTCGAGTTTATTGAGCAATTAGCGCCACAGAATCTGGCAGCGAGCTGTCTTGGTTTGATTCGTCGACCGCCATTTTTTACCAGTGCTGCAGGACCGCAGTCGCAATTGGGGATGATGGATGATTGAAGTTAAGCAGGTTAGCAAACAATTTGGCGGTGTTAGCGCTGTTAAAGACGTATCTTTTCTGGCGCCGGCGGGGCAGGTCACCGGTTTGCTGGGTCCCAATGGCGCAGGCAAATCGACCACGCTGCGTATGCTCTATGGCTTGCTCGTTCCCGATACAGGCCAGGTATTCATCGATGAGATTAATGTTGCTGAAAATACTCGGTTGGCCCAGTCACGACTCGGCGTTATGACGGACAATCATGGCCTATATGCTCGTCTCACCGCCAGGGAGCATATTCATTATTTCGGTCGTCTGCACGGTATGGAGAGTGAGCAAGTCGAGGCGCGCGCTAGTGAGTTGATTACATTGCTGGGAATGGGGCCTATCGCGGATCGGCGAACTCATGGTTTTTCTCAGGGTGAGCGTACTAAGGTTTGCATGGCTCAATGTCTGGTTCACAGTCCTGGCAATGTTGTTTTGGATGAACCTACTAATGGCTTGGATGTCATGACAACTCGCATTGTTCGAGAAGTGGTTCAGGAACTGCGAGTGATGGGTATTACCGTGTTGTTTTCCAGTCATTTGATGCATGAGGTCGCCCGTTTGTGTGACAACATTGTGATTGTTTCCATGGGTGAGGTGGTGGCTGAGGGTACTACGGAGATGATCAAGTTGTTGGCTCAGGAGGATGATCTGGAAGATGCCTTTGTTAAATTGGTCGAGCAGGTTATTCCGCTATGAGGCCCTTTGCTGTTGTTCTGGTCAAGGAGTGCCTTGACGGCGTACGTGACCGAAGAGCTGTGTTGTCTGCTTTAATATTTCCTGTGCTGGCACCATTTTTAGTCTATTTCTTAATCCACACCATGATTGAGTTGCGCAGTCAGGACAAAGATATGCTGGTGGCTGTTCAGGGTGCGGATAATGCGCCGCATCTGATGGCCTGGATGGCAGAAAAAGGCGTGGAATTTTCTGTCGCCACGGGGGATCCCAAGACTTTGGTGAGTAATCAGTCTGAGGAACTTGTTCTGGTTATTCCCGATAACTTTGCTGCGCGTATTGCTGAAGCAAAAACGAGCTACGTGGAATTGGTTTCAGACAGTTCGCGAAATGATTCACGGATTACAGTTGCGAGAGTTAGGAGTCTTGTGCGTGGGTATAATTCGGAATTAGCGTCCCTCAGATTAATTGTTAGAGGTGTGTCGCCTGAAGTGATGAGTGTCATCTCGATCGTTGATTCAGAGGTGGCAAGTCAACAAGAAATTGCCACCTCGGTGCTAAGTTTTATTCCGATTTATATTGTCCTGGCGGCTTTTATTTCAGGGATGGGCATTGCTGTTGACAGTACCGCCGGCGAACGCGAGCGCAAGACATTTGAGGCTTTGCTGATTAATCCCGTATCCAGATTGCAGATCGTTCTCGGTAAATGGGTCGCTGCGACGCTGTTCGCTGTCTTGGGCATGTCTCTGACGCTGGTGCTCTGCATGTTGGTCATGAGCTATGTACAGATTGAGGAGCTTGGATTGCGTTTCCATGTTTCTGCACTACAGGTGATTGCTATGCTGTTAGCCACTTTGCCACTGGCATTTTTGGCTACCAGTATGCAAATGTTAGTGGGTATCTTTGCTAAGTCATTTAAAGATGCTCAGTCATATATTGGGTTTTTGGTGCTTTTGCCCATGTTGCCTGGTCTTTATACGATGTTTAATCCGATTAAAACTGAAACCTGGATGTATGCCGTGCCGATGCTCGGCCAACATTTACTGTTGACTGATGTCATGGGAGGAGTGGCGGTGCCGGTGGTCGGTTATTTCCTGTCACCCATGGCTGTCTTGCTATTGTGCTTTGTTTTCAGCGCTATTACCGCCCGGCTGTTCAAGCGTGAATCGATTATTTTCAGTTGATTGTTTTTTGGTTATTTAATTTGCGTCATTTTACTTAAGTCAAGCAGCTTCAGCTGGCTGCGATGTGCAGCCAGCTTTTTGTGTTCCGCGGTTTATCATCGACTGAGAGATTCAGCTTTTAGATTAAATCGGTTAATGCGGCTTCGATCTCTTGTGGCGTGACTTTCGGGTGAAAGCGTTTGACTGGCTTGCCTTGTTGGTTGATCAGAAATTTGGCGAAATTCCAGGCAATAGGGTGTTGCCCCTCATCGTCAGCTATTTCTCCGCATAGCCATTGGTAAAGCTCGGCCGCATTGTCGCCATTGACTTCGATTTTGCTGAACATCGGGAAGTTCACCTGATATTTACTCGTGGCGAAATCTAAAATTTCTTGATTAGTGCCTGGCTCTTGGGCACCAAACTGATTACAGGGAAAACCAAGTACTGTGACTTTACCGCTTTCATGCAATGCACGCAGACCTGCGTACTGTGAGGTGAGTCCTCACTGGCTGGCCAAGTTGACGATGAGTAAAGCTTGGTCCTTAAAGTCAGAGAAAGAAATTTTCTCGCCGGTGATAGACTCCATCTGCAAGTCATAAATATTCATAGTCTGATTTCCTGTTGGGAATTGGGTCGCGATGTCTGGTGCCATAAGTGAGTCAGGCTCGAGGGTTATGAGAATATACCGTGCAAATACCATTTGCCATGATTGCTATAATGAAAAACCCAATAAAGTGCGCCACGTTCTGTATGCGCGGCGACATAATAGTCTCGAGTGATGATCTCTCCTGAAGTCGGCCGGTCCCACCAGCCAAAATCAATACGCTCGGGACCCTGGAGTAATTCCAGCTTGCCGTTCAGGTAAGGGGCGTCATTGATTAGCTGCAAAGCGCGAGGCGGCGTGAGTAAAAATAATGGTCGGTGATTGTCTTGCGCCAGCTGTATCGCCAGGTTCTCCGCTGTCTCATATTGAGTTTCGTCGCCAATCTGGTTGGGCTTGAGTCGTAGCCAGGATTTTTCTGGGCGGTGATCATCAGCTATCGATAAGCCAAAACACGCGTCAGGGCCCAAACGTGTGCTCAGTAAATTCAGTAAGGTGTTGGCGCTGGCCTGTCGTTGACGACGTTTTGATGGACCTTTTATCGATGGCTGATAGCCTGCAGATTGGAATAAATCGCCAGAGACAGTATCGGCAGGAAAAAAGGTATTGACCGTTAATGATAGTGTGTCGATCTCTTGAACATCCTTAACTTGCTCAAGTTTAAGCTGGGTTAATTGCAGTAAGGCTTTGATATTGTGTTCAGGGCTGGCCAGATAAATGCTGATATATTTTGTTGGGTGATGTCGGTGACTGAGTTTCCAGGATAGTTGATTGATATGCAGTTGTCTGGCTGTCAGAAAGGCATTCAACTCATCCAACAAGCGTTTGATGGGGAAAATTAAGGCGTTGGTATTGGTGACGTCGGCCATAAAGGTAATGTCAGAAAAAAAATGAGGTACCTGATCGATAGTCTTTTGTGGGTCAGGCTGCGTGCCAATGAGACGCTGCAGATAGTCCGTAAAATAGATGCCAAATCGGCGATTGATACTGCTCATTGGCAGCTTGAATAAGTCCCGAAGCGTATAGATACCCATTTGCTGGAGGGCATTAATAATTGCCTGGTCAGCCTGTAAGCAGGTCACAGGTGCCATTTCGATAGAAGGCAAGACTTCTCCGGTATTATCCGCCACTTGATGGTCAGAGTTTGGTGCGGCATTGTATCTCGCGGACAGGAGTGCCGCCATGGGTGTTGCATTGATGGCTGAGATAGCAGTATAGCCAAGATCGTTAATGCCACATTCGATCCTTGCCATTAATGCCTTGAGGCCATTGAAGAGTTTCAGACTGCCGCCGATATCGATTAACAGCACGTCAGGTGCTCTGATCGTTACAGCGGGGCTGAATTGGTATGCCCACTGGGCCAGGTTGGTTAATGTCATCAGCTCTTTATCGTTATCCTTATCAAAGCTGATGACCTCATGGCTGATACTGTAAGCCGTATCCATGTTGTTGTTGCGTCGAATGCCGGTGTCGAATGCGGCTTGATTCAACGCGATGACCCGCCGGCGTTCAAGAATGACCATCGGCTTGATGGCGTCTGTCGGGTTGAGCCCGCGGGTAAATACCTGTAGCGGCAGGTGCGGGAAATGCAGGCATAGCCATAGGGTAGAATTATTGTTGCTGGCGTTCATCAGCGAATAGGTGCCGGCTCTGTTCAATAAAAGCCAATTCAGGTTCAAGAGGAGGTGGGTTGCGAACGATCATTTCAGAGAAGTCCGGGGTTATCTGATTAAGTTGGTCATGAAAGTCGAGAGTAAAGGGTTCACTGCTCCAGCCACCTCGGCGCTTGAGCACCTGAACTCCGATGCTGGAGCGCTCTTTGAGGGGTGTGGCTCGTTGCCCGGTTAGCTGAAGGCGTAATTCTGCCGGTGAAGACTGATGAGCAGTCTGACTATGGCGAAAGAGTACGCCCAGGCAATGTCCCGCTTTGCTGGCGACTTGTAAGCGTCGAATTTGTTTGTCGTGAATGTTCTGGGGCCAAGCGAGTACGGCGCTACAGCTTTGAGAGCCCAGGGCTTGCTCCATGACCCAGAGACTGTCGTTGACGGTGGTTGGTCGAACAATAAGCACCGCGCCAAGATCTATGCCTGCTTGCGCCAGCGCCGGGGCGTAGGGCAGGTGTGGCGGTGAGACCCAGAGTTGCCAGCGACCTTGCTGCTGACTCAGGCTGGCCAGTGCCGGTGCCAGTAAACGGAGTTCGCCAATGCCGGCTTGATCAAAGAGTAATTCGGTGATGCCGGCAGTAGGCCAGCCCGCGCCAGGCAAGTGCTGGTCAAGAGTGTCGTAACCGGTTGATGTGCCTTGATTAAACTCGCAGTCCAGATGGGATGCTCGCCACAGGCCAGTTTTTTTGAGCAATAAGGGCAAAGATTCCGAGGGTCGAGACACGATGGGCATACTCTGTAGTTTGAGATTGAGATTGAGATTGAGATTGAGATTAGGTTTGAATATCAGTTAGCAATCTATGTGTATTAATCTATGTGTATTAATCTATGTGTATTAATCTATGTGTATTAATTTATGTGTATTTAAGTGCCAGCCTCTGAATAAGAAGTCTCAGTAAAAGCTTAGACCGTCGAGGCTGGACAAATGTCTGATAGGCGACCTGTCATTTAACTGTAAATATATACAGTATTAAATTCGATGGCAACTGCTGTGAGATGCTTAATCAAAATAGCTGGGTGTCGGTCTCAATCCTCAGGTTCTCGCTGGTTATTGGCTGGGCAACGGGGTATCTTGGGGTTCGCTAGATCGAACGAGAAACACAGGATGAAACCCAAAAAAGTCGTCGTCATTTTACTCGATAGCCTGAACCGTCATATGCTCGGTTGTTATGGCGGTTCAGAGTTTGAAACGCCCAATATTGATCGCTTTGCGGCTCGCGCCCAACGATTCACCAACCATTCCACGGGTTCATTGCCCTGTATGCCTGCCCGTCATGACATCCTGGTGGGGGCGCTGGATTTTCTCTGGCGACCTTGGGGCTCGATCGAGTTGTGGGAGCGTCCTCTAGGCCACTATCTGCGGCAAAAAAATGTTAAAACTCAGTTGTTTACTGATCATCCTCACCTGTTTGAGACCGGTGGCGAGAACTATCACACGGACTTCTTTGCTTGGGATTATCTGCGCGGCCATGAAAGTGACCCATGGAAGACCCGCGAGGACCCGTCCTGGATTGGCTCGCCGACCTTACCGGCCACGAAGAAGCATAATGGTAAACCGGAGACCCTCGGTTACGATTTATCCAGAACCTGGTTTCGTGAAGAGTTGGATTTCCCCGGTCCGAAGACTATGCAAGCAACTGCAGACTGGCTCACGACCCATGGCGATGCTCACGACAGTTTTTTTCTGTTTGTCGATGAGTTTGATCCCCACGAGCCCTTTGATACGCCCGCGCCTTGGGCGAACAAATATGACCCAGACTGGCAGGGCGAGCAGATGATCTGGCCGCCCTATGCCGTTGACGCGGTCAAAGGCGGAGTCATAACCGCTCGAGAGGGTCAGCACATCCGCGCCAATTACGGTGCTAAATTGAGTATGATCGATCACTGGTTTGGCAAGGTGCTGGATGCCATGGACAGCCAGAATCTGTGGGAAGACACGGTGTTTATCCTCTGTACCGACCACGGCCATTATCTCGGCGAACGAGATATCTTTGGTAAACCCGGCGTGATGCAGTATGAAACTCTGGGCCATACGCCGCTGATGATCTATCACCCGGATTACGCGCCGGGGACCATTGACGCCTTGACGACCAATGTGGATATTCATGCGACCCTGGCTGATCTGTTTGAGGTTGAGGTGGAGCATGTGACTCATGGCAAGTCGTTATTGCCCTTGATCAGTGGCGCTGCCACGAGTATTCGAGACTGGGCTATCGGCGGTATCTATGGTAACTGGGTACAGATCCATGATGGCAAGAACAAATATGCGCGGGCGCCAGCCACCAGTAACTTCCCCTTATCGATGTGGTCGAATCGCTGGTCAACCATGCCGATACCGCCCATGCCTAATTTACGCTTACCAAATCCGGACCATCGAGCTTGGCTGGATACTATGCCGGGCACCGACATACCGGTTATTCGCCAGCCGTTTCAGGAGGGCGATCTATTACCTTTTTGGTCTATGCAGGCCAGGATTGGTGAGCATCAATTGTATATGATTCCAGATGACCCACAGGAACTGGACAACCAGGTCGGCAAACCCTTGGAGAAGGACATGATCGAATTGTTGCGGGTTGCATTGAAAGAGGTAAATGCCCCCCACGAGCAATTTGTGCGCCTGGGCATTGATTGACCCGTCGTTAAATCGCCAGCCGATTGGACTCCTTAACCTCTTCCATCACGACGTAGGTTCGTGATCCGCTCACCCCAGGTAGCGTCAGGATGGTCTCGCCGAGCAAACGCCGATAAGCGACCATGTCAGCGACTCGCGCCTTGATTAAATAGTCAAAGTTACCTGAGACCAGGTGACATTCCAGCACCTGGGGTAATTTGATAACCGCCTGACGAAACTCGTCAAACACGTCTGGTGATGTTCTTGCCAGGTTAATCTCGACGAACACCAACAGCTCTAAATCAAGTAAGTGGGGGTTCAGGCGTGCCGTATAGCCAATAATAAGGCCTCGCCGCTCCAGCGACTTGACGCGCTCGGCGCAGGGCGTTGGGCTGAGATTGATGAGCCGAGACAGGGCAGTATTAGAGAGGCGTCCGTCCGCTTGTAGTTCACGAAGGATTCGACGGTCTGTCTTGTCTAGTGGTTTATCCTGCTCTATGGGTTTATTTGTCATTATTATCCTTTGATGTGTTCATATTGGCATATAAAACGCTGATATTTATTAGATAATAAGTGAGATCGCCTATCTTGTCATGCATATACTGAGCGCCATCAATATCCTCTTGCGAGAACTACTCATGAAGATCGGCGTACCTGCAGAAATCAAGAATAACGAGTTTCGGGTGGGTCTCGTGCCCGCGGGTGTCCGTGAACTCGTGCGTCATGGCCACACCGTGATGGTGGAAACGAATGCGGGTGCAGGCATTGGTCACCTCGATGCCGACTACGCGGTTGCGGGCGCGGAAATCGTCGCCACGGCAGAAGAAATTTTTGCGCGCGCCGAGATGATTATCAAGGTTAAGGAACCGCAAGCCAGTGAACGCAAAATGCTGCGCCCTGAGCAGACCTTGTTCACTTATCTCCATCTGGCGCCAGACCTGGCGCAGACCAGTGATTTGGTCAACAGCGGCGCCATTTGCATTGCCTATGAAACGGTGACTGATGCGTTTGGTCGCTTACCGCTGCTGGCACCCATGTCGGAAGTTGCCGGACGTATGTCGATTCAGGCGGGCGCCATGTGCATGGAAAAATCCCATGGCGGCCGTGGCATTCTGCTGGGTGGGGTGCCCGGAGTTGAGCAGGGCCAGGTGCTGATCCTTGGTGGCGGGGTGGTAGGTCAGAATGCTGCCCAGATCGCAGTGGGTATGGGTGCTAGGGTGACTATTGTTGATCGTTCCTTAGACGTCCTGCGTCGACTCGACAATCTGTTTGGTAACCGTATTCAAACCCTATACTCGACTCATGATGCGGTTCAGGAAATGAGCATGAAGGCCGACTTGATTATTGGTGCTGTGCTCATTCCGGGCGCAGCAGCGCCGAAGTTAATCACCGCAGAGATGGTTCGCGTGATGCGTGCCGGCACGGTATTGGTGGATGTTGCGATCGATCAGGGAGGGTGCTTTGAGACATCAAAGGCCACGACCCATGCTGACCCCACCTATATTGTTGATGACGTCGTGCATTACTGCGTCGCTAACATGCCCGGTGCAGTCGCCAGAACCTCCGCTGCAGCATTAAACAATGCCACCTTGCCCTATGTGCTGGAACTGGCTGACAAGGGCGTTAAGTCGGCTTTGTTGTCGAATGCACATCTGCTCAATGGCTTGAACGTCTGTGCTGGCAAAGTGACTAACGAGTTTGTGGGGTCGGCACATTCGCTGGCTTATGTGAAGCCGGTGGATGCGTTAGCCGCCTGAATGGCGAATGGCTAGTCTGTGGATATCGGGGGTTGAGTTTTCAGTTCCCGTACCTCGCGGACAAATAGCACGGCAAGCGTCGGCAAAATGATCGTTGCGGCGGACAGCAGCAGCGTCGTTCGTGGTCCTAGCGTCTCGTACAACACGCCCGCAAGTATAATTCCCATGGGCGCCAGTATGATTGAGCCCAGGTGATCGTAGGCGCTGACCCGAGAGAGTAAATGACCGGGTATGCGTTGCTGCAGGGTGGTATGCCACAGGACACCGAACAGTTGACCGCCGATGCCCGTGATGCTGGCAGCAAAACAAATCAGGTTGACAGGCAAGGGCACCGCCAGCGCCAAGGGGATAAAGCTAAATGTCAGAACGCTGAGACTGGCTACTAGCATAGGTCGCGCAATGGTAATTTTTAGGGCGATGATGCCGCCGGCCAGAGTGCCGAAGCCAAAGCTTGCAGTTATAAGCCCCCAGGCCACTGGTCCGCCGAGGGTATCCCTGGCTACTGCTGGTCCCAGCAATCCTAATACGCCCTCGAAAGCGGCTATCACCAGAGAAAACTGTAAGACGATGGTCCACAACCACTGATGACGTGTGAACTCTCGCCAGCCCAGGATCAAATCCTGGATGAGGGTAGCTTGGTCGGTCAGTGCTTGAGACTTCGGTCGCAGGCTCGCGATCAGTAGTGCAGCGATAGCGAAGGACAGTGCATCGATCGCAATTGCCCAACCTGCGCCAAGCCAGGCAACCAGAACGCCGGCCAGCGCTGCGCCGAGAGTTATTGCCGCACTTCGAGCCGTACCGAGCAAAGCATTCGCGGCTTGTAAGTCAGCAGGCGCGACGATTTGTGGAATCATGCCCGTTGACGCGGGCAGATGCAGCGCCATAGCGATGCCGTTGACCAGCATGAACACTGTCAACGCAGGGACACTGGCCTGACCCGAGAGGAACAGGCCAGCGATAATCAATTGGCTGATGACGGCCAACGTATCGGCGACAACGATGGTGCGTTGCCGAGAAGTGCGGTCGGCGATGACGCCACCAAACAACAACACCAAAACTTGCGCAGCAGTCGGCGCGGCAATCACAAATGCCGCATCGCGAGTTGAGCCTGTCAGTGCCAGAACGCCGAATGCCATGGCGATGGGTGCCATGGCATTGCCGGCATAGGAGATCAGATAAGCGCTAAACAGCTTGGCAAAGTCAGGTTGCTTGAGGAGCCTTAGGCCGTCGCGGATTGGAGAATGGGTCACGTGAGTTCATCTGGTTAGGGGGCATAGTTCAACCAGCTGCGCTGGCCTAAGTCGGGTCAGGTGAGCTTGCTGTGGTTTGCGCCCTGGGGCGGGATTCTCGGTATTCATACCGGTGATGTCAACCGGTCTGCGGGCATCTGGGTTAAGCCGCCCCCTCCCGTCGAACGGGTACCTCGGATCATATCGCGAGTCACTCCGTCAATAGTCGCCTAACCCCACCATCGACCATCGACGAACCAGAGTGCTACTATGCGACTTACCTATTTTTTGCTTTCACATTTGACGGGAGTTATTGAAGATGGCGAATACACATTCCGAACAAGCGTCCTACAGCACCCTGTTGGTGACGATTGAAGAACACATTGCCGTGGTCACCTTGAATCGGCCTGAGGCGCGCAACGCGCTGAATCGCCTGGCCTATACGGAACTGGAAGCTATTTTTCGTGACCTCCAAAAAAACTCAGACGTGCGCTGCATAGTATTGACCGGCACAGATCCAGCGTTTTGCTCTGGCGACGATGTCAAAGAATTGATGACTGGCGATGGCGATACTGGCAAACAGCGACTGCGCTCTGTCAGGCCCGGTACGACGCCTGCGGCCACAGCCATTATGGATTGCGACCGGCCAATCATTGCGGCTGTGAACGGTGCGGCTATTGGTTGGGGTATGGACATGTCATTGATGGCAGATTTTCGAATCGCCTCAGAGCGAGCGCGATTCTCGGAGATGTTTGTCAAGCGTGGCCTGGTCAGTGACGTCGGTGGCTTGGTGCGCCTACCCCAGTTGGTGGGTCCGCAGCGAGCTGCCCAACTGCTGTTTACCGGCGAGATCATTGATGCCCAGTTTGCCCGCGAGATTGGGCTGGTGATGGAGGTCGTTCCCCACGAAGAATTATTGTCGGCGGCGCTGATGTTGGCCCGCAAAATTGCGGCGAACCCACCCCTGGCGGTTCGGTATCTCAAAGAGGGCTTGCGCCGCTCCTGCTACGGTGAATACCAGGAGATGGGTAACTGGGTTTCGCAGACTTTGGGCGTGTTGTTTCAGACCGAAGATCATCGTGAGGGTGTTGCTAGCTTTCTGGAGAAGCGCGAAGCTGAATTTAAGGGTCGTTAGTCCATAAGGTAGGCTGCGATTTTTGATTGACCCGCGCAGGCGCGGGCCTCATAGTCGAGTCGCAGTTGATCCTGGGTTTAATGCTCGGAGACATAGAATCAGAGGTGGTACAGATCGTTATCCTATTGAAATATGTTGGTAGACAGGTGTTGTGGTCGAGGCTATACCCCCACGGGATCTTATCTCTGGCCGTGCTTCTGGTGCTCACCGGCTGTTGGAATGGGCAGGGAGACAAGATGACAGATTTGAAGCCGCCGGTCGCCGAACAAGTGCCGCGAACGCTGGTGGTGAATGGTCTGCAGCGGCAAGACGAATACTATTGGTTGCGCGATGATGAGCGGAAAGACCCGGCCATGTTGGCATTGTTGGATGCTGAAAACCGATATACTCAGGCCATGATGGCGCCCAGCCAGGCGCTGCAAGACCAGCTTTTTAACGAGATCACTGCCCGGTTTGCCGATGACGACCAGACGATTCCGGTGACCCAAGGTACTTATGCGTACCACCGTGAGTTCCAGGCCGGAGGCGAATACCCCGTGTATTTGCGAGGGCTACCGGGTGCTGTTGAGGCAGCGGAAGTGATCCTGGATGTCAATCAGTTAGCCCGGGCTAATCTGTTGCGTGGCGGCGAGTATTATCAGGTCAGCAATTGGAGCGTCAGCAGTGGGGATAATCTGCTTGCGTTCACGGAAGATACGCTGGGACGGCGACAGTACACGCTGCGGTTTAAAGACCTGCAGAGTGGCGAGTTTCTGCCTGATCAGATCACTGGTGTGTCCAGCAGCATCGCCTGGGCGCAAGACAACAAAACGTTATTTTATGTCAAAATAGATCCGCAAACCCTGCTGCCTTATCAAGTTTATCGCCATGTGGTCGGTACTCCGATCGAGACCGATCAACTGGTTTATGAGGAGGCTGACCGTAGTTTTAGCACGTCTGTGTATACAACCCGCTCAAAGGCTTATGTGGTGATCAGCCTGTCGAGCACCGATAGCAGCGAGATTCGGCTGGTTGATAGCCTCAAACCCGAACGTGGTCCCGTGGTTTTTCTGACTCGCGAAGTCGATCATGAATATCGAATTCGACATGTGGCGGGTACGTTCTACATCTTGACTAACTGGCAGGCGAGCAACTTTCGGTTGATGAAGGTTGAAGAGCAGCGCTTGAATGCTAAGTCGGCCTGGCAGGAAGTCCTTGCCCATCGAGAGCAGGTGTTGCTGCAGGATGCGGAGGTGTTCAGCGATTATCTGGTGGTGAATGAACGTGTCCTTGGATTGCCCGCCTTGCGAGTGATATCTCGCGCAGAGGAGCAAGGTCCTGGGCGCCTCATCGAATTTCCAGATCCGGCCTATGCCGCTCGCCTGCACAGTAACCCTGAGGTGAACTCAAAGCGACTGCGCTACGTCTACTCGAGTCTGACGACACCTGAATCAGTGTTTGAATATGATATGGACCAGGGCACCAGTCAATTGCTGAAGCAAGATCCCGTGGTCGGGGCGTTCGATACCAGTCTCTACAAGTCTGAGCGAATCATGATTACGGCTCGCGATGGCGCGCAGGTACCAGTATCCCTGGTCTATCGGTCAGACCTGTTTTCTCGAGGGAATAATCCCCTGTACCTGAACGCCTATGGTGCCTATGGCTTTGCCAGTGAACCGACATTTCGCTCTCTGCGGCTGTCATTACTCGACCGAGGATTTGTGTTTGCCATTGCCCATGTTCGCGGTGGCGATGAGATGGGGCGAGACTGGTATGAGCAGGGCCGGTTGCTGCAGAAACGCAACACCTTCTGGGATTTTATCGATGCGACGGACCAGTTGGTGGCATTGGGCTACGGTGACAAACAAAAAGTGTTTGCGATGGGGGGCTCGGCCGGCGGCTTGCTGATGGGCGTAATCGCCAATGAAGCGCCAGAAAAATACTTGGGAATCATCGCCCATGTACCCTTTGTGGATGTGGTGACGACCATGTTGGATGAATCGATACCACTGACGGTGGGAGAGTTCAGCGAGTGGGGTAACCCTCAAGAGCTCGAATACTACAAATATATGTTGTCCTACTCGCCTTATGATCAGGTGACGGCTCAGGATTATCCCAATATGTTGGTGACAACCGGTTTGCATGATTCACAGGTGCAATACTTTGAACCGTTGAAGTGGGTCTCGCGCTTGCGGCGTCTGAAGACCGATAGTCATCGACTACTCTTGGCTATTGATATGGACAGTGGTCACAGTGGCGCATCCGGTCGGTATACACGCTATCAGACCGATGCTCGTGAATATGCCTTCGTGCTTGATCTGCTGCCGGCAGAATAATCGTCGGACAGGGAATGACCGCAGGTTGCTGTGCAGTTCAGGGCTTTTTGCTAGGATCACTAGGGAGGTTAAACAGTGAGGATAAATAGCTAGGATACATAGCTAGGATACACCGTTAGGTTAAATAGCGACAGTAAGCCAGTAGCTGTCAGCAATCAGAGTGGGTAATTTCATGGCTCAGCAACAATTTAATATCCAGCGACTCGGCGCTGTGTTTGCCTTAGTCCTAGGCTTGTGTGCCTGCGGCGGTGGTGGTGGTGGCTCTAGCGCCGCGCCGCGCCCGCAACCTTCCCAGCCGGTGGTCCAGCCAGTGACGCCACCGGATACGACTGCCTATATCATGGACCAGTTTTTTCCGGACAAAAATTTTGCGGGTTTGCGTTCTTTGGTGAGAGCGGCGAATCCCGGTAATCCCATTGCTAGTACATTGATTAACTGTACCGTTCTCGTGACGGAAGACAATCTGTGCAGCTTCAATCAAATACCGTTACTTGGCATGGAGACTAGCGCGCCCACCGTTGATCAAATCATGGACCGTGTGCTGGTGTCCCATGACTGGATGGCAGTGCGCATGCGCGAAGTGTTTAACGAGATGCCGTCGGAACTTTTATTGATTATGCGCGGGATTACCGCCATCGTGATTTCTTATGATATACGGCCGTCGTTTTATTGGTCAGGAAGTGGTGCTATTTACATTGATCCAGATCGTCTCTGGCTGACCACCGCGGAACAGATGACGATTGATCCGACGCCGGATTATCGTACCGATCTTGGCAATGTTTTTCTGTTCACTATGCCGGCCCGTTATGTGTCTAATGGCGATACAGATATTCGTAGCCTGAATCGCGACTTGAGTTCGATTTCTATGCGGCTGGCGGGTTTGTTCTATCATGAACTGGCCCATGCTAACGATTTTTATCCGCCGGGACGGTTGGCATCAATCGATCGAACTGTGCCCATGTTCCGGGCAGCCACTACCAGTGGCCTGCCGTCGAGTTTATTGCAGGGCACCTTTCCGTTGACCTCGGTGCTGATGGACAGGTTAGCGGGTGTGTCCTTTCGAAGCGAAACCGTGCGGCTCGCGGATCAATCCTTGACCGCAGAGGATGTTGCGGCGGAATTCCAGCTGGATGTCGCCAACGATTTTTATAGTTATAGCAGCAGCCGGGAGGACCTGGCCATGCTGTTTGAGGAAGTGATGATGTACTACAGTTATGGTCTGGATCGTGACGTTGCGGTGACTGATTTGCCGGCGAATCTCGAGTCGTGCTCGCAACTGCGGGTGGCATGGGGCCAGCGTAACCGGGTTGCCCAAACCAATATTCTGCCGCGGGCGACGATGATTCTTGAGGCGGTGTTGCCCGAGTTTGCTGCGGCCGTCACCCTGCAACTTGATGATGTGGTACCGACCCAGATGCGCGTAGATGAGGATTTTTGCACCAATATTCTGGTCAGTCCTTCAGCGACTCGGTCGTTGATGTTGCCTGGGGCTGTTAATACGCAGATGCCGCCGCTGTTCCAAACCTATTTGTAGGTCTAATAATCGACGGCTCGAACCGCGTGAATTGATAGGTCGTGGTTCCGCTCAGCTCGCTTTCGCAGACTAGGGCTAGTTCTGACGTAGATCCCGAGAAGCCAGATCGATGCGAAACCTTGCCTCAGGTACACCGTCACAGATGGCGCGCAGTGACGGGGGTAACTCAAGGTGTTCCAGTCCGATAAATCCCTCGCCGTCGCTGCGGCCAAACACTAAGAACCGGTGACCGCGTTGCTGCAATAGACCCAGGGCAGCGTCGCGGTTAGCAATCTGGTTGCCGTAATATTTGGGATCGGCAATCCGTTCGATCGTATCGCTGCCAACGACAAAGGTCGCGGCGGGAAACACCAATGACTTTTCAATAAAGGTCGGTGCATTGCTGAAAACCATGGCATACCCTTGGGTGCCAAGCTCGCGTGCTTGCAAGTCGAAGTAATCCAATGGGGGCTTGTCCACATTAAACGCCGATATTTCCAGGATCACCTCGTGGCCTAGTATTTCCTTGGCGACAGCAACCATTTGCCGATGCCCTTCATGCAGAGGGTTGAAGGCGCCGGGAAATACCCCGCGGGGTGATTCGGCAGCGACCCAGGTGGATTTATGTTTACCGTTGAAGAGCTCTTGCCACAGAGTGGGGGCTGCGAGCATGCGCGCCGTGTTATGGTCGCTGGCGTCGAGTCCTAACCTATTATGGAGATCGTCGGCGAGGGGGATAGGCTGGCCTAACTGAGCCATCTGCATGGCTTGGAGGATTAAATCACCGCAAATTTGCTCCTGCTCACTGCGCTGCCGGCCGGCTTTACCGAAGGTTAAGCTGAATTCCCAGCTTGCCTGACGACTCTGAACCGCTACAAAACAGTGATCATCGCCCCGTCGGCTACGATCGGTGACGAGGGCTGCGCTAGCACCAAGACCGAACAGCGGCGTTTCCCTACCTTGATCTGCGTCGCTCGCTGTCGCTCCCTGAGATGCAGTCAGCTGTCGAGCCCGTTGAAATGCAGCCATGGCCAAGGCTCTGGCAGTTTGCGAACTGGCCGCTTGGGCGGGCGTGTTACCCAGGTAAGCCGTCAGTGCGGTTTGCGCGTAGGGGATGGTGGCTTCAAGCAATGTTCTCGATGCGCCAGGTACACCCAGCAGGCGACTCAAGGCGGTGGTGCCACCGCCGGTTACGGCTGTGACCCAGTGGCCCGGTGTGCCATGAATTAAGGTGATCAGTTCGTTGTTCATGGTGATTCTCGTGTTAATTCCACCTGGCTAGTGCCGCGGTCACGCGCGGCAACTGCGCGCTAGGCGGAAGAGTGTATCAGGATGGTGAGTCAGGTCGAGTATGATGACGATTAGGGCTTTCGCTCTGGACTCGAATCGGGATAATAACGACTCCGACGGATCCATTAAAGAGGCGATCGCGTGATGCATAAACTAGCTTCGTTATTGCTAACTATCTTGTTGCTGTCAACGACTGTGGGCGTCTTGGCGGCGCCTATTGATGTGCCCGTATTATCGCCAGAGCAGCTGGATAACTACCAGTTCCCCAGTAAGCCTGAAAGACCAGCTGTAGTGGACGATTTGTCCTTTGGCCAGCTCACGCTGCTTGAGCAGCAACGTGCAGAAATGCAGGCCTTATTTTCGCGACGTCTGGGGGTGATGTCGCTGAAGAACACCCAAGCGGATCTATCATTGTACCAACAACTCGTAGACCGAAGACTCATACGTCCTGATCAAATTACGCAATGGCAGGCCTTGGGCGTAGTTTTTGGGGATCTGCTGGTGCGAGAATTCGGTTTACATTGGGTCAGCTATGAAGATGCAGAGGGTTCCAGCAAGGCCCTGCGTTGGCGCACGACAGACAACTTTATTTTTCCCGTTACCGTGTTTTCCAAACGCGTACAATTCAATGAAAAAATTGACGTCAAAGCGATCTACCAGGAAATCGCCAGCGAGATCGAGCGATTCAAGCGTTTGTCCTTGAATAGCCCACCAAAAGCCTTTGACTAGGGCTCCCCTTGGGCGGCGATTCCAGCTAAACTACGCAGCTTCATCGGTAGCCGCATATGATTTGCACATTTTCCGCACATTGAAGGTAAGTACGCACATGATTAAAAAGTTGATTCAACGCCCGCTTAAATTTCTGCTGGTGGACTCTACAGTCAATATACTCGGTAATCTATTCGAGCAGCCGCTCGTCATGTGGGCATTTATTGGTTGGGGCTGGATTTCCATTCTGGTCATGGCCACCAGCATCGTCAGCCAGATTCTTGCGCTTTAGTCTGGAGCGAAAAAACAGTCTAGAATTGAAAAAAGAGTCCACAACGGAAAGTCAGCGAGCTGCCTTTTGCAGATGCCCGCCGGATTTGGCGTTTCGTTAGTGGATGCTGATCGCTTTGCTTCAATCTGTAGCGCGGCCTGGCGCTGAACCGGCGCAATCCGCACGCTTTTGAAGTGCGCCGTTACCCAGTGAATATTAGCCAGTGAATATTTTGCCGAGTGCCTGGACTCAGCTCGCCTAGATGGCGAGCAACCGATCGAGCTCTAGCATCACCAAATCCCCGAATTCACTGGTCGATAGGATCTTTGGGTTTGTGTCCGTGGATACCAGGTCGGCAGTTGAGTAACCCGACTCAAAGACACTTTTCATCGCTGACCAGACCGCATCAGACTCAGCCTTCAAGCCAAAACTCATATCCAGCATCATGGCAGCAGAGCCAATCATAGAGTATGGGTTAGCGATATTTTTACCGGCAATATCCGGGGCGCTGCCGTGAGACGGTTCATAGTAGGCTTTCTCTGGGCCGACACAAGCCGATGGCATTAGTCCAAGGCTGCCCAGAATGCCGCCGCCTTGGTCGCTGAGAATATCACCGAACATGTTTTCCATGACCATGACGTCGAATTGGCCTGGGTTCAGGCACAAGGCGGTAGCGGCAGCATCAACCAGCAGATGCACCACTTTGATATCCGCGTAATCTTTGTGTACCTCGTCGAGGATTTCATTCCAGAAGACGCTGGACATCAAGACATTGCTCTTGTGGATATTGTGCAGCACGCCTTTGCGTAATCGGGCCTGTTCAAACCCCACGATCAATATCTGGCGCACCTGGTCTTCGTTATATTCAAGGGTCTCTTTCACGTAACGTTTGCCGTCAGCATTCACGCCGCGCTCTTTCTCGCCGAAGTACAAACCGCCTACCAGTTCTCTGATCAGCAGAATATCTATGCCATCCTGGATGACTTCGCGTTTCAGGGGCGAGAAGTGCGCCATGTCGCGGCTTAAATAGATCGGTCGAAAGTTGGCGAAAGTGTTGTAGCGGGCGCGCAACGGCAAGATAGCGCCGCGCTCGGCTTGTTCTTCTACCGGAATCTTCTGTGATTCCGCATGACTTAAGCCGACGGGTCCTTTGAGAATAGCGTCAGCGGCATCGCAGACAGCTTTGGTTTCATCGGGAAAGGCCTTGCCATGTTCAAAATAGGCATGGGCGCCGAAGGGGGCCGCAGTCAGTTCAAATTCAACGTCACGGTGTTTACTGACCAGGTCGAAGACTCTGACGGCCTGGGCCATGATCTCGGGGCCGATGGCATCCCCAGCGAGGATCGCGATTTTGTAGGCGTTGGTCTTGTTCGTCATTGGTGTTGTCATTAGGTCCGCGTTGTCCTGTGATGTACATATGTGAGGGGCAAGTCTAACACGCAGATTTTAGTTCCTGCCGGGTTATGCCGACTATGCCAAAATTTTATGGTTTGGCAGGACGAGTCTAGCCCTGTCGTCGCTGTTAATTGTTAGTAAAGCAAATGTCGCGCGCGCTCTTCGAGCCATGGCTGCTCTTCGGCGTGCAATCGAGCCTCGAGTGCTTCAAAACCCAGGGTCGGATCGTCCACCCATTGGCGTAAAAAGGTCCCGCCGTTGATGACATCGATAGGCACCCTGTGAGGTTCATATTCGTACTCGTGGTGGCGCCATAATGGGTAATCCGGACGGATATGACGCAGGGCCTTGAGCAGGCCTGCGATTAGTCGGTAGGGCTTGAACTGCTCGTGTTGGTAGTCAGCGAAATCAGTATGAATCTGAATGCCTTCGCAGAGCTCACCCTGGTGCTTGTGAAAGGTCGGCGAGAAAAAACAGGGACGTAAAAAGACGCCTTGCAGCCAGTCTGGGCGTTGGCTTTGCAGATAGTCGAGGATTTCCGTTGCCGGAAAGTCCGGTGCGCCAATAATTTCCAGTGGTACTGTGGTGCCCCGACCTTCAGACAATTCAGTGCCCTCCAGCAGCACGGTGCCTGGGAAGCAGCGACTCATATTCAAGCTGCTGGCGTTCGGGCTTGGATTAACCCAAGGGCGTTGCTGTAGCGGCCAGCCGTAACCCGGCCCCATCGTCGGCTGATAGTCGATCATCTTAATGGTCTTCAGTCGCACGGGTAGCTGATGTTTTGCTACCAGCCACTGAGCCAGCTCAGCGGTGGTCAGCCCATGTCGGGTAGGTAGTGTGTCGCAGCCAACAAAGCTCTCCTGGCCCACCTCGAGACGTAAGCCATCTACGGGCCGGCCAGCGGGGTTGGGGCGATCCAGTACCCAAAGTTCAACGTCGGCGTTCCCGCAGGCCTCAAGGAAGTATTTCAACGTGGTGATATAGGTGTAAATACGACAACCAACGTCCTGCAGGTCAAAGAGCACGACGTCAATATCAGCCAGCATTTCCTGAGTTGGAAAGCGGTGTTCACCGTAGAGGCTGATGACAGGAATACCGTGGGTTGGATCCAGGTAATCCGCAGATTCAATCATATTGTCTTGCTTGTCGCCGCGCATGCCGTGCTGCGGACCGAATGCTCGGTTTACCTTGACGCCTTGCTGGATCAGGCTATCCAGAGCGTGTTGCAGATCGCAAGTCACCGATGCGGGATGGGCCACCAGCGCGACTTGCCGCGAGCGTAATGATTGCAGGAGCTCAGCGCTGCCGAGAAGCTCGTCGATACCGAACCGAAATGTCATTCAATGCCCCGGGTGATAGTCAGAATGTGGGTGTCACGGTGATGGAAATCCGGATTGCCGTCAATATGTTGCAGAGCATAATAGTGGCGTTGTCCCTGCTTGTCCTCGATGATCGCAGACAAACCCAGTTGCAACGCGGGGACAGCCTCCGACCAATCGGGCAAATCCAGCTCAACCTGAATTCGCGTTTGGTACTTGTCATCGAGTTGAGCCGACATCGATTGCAAACTTGCGCTGCTGGACGCCTGCATGCCAAGGCGATAAGCCTGAAAGTCAAAACAATTCCAGTCACCGCTGGGTGCGACATTCACTTCGGTGTAACCGGTGGCCGTGGGATCTGCCACAAAGCACTCAAAGCAAGTGTGCTCCCATAGCGCCATTCGGCGTTGCGGGTTCGCCGCCGGCGCCGGCCAATTGAGCGCCGCTCGCTCAGCCACAAGTTGATACTCAAGGTAGAGCGTCTGCTGAGTCCAGCGCACATCGCAGTGCAATGACTGAATCAGGGGGGTAGGGCTGAAGGCGCGCAGGGCGGTAAGCATGAGTCGACTGTATCATCTGGGGCAGGACTGCGGGAGGTATGATAACGCGAAATCGCCCTTCGACGTTGAATTTCGCAGCGGAAATCTGTCAGAGAATCGGACTTCATCACCCTGCTTATGCTAGGTTACGGTTTTTCAATAATAGGTGAGGCGGGCGTTGCATGTCGGATTATGAATTTGATCTCTTTGTCATCGGCGTTGGCTCGGGCGGTGTCCGCGCGGCGAGGATGAGTGCAGCTTATGGTGCGCGAGTCGCCACGGCGGAAGACAAGTATATGGGCGGTACCTGCGTCAACGTGGGTTGCGTACCGAAGAAATTGATGGTTTATGCCTCCCACTATGCGGAAGACTTCGAAAATGCCCAGGGCTTCGGTTGGTCGCCGGTAAAACCCGACTTTGACTGGCCAACATTGATCAGTAACAAAGATCAAGAGATCAGCCGGCTGAATGGCATCTATCAGGGTTTGCTTGATAATGCCGGCGTGACCCATTTTGATGGTCGAGCCCGGATTAAAGATGCCCACCATGTGGTGGTTCGCGATCGAGTGATCTCTACCGAGAAGATTCTCATCGCCACAGGTGGCTGGCCATCAGTGCCACATTTTCCGGGCAACGACCTGGTGATCACCTCCAATGAGGTGTTTCATTTACCGACGTTGCCACCGCGTACCCTGGTAGTGGGTGGTGGTTATATCGCTGTAGAGTTCGCTGGTATTTTTGCGGGGTTGGGTTGCGATAGTCATCTGTCTTATCGTGGGCCGCTGTTTCTGCGTAACTTTGATGAGGACGTGCGCCAGACCGTTGCCACCGAGATTGCCAAGAAGGGGGTCAATCTGCATTTCAACTCAACGGTTAGCCATATTGAGAAACAGCTCGATGGCAGTCTCCAGGTGTTTTTTGCTGATGGCAGCACGCACGAAACCGACTGTGTCATGTATGCGACTGGCCGCGCGCCGGCGGTTGACGATCTTGGGCTTGAGCACGTGAATGTCAACTGTCGGGATAACGGTGCGATTATTGTCGATGATCATTTCCGTACCTCTGAACCCTCGATTTTTGCGCTGGGTGATGTCACCGACCGGGTTCAGCTCACGCCAGTGGCGATTGCCGAGGCCATGGTCTTTGCTCGGGGTCAGTTCCTGCAGCAGCCTGGGCGGATGGATTACACCAATATTGCCACGGCCGTATTCTGCCAGCCGAACATTGGTACGGTGGGCCTTACTGAGCACCAGGCCCGGGATGCCCACGGTGAAGTGGATATTTATCGCTCGACGTTTCGAGCGATGAAACACACATTGAGCGGCAGTGATGAGAAAACCCTGATGAAACTGATAGTCGATCGACAGACCGACAAGGTCTTAGGTGTGCATATGGTTGGACCTGAGGCGGGTGAAATCATTCAAGGGATCGCGATCGCGTTGAAGGCCGGCGCGACAAAGGCCGTATTTGATTCAACCATCGGTATCCACCCGACGACTGCTGAGGAATTTGTCACCATGCGTGAAGCGGTTGGCGATTAGGGTGGGTTAGGTGCCGACTGGCAAAATTGTCGGGATCGATGGCTGTCGTGCTGGCTGGCTGGCCGTCAGCTGTGACAGCAATGAGCTGAAGATGGGTGCTGAGACCCAGTCTATCGATATCCAAGTCTTTGCGACTATCGAGGCACTCTGGTCGGCTCATCACGACGCCAGCCTGTTGCTGGTGGATATGCCGATCGGTCTGCTTGAGGGCCTACCCCGGCAGGTGGAACCCGCCGCCCGCAAGGGGCTGCGAGGTAGAGCGGCGAGTGTGTTCTCGGTCCCTTGTCGGCAGGCAGTCTATGCCGGTAGCTATGAACAGGCTTGTGAAATCAATGCGCAACAATTGGGCAAACGCTTGTCGATTCAGGCTTGGCATATCTGTCCAAAAATTCGCCAGTTAGATCGCTTTCTGCAAATTTGTCCTGAGGCTCGCGAGCGAATGTTAGAGTCGCACCCGGAACTGGCATTCGCGAGAGTGAAAGGGCAGCCCTTAACCCACAGCAAGAAGCAAGCAGCAGGGCAGGTGGAGCGACTGGCCATTCTCAGCGGGCACTGGCCGGCGGTCACCGATGTTTACCATCAGGCGGTGGGACGCTGGCGACGCAGTGAGGTCCAACGTGACGATATTCTGGATGCGATGGTGCTGCTCTTGACGCTGCGGGGTCGCTGGGCGGCGTTGTTGGAGACCAGTCAGCGTGATCAACGGGGTCTGGCGATTAACCTGATAGTACCTGTGGGCTATGCTCAACCGGTGTAATTTGCTATCGTCGGCGGCGGCAGAGCCGTCGTTTCGGTAAGTCAGTTAAACGCTGTTTAAAATAAAAAGGGGACACATTGGAATCGCTTACTGGTTTTCTCGACTTGCTCGACAGTTTTCTGGGCTCTGCCCAGTACTTTCCGTTTGTGTTACTCGGCACCGGCCTACTTTTTACAGTCTATTTGAAATTCCCCCAGGTGCAATTCTTTCGCCATGCTTTGCGCGTTGTCCGCGGTAAATATGACAAGAAGAGTGACGAGGGCGACGCAACGCATTTTCAGGCGTTGACCACTGCGATTTCCGGGACGGTGGGCACCGGCAACATCGGCGGCGTGGCGCTGGCTATCTTTTTGGGCGGGCCGGCTGCACTGTTCTGGATGTGGATGACCGCATTCTTTGGCATGGCAACGAAATTTGTCGAAGTTACCTTGTCCCACAAGTACCGTACTAAGGACGAAAATGGCTTTATCGTCGGCGGTCCCATGTATGTTATGGAACGACGCTTGAACATGAAGTGGTTGGCAGTGGCCTTTGCCAGCGCCACAGTGATCAGCTCCTTTGGCAGCGGTAATATGCCGCAGAGCAATAATATTGCCAGCGGCGTGCAGGCGACATTCGGTGTGCCTGAGTGGGTCACTGGCCTCGTGTTAGCCATTATCTTGGCGATGGTCATTCTTGGCGGCATTAGTCGCATCGTAAAAGTGGCGGAGAAAATCGTACCCCTGATGGCATTGATTTATCTGGTAGGCGCGGCCGGCGTGGTTATTACCAATTACGATAATGTCATTCCCTCCTTTGTGGCCGTCTTCAGTGATGCCTTCACCGGCAGTGCTGCCACCGGCGGGTTTCTGGGCGCCACATTCGCTTATGCGTTTAATCGTGGCGTTAACCGTGGTTTGTTTTCGAACGAAGCCGGGCAGGGCTCCGCGCCCATAGCTCATGCTGCGGCGAGAGCCGACGAGCCGGTTTCCGAAGGGATGGTCTCTATCCTGGAGCCCTTTATTGACACCATTGTGATTTGCACGGTGACCGGTCTGGTTATTTTGTCATCGGGCGTCTGGACTGAGAAGTTTGAAAATAATTTCCAGACATTTGATATGGAAGTGATTCAGGGGGTCTACACTGAGTCAGACCCTGTGCAACGTCAGGATCTGTTTAAGCACCTGAGCTTCAGTTTGGAAGATGACCCGGTGCAAGCATTTTCCGGTGAGATCTCTGTCTTCAATGGCATCGCGGCTAGCCAGGATATCACTATAATTCACAATCGATCCGTGGCCGAGGATGTTCGCTTTTACCGGGAGGGTGCACCCTATAGTGGTATTATCACGGTTGAACAAGGCAAGCTTGCCGGGGATATCGACGTCACGGGAAAATCCCTCATCCATTCCGTTGAATTGACCACCAAAGCATTTACGCGAGGAATTTTCGGTGAATTTGGTAAATACATAGTCTCCGTCGGGTTGGTACTGTTTGCTTTTTCCACGGCAGTGGCGTGGTCTTACTATGGCGACCGAGCCATGACCTACCTGTTTGGGGTTCGGTCGGTGACGCCTTACCGAATCGTCTATGTTGGGTGTTTCTTCTTGGCTTCTATCGCCGATACCTCGCTGATATGGCTGATCTCGGCGATCACCTTGGCCATGATGACATTGCCCAATTTGTTTTCCATGCTGATGCTACATCGTGAAATGAAAACGACTATTGCAGAGTATTGGGAAAAGTTTCATCGCGAGCATCCTGAGGGCGTCTAATCCCTCTCGACCGGATTGTACAGTGTCTCAAGTGGCCGCCTTAGGTGATTAGCGTCGCCAGCAGTGTGCTTGAGGCGTCTTTTTTGGCGAATGCGTCGACAACGTAAAGTTAATCAAAATAGAAAACTACTATTTAGGAGTCAATCATGGAGTTGAAGGGTGCGGTAGCGATAGTGACGGGCTCGTCCTCTGGTGTGGGTGCGGCCACAGCGAAACTGCTGGCCAGCAAAGGCTGCCATGTGGTGATCAACTACGCACACAGCCAAGGTGGTGCGGAGGCGACAGCCGAAGCCTGTCGGGAGTTCGGCGTCGAGACGCTTGTCTGCCAGGCTGACGTCAGTGATGACCAGGCTTGTCGATCAATGGTCGACCAGGCGATGGCTAAGTGGGGCAAGATTAATGCCTTGGTGAACAACGCGGGAACCACTAAGTTTAATCCACATCATCAACTTGACGGCCTAGAAAAAGATGATTTCTTTCATCTGTATGGCGTGAACGTGGTGGGTCCTTATCAAATGATCCGAGCGGCAGAGGCGGGTATGCGTGCTGCTGGCGAGGCCTCAGTGGTCAATGTCGCGTCCATTGCCGGCGTGCAGGGCATTGGCAGCTCCGTCGCGTATGCAGCGTCCAAGGGGGCGCTGCTAACAATGACACGTTCTCTGGCGCGGGTCATGGGTCCAGAAATTCGGATTAACGCGGTTTGTCCCGGCTTCATCCAAGGCGAATGGCTAGAGGCAGGTTTAGGTAAGGATAACTACCAGCGGACATTGGCGGCCCTCGAGGCTCGGGCCCCGTTAAAGCAAACCTGTACAGCTGAATCGGTGGCTGAGGTGATCGTTGCTTTTATCGGTGGGCTTGGCATCATTACTGGTGAGCACATTATTTTAGACGGTGGTGCACACCTAATATGAGCGCACAGGTTCCGTGCCATCAAGCGTTTGAGCACAAACGCAGTCGACGGATTGATACCCTTAACCTGACGGTGCACGAGTTTGAGCATCGCGGTACCGGTGCGATGCATCTGCATCTCGAAAGTAGCTACCAGGAAAATGTCTTTATGGTGGCGCTCCGCACTGTGCCTACCGATTCAAGCGGCGTTGCGCACATTCTCGAACACACGGTCTTGTGCGGCAGCGAGCGATTTCCTGTGCGGGACCCGTTTTTCCTGATGATCCGGCGGTCCTTAAATACCTTCATGAATGCCTTTACGGCGAGCGACTATACTGCCTATCCCTTCGCGAGCCAGAATCGTAAGGACTTTGATAATCTGCTGGATATCTACCTGGATGCAGTATTTTTCCCCCGTCTTGACCCACTGGATTTTGCGCAGGAAGGGCATCGACTCGAGTTTGAGGTGCCTGATGATCCCGAGTCGCGGTTAACCTACAAGGGCGTGGTTTATAATGAGATGAAAGGTGACACGAGCTCGCCGTTATCCGTGCTTTACGATACGTTGAAGTCTTATTTGTTTCCTACTAGCACCTATCATTTCAATAGTGGGGGCGATCCGGCGCATATTCCCGAGTTAACCTATGACGAGTTGATGCAATTCTATCGCCGTCATTACCACCCCAGTAACGCCATCTTCATGACCTTTGGCGATATCCCCGCGGTGACCTTGCAAGAAAGTTTCGAAACCAAGGTGCTCAGTCGCTTTGGTCGACTGGACGAGAAAATAGAGATACGCCCAGAACAACGCTATACCGAAACCCAGCGTATCCAGGCTAGCTACGCGGTGGACGACGTCACTGAGCTCACTGATAAGACCCATATTGTGATGGGCTGGCTGCTGGGTCCCAACACGGATCTTGGTCTCCTGCTCAAGTGTAATCTTCTGTCGGATGTGCTGCTCGATACCAGCGCCTCACCATTGCGCCGTGCGCTCGAGTCCAGTGGTCTGGGCGCTAACGCATCACCCCTGTGTGGCCTGGAGGAGTCCAACTTTGAGATGAGTTTCTTCTGTGGCGTTGAAGGCAGCAATCCCGATCAACAAGCAGCGGTGGAAGCGTTGATTCTGGAGTCCCTAGAGCGGGTCGCCAAGGACGGGGTGCCTAAGGAAAGTATTGAAGCCTGCCTGCATCAATTGGAGCTCAATCAGCGTGAGATAGGCGGCGACGGCTATCCCTATGGACTACAACTGATCTTCTCTACGATGTCAGCGATTATCCATCGCGGTGATCCTATCGCGCTGCTGGACCTCGATGCCGCGCTGGTGCAGCTGCGAGTGGAGGTTGAAGCGCCTGACTTTTTTCAAAATCTGGTGCGGCAATTGTTGTTGGAAAATACCCACAGGGTGTCCTTGGCATTAAGTCCTGATGCGAAACTCAATCAGGCAATGCGGGAAGCTGAAATTGCGCGCCTGGCTGCGATTAAGCAGTCCTTAAGCGAGGCACAAAAGGCGGATATCGTCGCGCAGGCACAGGCGTTGCAAGTACGCCAAGATCAGGAAGAGCCGCTAGAGCTGTTGCCAAAAGTCGGGCTGGCTGATATCGCTCCGAAGCCATCGTCGCCGCAGGGGGCGCATACCGCGCTGGGTAACGGCCTGAAACTCAGTAGTTACGCCGCAGGTACCAATGGTCTGACCTACCACCAGGTGGTAATAGACCTGCCCGCCTTGCCAGCGCACCTGCTGCAGTTGTTGCCCCTGTATACCAATCTGTTGACCGAGGTCGGCTCCGGGGGGCGAGACTATCTTGAGACCCAGCATTTGCAGCATGGCATGACGGGCGGTCTGAGCGCCTACACTGCCGTACGTGGTGAGGTGTCTGATCCAGATGTCTTGCTGGCAAACTTGACATTGTCGAGTCGAACCTTGAATTCGAAGAGAGACGACATGATCCTGTTACTCAATGAAACCTTTGTAACGCCGGATTTCAGAGAAAAGGCGCGGGTTCGAGAAATCGTCAAGCACATGCGAGTGCGCCGCGAAGGTGGTATTACCAGTAGCGGTCATACTTTGGCTATGACCGCCGCATCCAGCTGCCTGAGACCCGTATCACGCCTCAATCATGAGTTGACCGGGCTCGCGGGTATCGAACAGCTGAAGGAACTGGACCGTGCCCTAGATGATGAGGCCAGGCTGGAACAGCTGGTTGTCGATCTGGAGTCCTTGCAAGCCATTGTTTTGGGGGGGCAACCGCGCTTGCTAGTGGTCTGTGATAGGGCTGAGTTGGCATCTACCAATCAGCGAGTCGAGCAAATCTGGCAGGGGTTTCAAGGACAACCTCAAGGGGCACGATTTGCCTGTGATTTTGACAAACCGCAGGCCTCGCAAGCATGGATTACTACGAGTCAGGTCAACTTCTGTGCCAGCGCCTTTGCTACCGTCGCCGAGGCACACGAGGACGCGCCAGCACTATCGGTGCTAGCCGGCGTGCTGCGTAATGGCTTTTTGCATAAAGTGCTGCGCGAGCAGGGCGGTGCCTACGGTGGTGGCGCCGGCCACGATAGCAGCAATGGGATCTTTCGCTTTTATTCCTTCAGAGACCCCAATCTGCTATCGACCTTCGATGCTTTCGAGGAGTCCGTGGCCTGGTTGCTGCGCACGGATATTAGTGGTGACCTTATTGAAGAGTCGATTTTGGGCATTATCAGCAGCCTGGATGCGCCGGGTTCGCCGGCGGGAGTTGCGCGCCAGACCTTCCATAATGAACTGTTCGGTCGCAGTGCTGATCATCGCCATAAGGTCAGACAAGCGATTATCGGTGTCAGTGCCGATGATGTGAAGCGTGTCGCGCAGCAATACCTGCAGGGCACCGGGGCGCGCGCGGTGGTCTGTCATGAGGATAGTGCCCGGGCGTTAAGCGCCGAGTTTGTCGTCAAGTCAATTTGAGTCGGTCTATTTTTCAGTCAAGGAGATTGTTATGGGAAAACCGGTGCTTTTAACCGCCGAAGATGGCTTTGAGCTCGATGCCTACTTGGCACAGCCCGCGGGTGATTGCAAAGGGGCAGTGCTTGTCATTCAGGAAATATTTGGCGTCAATCAGCATATCCGAGAGGTCTGTGATGGCTATGCCCGTCACGGTTATGCGGCGCTCGCACCGGCGATATTCGATCGTGCAGAAAAACACGTCGAGCTAGGCTACAACCCTGATGATATTGCTCAAGGTGCGGCTATTGCCCGCGGCAAGCTGGACCTAAAGCTGACCATGGATGACCTGCAAGCCGGGATAAATTATCTACAACAGTTTGGTAATGTCGCGGTCGTTGGTTATTGTTTTGGCGGTATGTTGACCTGGCTTTGCGCGGCTCAAGCGCAGGGCATTAGTTGCGCATCAGGCTACTATGGTGGTGGTATTACCCAGGCCCTGGACATCACGCCCAAAGTCCCGACGATTTTGCATTTTGGCGATCTGGATGCTCATATTCCCTTGGTAGAAGTCGACAAAATCAAGGCAGTGCATCCGCAGGTGCCGGTATACATCTACGCGGCTGATCATGGTTTTAATTGTGACCATCGGGCGAGCTACAGCGAAGCGGCGGCCAATCAAGCGCTGCAGAGAACACTGGATTTATTGGCTGAAAACGTAGGGCCTTCCCGCTTGGGGACTGGAGCCTGAAGCAAAAGATGTTGATTTAATGCTACTATCGCCATAACCGACGATCAGTGACGAGGACTAATACGCCAGATTAAATCCTTGAAACTTGGGGCGCCATAACACACCAAAGGCTTAGACGGAAGTACCCGAATTAAATGCGCAGGTACGAATTAAAAATAGGGTCGTGTCTTGACAAACCTGCGGGGCGTCTTCATCCTGTGGTCGTTGATTGTTCAACCGGAAAATGCGGATCAAATTTTGATGCGACGTGGACCGACGGGCGATTGGAGCAACATACAAAAAGAACCTTTTCCGAATAGGTATAAACATGAATGAACATCACATGAGACACTTCCTTGTCGCCTCCGCGGTAAGCATCCTGTCTATCCTCTCGACCGGCATGGTCAACGCACAATCCCTTGATGAAGTGCTCGGTGTCCGAGCCACGACAACTCAGGATGGTCGAAAATCGCAAGTCAAGATTGATGAAATTGCCGATAACACCCGGGACCTTTTGTCCCAGTACAAGCAGGTCATGAAGGTCGTCGACGGCTTACGGGTTTACAACAAGCAGCAGGAACGACTCATTGCTGGTCAAGAAACTGAAATGACCGAACTGAATGCTTCTATCGACAACGTCACCGTCATTGAACGTCAGATCGGGCCACTGATCGAGCGGATGATTGACAATCTGGACAAATATATCGAACTCGACACGCCTTTCCTCATTAGCGAACGTCGTGACCGGATCGCATTCTTGAAAGAAACATTAGATCGACCTGACGTCAGCGTCGCAGAGAAGTTCAGTCAGGTGCTTCAGGCCTATCAGCTAGAGAACTCATACGGTTCTACCATTGAGGCCTATGCCGACGTGATTGAGCTTGATGGCAAGTCCCGACAAGTTGACTTGTTGAAGTGGGGCCGGGTATCTCTGGTATTTCAATCACCCGACGGTGAAGTCACCGGTGTCTGGGATAACGCCACATCTAGCTGGGCAATCTTACCCGATGAGTTTCGTGGTGGGGTCAGAGATGGTATTCGTATCGCTCGAAAGACTCAAACTGCTGACCTCGTCAAGTTACCCGTACCGGCGCCTGGAGAATAAGAATGAAAAAGATAACACTAGCAATAATTACCCTGGCGCTGACGTTTTCGTTGACTGCTCGGGCAGAAGACGAGATCCAGGCGAAGAGCCTTGCCGAGTTACTGCAACTGGTTAAGGAAGGCAAGCTGGTCAATAAGGAAGCCAACGAGCAACGTGAAAGATCATTCCTGGCTGATAAGAGCAAGCAGCAACAGGCGCTGAACAATGCCCGCAAAATGCAGCGGGATGAAGAAGCACGCAGTGATAGGCTTGAGTCCATATTTGAAAAAAATGAGCAGGCGCTAGCCAGCTTGACAGAAGTGCTGTCGAAACGCTTAGGTTCGTTACGCGAATTGTTTGGTGTTCTCCAGCAGGTCAGTGGCGATACGCAGGGTGTGTTTGAGGGCTCAATTGTTTCAGCCGAGTTCCCCGGTCGTGGTGAGTGGCTAGGTGAATTTGCACAGTCCATGGGCAAAAGCTCCAAGCTGGCGACGATCGAAGAAATAGAGCGTCTCTGGTTCGAACTGCAGCGCGAAATGACAGAATCTTCGAAGGTCAGCAAGTTTACTGCCAAGGTTAACAAGTTGGATGGTGAGGTTGTCGAACAAGAAATCGTTCGTATCGGTACATTCAACCTGATCAGTAACGGCGAGTACGTCAGCTACGATATCGAAAATGGCATCATTAAAGAATTGGCGCGACAGCCGGCGGCACGGTTTGTAGATTCAACCGGTGAGCTGGAAGCCGCGACCAGTGGGTTTGTTCCATTCGGACTCGACCCGACTCGCGGCCAGCTATTAGCGCTGCAAGTGCAGGTGCCTACGCTTGAAGAGCGCGTGCATCAGGGTGGTACACCAGGTTATGTCATCATAGCATTGGGTATTATTGCATTATTGCTGTCAGCCGAACGATTCACGACGCTCAACATCGTCGCATCTCGTGTACGAGCGCAGATGAAGACCGCTACTGCAAACCTGAATAATCCATTAGGTCGTGTTTTGGCTGTTTATCATGACAACCTGAACATTGATGCAGAAACCCTGCAGCTGAAGCTAGACGAAGCAATCTTGAAGGAGCAACCCGCTCTGCAGGCGCGCATCTCGTTTATCAAGATCATCTCGATGGTAGCACCGCTGCTGGGTCTGCTGGGAACGGTAATCGGTATGATTATTACCTTCCAGGCGATCACGCTGTTTGGTACGGGCGATCCGAAGACAATGGCTGGTGGTATCTCACAGGCCTTGATCACAACAGTATTGGGTCTGGTTGTCGCCATCCCAACGGTACTGCTTCATTCTATTGTGCAGTCACGTAGCTCTGGGGTCTTACATATATTGACCGAGCAAAGTGCTGGTTTGATAGCCGAACACGCTGAGAAAGCAGGTAAGTAATCCATGGATGCAATATTTGTTGCTATTCGAACGTTTTTTGAAGCCGGTGGTGATGTGCTTTTCCTCATCGCCGGTGCGACTTTCATTATGTGGGCTCTGATTTTTGAGCGAGCTATGTTCATTAATACTGAGCACAAATTGGATGTTGGTAAGGCGTTGAGCTATTGGGAAGGTCGATCAGAGCGTACGTCTTGGAATGCGCATATGATTCGGCTGCGGTTGATCTCAGAGGTGAACCTGAAACTGGCGTCGAACATGCACTTTATTAAGACGCTGATTTCGCTGTTGCCTCTGTTAGGTTTGCTGGGAACGGTGACCGGTATGGTTCAGGTGTTTGAAGCCATGACCTACTCCGGCGGTAATGCAAGATCAATGGCTGCTGGTGTGTCTATGGCGACGATACCGACAATGTCGGGGATGGTTGCGACCCTATCAGGCGTGCTTGCCAATACTTTTATTACTTCCAAGATTCAAACAGAATCAGATTATATGGAAGATGCCTTGACGATGGACCATTAAGTACGGGTTCATCGAAGACTGGCCTTTTCAAAAAGATAGATTTCATCGTCTGAAGTCACGGCGGTAACGTTAGATCAGGATACGTACAATGCGTAGAAGAACTCAAGAGTCGGATGAGAAGGTTGCGGATTTAACGCCCATGCTCGACGTGGTGTTTATCATGTTGATCTTCTTTATTGTGACGGCAACTTTTATAAAAGAGACGGGCGTTGAGATTAACCGCCCTGATACTAAAACTGCTGAAATGAAGAAAACTGTATCGCTATTGGTTGGTGTTGGTGCTGATAGTTCTATTTGGATCGACAAGAAGAAAGTCGACATTCGCAATGTGAGGCCTCTTATGGAGAGGCTACACGCGGAAAATCCTAAGGGCGGGCTGGTTATCCAGGCTGATAGTGAATCGAAAGTCGAAAAGGTACTCGCAATCATGGAGGCTGCCAGAGTCATTGGCATCAGCCAGGTTGCTATCGCCTCAGAAGACAAGTAGGAGGACGGTCGATGGTCATTAGAGTAGGTCTTTCAATCATTGTCGGGGTGTTTGTCACCTTGTCATTGTTTTATCTTATGCAGGCGTTGATTGCTGGTGCCGACAGTGCCTTGACCGATGACAAGATCGGTAACTTAGTCGATTTTGTTCGCGTTAAACAAGACGCTGAGGTCAATGTTAAGGACCGTAAGCCGAAGAAGCCACCACCACCAGATGAGCCACCACCTGAAACACCGCCGCAGAACTTTAATGTGTCTGTCGATAACGCTGGATTTTCCATGTCAAACGTGGATATGAGTGTGAATGTGAATGTCTCCGGCGGCGGATTTGGCATCAGCGATGGTGAATATCTGCCAATCGTTAAGGTCCAGCCACAATATCCACGACGAGCATTACAGCGAGGCCTGACTGGTTGGGCGATTGTTGAGTTTACCGTAACCGCTCAGGGCACTGTAAAAGACGCGGTCACTATTGAGAATTGTGCACGAGTGCAGAATGCGCGAAGTGAAGAACAGTGTGTAGACAGTCCGAACAGTGTATTTGACCGTGCCGCCGAACAGGCAGCGTCGAAGTTTAAATACAAGCCGAAGATTGTCGATGGAGAGCCGGTTGAGACCGCCGGTGTCCAGAACAAAATCACCTTCGAATTGACAGAGGGTTAGGTGCATACGATGAAGAAATTATCTGTAAATATTGGTTTTCTCGTAGCCCTTTGCGTGCTCTGGAGTGCGCCAGTCATGATGACTGGCCTTTCCCAAGGGTTTATGTCCACGGGCACTGTGCAGGCAGCTGACAAGAAAAAGGAAACTCGCCGGGTGCCTGCGATGCGCGAACGGACTTACAAGACACTGTCTGAGGCGCAAATTCTGATTGATCCAGATTCGATTCCTCTCGCCGAGGGAGAGGTCAAGCCAGACGTGGTGGCAGATCCACGTAAAGCGATTGAGATTCTCAAGGATCTTATGGAGCGACGCGGCGTCAATAGTTATGAGCTGGCCCAAATCTGGAACACCTTGGCGTTTGCATACTATACGCTCGAAGATATTCCGAGCACATTAAAAGCCTATGAGATGGTGCTGAAACAGGAAATTACTGAAGCATTGGAGTTGTCAACGCTGCGGTCTTTGTTCCAGTTGTACTATTCAAAGGAAGATTACCGCAAGGCGATCGGCTATATGGATCGCTGGGAAGAGCTTCGTGGTAGCCCCGATGCTGGCGTAACGTTCATTCGTGCCACTGCGTACTATCAGCTTGAAGAGTTCAAGAATGCGCTCAAAGAAGCGCTGGCAGTTGAAAAAATCGTTGCCCTTGAGTGCGAGCAGAGCAAGGCGGCTGCTATAGCTGCACAAACAGCAGTTCCAGAATGTCGGCCAATGAAAGAAAATTGGTGGTACATTCAGGTCGTTATTTATAACGAGCTGAAGGATTACGATAATGTGATTAATGTGCTTGAACGGCTCATCGCTGTATATCCGAAGAAACAGTACTGGATGCACTTGGCCGGGATGTATTCTGAGAAGGGTTGGGATGACAAGTCGCTGTCTGCTTATTACGCGGCCTATAGTCAGGGTATGCTGGTTAAAGAAAGTGAAGTCGTTATGCTAGCTCAACGACTATTGAATGCTGAAGTACCCTATGAGGCGGCAGTGGTACTTGAGAAAGGCATCAAAGCGAAGCTGGTAAAGAAAGACGAAAAGAACATGAAGCTCCTGGGCACCTCTTACACGATGTCTCAGGATATGGGTAAGGCGATAGAGGCCTGGCGCGAAGCGGCGAAAATATCCGAAGAGGGCGATAACTACTATCGCCTGGCACAGGCTCTGGCTAACGAAGATCGTCATAAAGAAGCCATCGTGGCCTATGAGAAAGCATTGGATAACGACGTGAAAAACGAGAGTAACACCCACTTCTGGCTGGGGATTTCCCAGATGCAGTTGGAACGTTGGGACTCGGCGTCTAAGTCTTTTAGAGAAGCGGCTAAAGACAAGGATATGGAGAAGAGCGCGAAGCGGTATTTGAAGTATATCGCAGGCGAGAAGTATCGCCAGGAAGAACTGAGGAAGATGTTGGAGGCCTGACAACCAGGTTTTTCACGGCTTACCTATAAAAAAAGAGGCATTTAGCCTCTTTTTTTATGCCCGATGTTTATGCCTCAGCGGCCTTCACGGGGCAACTAAAATGTTCTATTGATCCATAAAGTATCAGGTGGCTATTTTTTTACCGGTCGTTTTGATGCCTTGTTCTGATGACTATTGCGAGCGGTGAGAATAGTGAGCTCAGCTTTAAATTTGCGAAAGGTATCCAAGCGGGCTTGCGGTAAATCGCCGGTAGCAATGGCTTTGCTGACAGCGCAGTGAGGTTCCGTATGGTGCTGGCAGTCATTAAACTTACAGGCGAGTGCCAGATCAGCGATATCACTGAAGCTGGCAGTCAACGTTTCCTGGTCTGCCCATATCTGGATCTCGCGCATTCCAGGGGTATCGATGAGCATCCCGCCGCTATCAAGCTGACAAAGCTCTCGAAACGTGGTGGTATGCCGACCACGGCTGTCACCTTCGCGCACCGCACCGGTGTCAAAATGATCGTGTCCCAGTAGGTAATTCGTGATCGTTGATTTGCCGACGCCGGAAGACCCCAGCAGAGCCACAGTTTTACCCCGTGTGACGTATTCGCGCAGCCCCTCCATTCCTTGGCCATTCGTGGCGCTGACCACGTGAATGGGAGTTTTCATGGCGATTTTTTCGACCTTATCCAGCCTTGGCGGCAGGTTCTCGCATAAGTCGACTTTACTCAGAACGATGACCGGACTCGCGCCGCTGGTCCAGGCCAACAGCAGATAGCGTTCTATACGTTTCACATTGAAGTTATCGTCTAGGCCAGTGACTAGAAAGACGGTGTCAATATTGGCGGCGACCACCTGTTCGTCGTAGCGTTCTCCGGCTTCTTTTCGAGAGAACTTACTCTTGCGATTGAGAGTCACTTCGATCAATACGGTTGGAACAGCATCTGCATCCTCCTGACCCTCTTCAATAGGGCTCACCAGCACCCAATCTCCCACCGTAGGTAAGTCAGCTTTGGATTGACCGGCGGAGCGCGCACGACCTGGTAGCAGCCCAACCAGTGGCCCTGTCGCAGACAGTAGATGATAACGGTTAAGGTCAGGCCGACTGACCCGAGCCGGTATCAGTCCAGGGTGGTCGGCGGCTTGTGCGCTGAAAAATGTATCCCAACCCAAGCGTTCGAGATTATCCTGGGTGCTTGCGCTGACACTCAGCAAAGAGGGTTCTCGACTAGCTGCGCAGTTTGGTTCTCCACTCTGGGCCACGCCTGATTGGAAAGGTAAAAAACGGGCTGTTGGATGTTAGATTGTGGCGACGGGAAGCTCTCTATAGGAGTGATCAGTATAGCGGCTACGATACTGTGTGCATGACGCCAGAACAAGTGTTTGGCTTAGATTAGCGGCTGGATTTTGGCCATAGTGCACGTGTCATGGGGATCAAAATGGCGATCACGACCAAACTCATCAGCACGACAGTGGTTGGGCGGTCCCACAAAAAACTAAATTGTCCATCGGCCACAGCAAGCGCTCGGCGTAGATTATCTTCAAGCATACCGCCGAGGATAAAGCCGAGGAGTAAGGGCGCCATCGGGAATTGCAGCAGTCGCAATAACACGGCGCAGATGGCGATAAAAACCATCATCTGAATGTCGAAGACATTGAAGGAGACCAGATAAACCCCCATCAGGGAAAAAAACATGATAATTGGGATGAGATACTGCCGTGGCACCAGTAGCAGGCGAGCGATATAGGGTATTAAGGGTAGATTCAGGACTAACAGCATCAAGTTGCCAAAGTACATGGAGACGATCACCGACCAGAATATTTCCGGTTCATCGATGAACAGCCGCGGTCCTGGCTGGATGCCATAAGCGAGCAGGGCGCCAAGCAGAATGGCCGTGGTGCCAGATCCCGGAATGCCCAAGGTCAGCAATGGCACGAATGATCCAGTGCAGGCGGCATTGTTGGCTGCTTCAGGTGCCGCAAGTCCCTTGATAGAGCCCTGGCCGAATTGTTTTTGATCCTCACTGGTCGCCAGATTACGTTCAACGCCATAGGCCAGGAACGAAGCGATGGTCGCGCCCGCGCCCGGCAAAACACCCACAAAAAAGCCGAGGACCGAAGACCGGGAAACAGTCGGAATGATTGCCCTAAGCTCTGGTAGAGACAGGTGCAGACTGGTCTTATGCAGACGTATTGTCGGTTCCTTGGCACGGGTAGACTGCAAAACCATCATGACCGCCTCGGATAGCGCGAATGTGGCCATCGCCAGCATCAGAAATGAAATGCCGTCGATTAGGTCCATGCGCCCGAAAGTAAAACGTTGAACACCCGCAGAGAGGTCGGTACCGACGGTAGATAACATCAATCCAAAGCAGGTCATCATCAGCGCCTTGAGATACTCACCCTGGCTGGAAAAGGCAGAAACCAGCGTCAGGCCCAAGAGCATCAACGCAAAATAGTCTGCGGATTGAAATCCGAGAGACAAATCTGCCAGGAAAGGTGCTGTCCCGGCGAGAAGAAGGGCAGCGAGAGTGCCTCCCGCGAAGGACGAATAGGCAGCAATGGCGAGGGCTTTGCCGGGCTGTCCGTTGCGGGCGATGGGGTAGCCATCAAAGGCCGTGGCAACTGTACCGGCCACGCCTGGTGCATTGATCAGAATCGATGAGGTGCTGCCGCCAAAGATGGCGCCGTAATAGACGCCGGCGAGTAGAATCATGCCACTGCTCGGGTCAAAGCCATAAGTAATAGGTATCATCAAGGCGATGGCGGTGATTGGTCCCAGACCGGGCAACATGCCGATCAACGTACCTGTAGCACATCCGGCGAACACCAATATCAGGTTGTGTAACGTCAGGACTGTTTGCAAGCCGATAAATAAGCCATCGAGCATTATCCTGCGCCTCCCAGGTACTGGAATAACTGCTCGGGAATGGCGCCAGGCGCCAGATAAATACCTAATTGGTCCATCAATAGCCAAAAGGCCATGGCTATCGTGGCAGCGACCAACAACGGTGCTCGAAACGACCTGACACCCAGGACTAGAAAGGCGGTAATCAGCAACAAAATGGTGGCAATGACGAAACCCAGTGGCTCCAACAGAATGCCATAACCGCTCATTATCACCAGCAACAGACACGCTGGTAACCAGTTAAGGTTCAGGACGGCAGACCAGTCGGTCTTAGGTGCCGGCACCAGTATCAGTAAAATAGCGCAGAAGCTCCCCACGACTGCGATAAAATAGGGCATAGACCGAGCGTTAAACACCTCTTGCTCAGACCAGTAGTCCAAGTGAATGTCATCAGCATAAATGCCGTAAGCGACACACAAGATAAGAAATAAGATGCCGCCAAGTCGGGCACTGGTTATGGACAACATATTGCTTACTGTCCCGATGGGGGCAGGGGGCGCAAAAACCCTAGTTGGCGCATCAAGGTGCCAATTTCAAGTTCCTGCTGTTCAAGGAAATGATAGAAATCATCACCCTGTTTGAGTTGCAGGGTCCAGCTATTCCTGCGTCTAACGGCTTCGAAGGCAGGCGTCGCAACGACGCTTTCGATGGTCTCCATCATGTCCAGATAGCGTTGTGGCGGCAGGCCCTTCGCCGCAAAGACCCCGCGCCAATTGGAAAATTCAAGTGCGTAGCCCTGCTCAGCGAGGGTTGGAAAATCAGGTGCATCAATTAGGCGCTGTAATGCGGTGATGGCGATCACCCGGACTTCACCGGCGCGAGCCATATCGATGGCTTCACTGAGTCCCGTAGAGAGCAAGTGGGACTCGTGCGAGAGAATGCCTGCCATTGCCTTCCCGCCGCCGTCGTAGGCGATATAGACCACCTTGCTGGGGTCACCGCCCGCCATCTCGATGGCACGCGCGAAAATAAAGTGATCGGTACTGCCTCGAACTGAACCGCCAGCGACCTTTACCGACCGGGGGTTAGCGTTAAAGGCTTGGACAACGTCGCTGAAATTCATGAGCTTCGAGTCCTTAGGAACTACGAAAACACTGTAGTCAGCAATGACCGCAGCGATGGGTACAAGATCTCGAAAGGATTGTGGAAAGACTTTTTGGAGTGACCTCACCACCATGGGGGTCGAATTCATCAATAACGTGTAAGGCTGGCGCTCGGCAGATTCGATCAGTTTGGCAATAGCTCGGCCGCCGCCACCACCTGAGAGATTCTCAAATGAGACATCCTTGACCAGCCCCGACTTTACCAGTGCTTCACCAATACCGCGAGCAGTGCCGTCCCAGCCGCCACCAGGCCCCGCAGGAATAAGAAAGTGGGTCTTTGGCAGGAGTTCAGCATGAGCCGCCAGACTGAATAGCAGGCCAGCGATTGCGATAAAACTTTTAAGCAGCGGCTTGGGCATCTGCTAGCGATTCAAGAAATTAAGTGGCAGACCAGGACAATGCCAGGGCATGGATACCAGCTTGCCGGTGGCTGAGAGTGTGATAAAAGCCGTCTGCAGATTATCGCCGCCAAAGCAGATATTAGTTGTCAAAATATCTGGCATATCGATGAGTCTTGCGGTTGCACCATCAGCTGAGTGGACAGTGATGCCCCCTGTGATCAGCGTCGCAACACAGACATTTCCGGCACTGTCGACCGCCAGTGAGTCAAACATATGGTAGTCAGGTAACTGGGCGAGCATGCGCCGACTCCCGCCGAGTTCTCCTGGCGCCTTGATATCAAAGGCCCAAACACGGCCAGTCGGGGTTTCTGCCACATACAAGGTGGCTTCATCGGGCGACAAGCCAATACCGTTAGGTGCCTCTAAGGGGAAGATGACCTCTTTAATCTGTTGGCCATCGATGGACGCGTAGTAAACCCCCGTGCGATCTTTGTCTCGTGGTCTATTTTTACCGTGATCAGTAAACCAGAAACCACCTTGTTGATCGAAGACGATATCGTTTGGTCCGCGTAATGGGTTGCCGGCACAGTGGGTATATAACGTCTCAACTTCACCAGTGGCGAGATTCACTCGCTCAATTCGGCCGCCAGAATAATTTTCGGGTTGATCGCCGGGGAATGTCAGACCATTTCTGTCATGCCAAATAAACCCACCATTGTTGCAGATATAACAGTGACCATCGGGCCCTATGGCCGCTCCATTGGGACCGCCATCCAGCTGCGCAATTACCTCAACAGTGCCATCCAGTTGAACTCGGCTCAGGGTGCCGCGTTTAATTTCAACAAGGATAATACTGCCATCTGCCATGGCAATGGGACCCTCGGGGAATTCCAGGCCAGTGGTGATCTCCGTTAGCTCGCTCATGTCAGATACCTGCATTGATTTGCCTGCTACTATAAGCGCCCGGGCAAGATTTGTTAACCCGCTTTAACTTGGTGAAAGGCCCAGTCGAGCCAAGGTAAAAGCTTCTCAATATCCTGGCTCTCGACAGTGGCACCACCCCAGATGCGCAAGCCCGGGGGGGCATCGCGATAAGCACCGATGTCATAGGCGACATTCTCTGATTCCAGTAATGCAACTAGCTGTTTAATAAGCCCGGTCTGACTGGCTGCATCTTGGGCGGTAAACCATGGGTCGATGATCTTCATACAGATGGAAGTACTAGAGCGTGTCGCCTCGTCTGTGGCGAGAAAAGCAGCCCAGTGGGACGTGGATAGCCACTTGGCGATCACATCCAGGTTCGCCTCACTACGCTCAATCAAAGCCGGTAAGCCACCAATTTGGGTTGCCCAGTCAAGCGCGTCAAGTTGGTCTTCAACGGCCATCATCGATGGCGTATTGATAGTAGCGCCCGCAAATATATCAGCAATAAGTTTACCGCCTTTGGTCAGACGAAAGATTTTCGGCAGCGGCCAAGTGGGTGTATAAGATTCGAGCCGCGCGACAGCGCGCGGTGACAAGGCAATCATGCCCTGACCCGCTTCGCCACCCAAGACCTTTTGCCAGGACCAAGTGACGACGTCGAGCTTAGGCCAGTCGATATTCATCGCAAACGTCGCCGAAGTGGCGTCACAGAACGTCAGCCCCGCGCGGTCGGCGGGAATCCAGTCGGCATTCGGCACTCGCACGCCAGAAGTCGTGCCGTTCCAAGTGAAGATAACATCATGATCAAAATTCACTGCCGTCAGGTCTGGCAATTCGCCATAGTCAGCGCCCAGATCGCGTACATTATCCAGTTTTAATTGTTTCTGCGCGTCTGATAACCAACCTTGGCCAAAGCTCTCCCAGGACAATACATCAACACCACGGGCGCCGAGCATGGTCCACATCGCCATTTCGAAAGCACCACTGTCAGACCCTGGGACGATACCCAGCAAATAGTCGGCGGGCATACCTAACAAGCGCTTGCTATCCTCAATGACCTTATTGAGCTTTGCTTTTTCGGCTTTTGCTCGATGAGAACGGCCGAGGCTGGCAGTGGGCAACGTCGCTATAGACCATCCCGGGCGTTTCGATGTGGGGCCAGAGGAAAAGCGAGGGTTTGCCGGTTTAACTACTGGTGGGTTCATGATGACAGGGGATTCCTAAAAGGAGAAAAAAGCGCAATGTGCGGGGTTAGGGTGACGTTGTCAAGATCAATTCATGGCTTGATTTTCGCCAAATAGACTCCTGTTGCGCAAAATTAGGGCGATAAGGGGTTCAATTATCGCTGCCGCTAACAAAGGTGCCGGGTGGCCCAAGTTTGGCTACAATAGACTGTCGCTCGCCAGTGTGGCCGAATCAAACAGCAAAATGTGGTTGACTTGCTAGGTCCAGCCGATCCTGGCCTGATCGGTGTCAGCCAGAGGTACTAGATGGTAATCCTGAGAGACTATAAGGTCGCAGCCTTCATGGCCCTGTCCGCGATGTTTACCCTGACGGGGTATGAATTTATTCGCTCGGCGTCCACCGTGTTGTTCAAGTCGGCCTACGGCGCCGATAAATTGCCATTGGTCATGGCTGCCATGCCCATCGTGGTGTTTTTCGGGGTCTGGCTTTACAGCCGGTTACTAAGCGTACTTGGGCCCCAGCGAACGCTACTGGTGACCTCCCTGGGCTCTGGACTGTCGATCCTGGCTTGCTACCTAATACTGCTTACTGGCGTCAAATGGATCACGCCAGTACTGTTTCTGCTGAAAGAATTTTATATCGTATTACTCATCGAGCAATACTGGAGCTATATCAACTCGTCCTTATCGTCGAAAACCGCAAAGCAGGTCAATGGTCCTGTGACAGGCATCGCAGGGCTTGGCGGTGCCATCGGCGGTACCTTGGTAGGGGCGACGGCCGGCGAGTATGGAGCCGAAACTATGGTGTTATTTGCCGCCATTGCCTGCTTACCAGCAGCGCTGGTGTCAAATGCAGGCTATGTTTTGTTTGGTGAGCCTGAGATGCCTCCGCGCGCAGCCACTTCAGACCCTATGGGGTGGCACTTACTCAAAGAGAATCCGACGCTGGCATATCTGCTCGGAATTGTGCTCACCTCGCAACTCGTCTCGGCGGTATTGGACTACAAGTTTCAGGGACTGTTATCGGTTCAATTTGCCGGCGACCCGAATGCTGAAACTGCTTTTCAAGGCTGGTTCTTTGGTACTTTGAACACCAGTGTTTTAGCCCTGCAATTTATCATCACGCCACTGGCTTTAAGTTTCATCGGGTTGCGCTGGATTCATATTCTCATGCCGCTCGTTCATCTGGTGGCCATTAGCATGGCACTCATCGAGCCGAGTGTCTGGAGTGTTGGACTGGCATTTTTTCTATTTAAAGCCTTCGACTATTCAATCTTTCGAGCCGCTAAAGAAGTGCTCTATGTGCCGCTGTCTTTTGATGAGCGTTATCGCGCCAAGGAAATTATTGATGTGTTGGGCTATCGAACAGGGAAGGGGGCATCATCGGTTGTGATTGTGGGTCTGCAAAATGCGGGCGTGTTGATGAGTAACTACTATCTGGCCCTGGCGTTTGCGGCTACGGCCCTGTGGTTGGCCCTGATTTTTCCATTGACGCAACGGGCTCGGGCAATTCGTGAGGAAACTTGATCGAGTCGCGGTCGTGAGCTCACTCAGGTTTGAAAACCAGCGAGTCCATAGTGTCGACAGTCAGGCGGCCGTTGGCGACTTGGGTCAGAAGACTCGCCAGGTGGTGAGCTGCACTCGTGAGTTGTCCTTCGACCATAGGCAGCGCCCGTGCAATATAAGCAGCGTTGAGACCGTCGCCACTGACGATAAGCTGCCCATTGGTGTGGCGATAGGCCGTTGTGCGAGCCAGCTCGAAGGAATGTTGTAGCCAAGGCATTATTTGTACAGAATCCGTTGCAGGGGCTCTAGGTCCCTTTGGTTTTAAGCGGTTGATGCTGGCCGGATAGCTCAGGCCAGCCTGGTTCACGAGTATCACATCCCAAAGACTATGCAGGTTAGTCGGTGCGCCAAAGCCGGTGATTTTAATTTTATTACCACCCCAGTCTTCTTCGTGACTGACATGCAAGGGTTGGTGTAGATCGCCGACTAAATGTCCGAGATATCGTAGCGCCGCCGCTTTTCTGGCATCTTCACGTTTACCGTGACTGTCCTGGGACAGGTACACCAGGCTGCGACGGATACCAACTGTTAGGCAGTCCATGGCCGCGCAGTCTCGAGCCAGGTCAATTGTCTCGATGCCTGCTGGAATATTGATAAAGTGCAGTTCATAGCTGTCTCGGTGGGAGCTGTACTTCGCCACATCAGCCCATAGACAGGCATCAGCAAAATTATCACTGCCGTTGCCGTCGAGAAATTCACCGAGTGCCAAGGTTGTTTTCAGCCATTGGCGGCTAGTAGCATCAAGCTGGGTCTCAGCAACGCTGCAAACGAGCTGATGGCCGGGTTTTCCCCAAGCGAATGCCGAGGCCGGCCACAGGGCCCAGAATGAAAAACAGAACGATAAATAGATCAGCCTAATGTATCTCACTTTATATCCCCGATCAGCTTGTTCATATTGTACCTATGCTAGTGTCTGAGAGTCATCGCTGTCCATCCCAGGCCGAATAACGAGTCGTCGAGGCTCTGGTGTGACTTGTTGACCAAACACCACCGGTACTGCCCAGCGGGTCTGGGCGCCGTCATAGCGTGAGATGCCACAGGGACTAATGGCCAGAACAATAGGGTTGTATTTTTTAATGATAGTTTACGGATTGCTGGAAGCCAGTTGATAACCCCGTGGCGTTAAATGCAGTACTGCAGTCGCGTGACGAGTGAGTCGAGTATTGTGGGTCACAAAGATACAGGTAATTTCAAGGTCGATAATGCTCTGCATGACCTGCGCTTCTGTGGCTTCGTCCAAATGTGCCGTGCACTCGTCAAGAAACAAGATCTTGGGACGATGATATAAGGCTCGGGCGATGAGAACTCGACTCTGCTGTCCCGCAGACAAAATCGTGCCCATATCCCCAATCAGACTCTCGTAGCCCATGGCCATCGTCATGATGTCATCGTGAATCATCGCGAGTCTGGCCGCAGATTCCACGCGTTCATAGTCGAACTCAGGATCGTTAAACGCGATATTAGATAAGATACTGCCCGATAGCAGCGCCTCGCCTTGCATCACGCTCGCGCTGTGCGTTCTTAGTGCGCTACTACCAGCGCCGCTCAGGGGTAGTTCATCGATGTAAATTTCGCCGCGACTGGCGGGCAATAAATTTTGCATGACATTCAGTAATGTCGATTTACCGCAGCCTGAGGGCCCGAGAATACAGAGCCGGTCCGCGGGTTGGATGTCCAGTTTGATCTGTTGCAGTATCCAGGGTTGATCATCGGTATGCCGAAAGCCTACACCGTCTAGTCGTATTCGTCCGCTGATGGCGGGTGCTGCTTGCATCGGTGGTGGCGTGTCGGCTGCGGCTAATTGAATATCGCTCAAGCGCTCAAGGTGCAGTGATAGCATTAAAAAACGAATCAACTCGTTGACCAGGGAGGTCGCAGCGCTGACGAGATGGCTGCGATAAGCCATAAATGCGTAGAGCATACCGATACTCATTTGACCACTGAGAACCTGCTTGGCGCCTAAAAATATGACCAGTATCTGCGATATACCAGAGATACCATTATTCAGAATGTCTCGTGCCAAGGACAGCCAGCTAAGACGAATATTAGCATTAATTACTTCATTGAAGCGGTTTTGCCATTCACTCTCGCGCTGTTGTTCGGCGCCAAAGCGTTTGATGGCGCTGATTGACCGAATGGATTCCATGAAATTTGAATCGAGCTTGGCGTTGGCAGTGATCTGTTCGTGAGATCTATTCCTTGTGGGTAAATAAAATGCCATCTGACTCACCAAGTACAAGAGCAGAGCCAGTACCACGACACCCGCTAATAATGGTGAGTAGATTAGAATCATCGTGAGCGTGCTTAAGGCCATGACACTATCTAATAGAACCGTGATGGCGCTACTGGTGAGAAATTCCTGTACCGGGCGCAGAGAAGCGAATCGTGAAACGACATCACCCAAATGACGTTTCATAAAATAGTCACCTTTGAGGCTCAGTAATCGGTGAAACAAACGACTGCCAAACTTAAGAGAGAGTTGATTCGTTAGGTAGATATTAGTCCAACCGCGAATTGCTTGGGTTATCAACGAGATTAAGGTGATCGCCAAAAAGCCTGTAGCTAATAATATCAACAGGTCTACATCCTGTTTGACCAATACGTCGTCGACAACGAGCTGCATGTAAAACGGGCTGGCCAGGGCGACGAATTGCAAGATCACGGATAAAAATAGAATTTGAGCAAGTATCGGCACCATCCCTGGCAGATTACCCAAGAACTGCCGTAAGGACAGTTTAGCGGCACTGTCTGTGGCTTTAAATTGCGCATCCGGGGTCAGCTCCAGAGCAATACCGGTAAAGTGGCGGGCAGCAGCAGCCAAGCTATACTTTCGCTGTCCCAGAGCTGGGTCGTGAATCGTGATACTGGTACGGCTGGCGCGGGCGACGACCACAAAGTGGTTGAAGTCCCAGTGAATAATGACCGGTAGCTCAAGTTTACAGATTTCGTCAATCTCGCAACGCAGGGCCCGGCTAGTCAAGCAGAAACGCCGGGCCATCATCATTAAGTGATGTAGATTGACCCCATGCTGGCTCGTTTGAAAGCGCTCGCGCAAACGCAATAAGCTTTCTTGCTGGCCATGGTAGGCGGCGACCATGGCGAGACAGGCAAGGCCGCATTCTGAATATTCTGCTTGCAGCACTATCGGTAACTGTCGACGACCGCCGAGATGTAAAGTCCGCAGCAGTTCCATCAGGAACTACCTCGACCGCGCATAATGAATAGGGGCTCGAATAGCCACGCCATCAAGCTGCGCGATTCAAGCAGAATATCAGCCTTGAGTGTCATGCCTTCGCGCAGGCGTATGGCCTTGCCGTAGGCGGTGATGTGATGCTCATTCAGGGTAATGGTTGCCAGGTACACGGGTGGTGCGCCCCGTGGCAAGCTGGTCTGGTCGAGTGCTGTTAACGGGTGGCGCGAGACATCTACAACCTGTCCTGGATAACTACCGAATTGTTGATGTGGAAAGGCGTCGTACAGTAAGTTGACTGCTTGCCCGGGGCGTATAAACCCGATAGCGTGGCTCGCTATCATGAGCTTGGCCTGGAGGATACCGGTATTAGGCTCGAGGGTGAGAATCGGCATGTCTGGTGAGACATGTTCGCCGGGTTCGTGCAGTAGTGTTGCGATACGGCCGGCGAGTGGGGCGATCAGTTCCTGGCGTATCTCCCGTTGATAATTGTTGCGGCTCTGCTCTAGGCGGACAATTTCGGCATTCATAGGTAGCAGCCCGACCCGCTGGGTTACAGCGTTGTTGGCAACTGTAATCTGTAACTGGATCTTCTGCGCATGTAAATTTGCCAGCGTCGATCTTAACTCGGTAGTTGCCTGGCGGATCGAATGCCAACGCTCCTCGCGCTCGCTAAAGTTTAATGGTGAAATCTGGCCCGCTTGCAGCAGCGCCAGCGATGCCTTACGGATCTGGCCGGCCTGGTCTTCCTTCAATTGCTGAATGTTAATCATCTCTTGCTGCAACGTGCCGGCAGTCGTCAGCGCGTCGATTTGCGCCTGCATTTTCTTCAGCAGAATTTTATTGTCTGCGGTAAAGTCTTCTCGAGCTTGGTGCTGGTGAACAATCAGCCGTTCGAAGTCAGCCATCGCGTTCCTGCCATATTCAACTTGTTGAGGTAAGTCAGAGCTGACAACCGCCAATATGTCACCGGCATTGACGACATCACCGGGTTGCACATTGAGTCGCTCTATTTTGCCAGAACGTTCGGGGTACAGACGTTTGGTCGTGACGCTGTATTCAAGGAAGCCGGGTACGCTTTGTTTACGTACGTAGTCGAAGCGGGTAAGAAATATCATCGCAGTGACTAAAATAACGGCCAGCAAAATAACGATCGTCGTGAGGTGAGGTGGGCCAATCAAACGTGCCTGACCGATATTCTGTTGTTGGCGAAAAAGTAAGGATTTGGCTGTGAACAGTGATTCTGTGTTAGCGGAGTGATGCGCTGTGTCAGGCATTAGGGTGCGCGCCAGGGTAGTGGCTGGTCGGCGGATAGCTCGATGGATAGCTCAATGAATAGCCCAATGAATAGCCCAGTGAAAATGCCGCAGCAGCCTGCGTTGGTGTAGGACCATCTATTCTGCCGCAGTATCCCTGTTGCGGTGCGCAGATCTTGCATAGCGAGGCTGCCTCCTGTTGGAGTCCACAATATGGCGCCTCGATACCTGGATGGCCAAGGGCGATTGACCGTAGAGCGCGTAAGCCAATGCTGTGCGTTCACTGTGGCAGCCTTTGCGCCGAGCCGTCGGGCTGGTTTATAGTCAGGTGTCGCTGAGGTTAACTCAGCGCAAAGCAAATTATGCTACGCAGCGAGATCCGGGAGAGGCAAAGATGACACAAGCGAAAGTAAATACTAAGGGATTACTGGCAGGGCAAGTGGCAATCATTACCGGTGCCAGCCGTGGCATCGGTGAGGCGATTGCCATTCGCTACGCAATGGAAGGTGCGAAAGTTGTCGTCTCGGCGCGTACGGTGGAGGAGGGCGAGCACGTCTTATCCGGCAGTATCAACTCAGTGGTGCAGCGGATTCAGGCGGCGGGTGGTGAGGCGCATGCGATTCGTTGCGACCTGTCCCTGGCAGAGCATCGACAAAATCTGATCGAGGAAACGCAAGCTGTTTTTGGCCCAGTGGATATCTTGGTGAATAATGCGGCTGTCACCTATTTCACGCCGGTGGAAAGGTTTCAAAAGAAGCACTTCGATCTGATGTTGGAAGTGCAGGTTTATGCCCCATTCCATCTAGCCCAACTGATATTGCCGAGCATGCGTAGCCGAAAGTCGGGCTGGATTCTGAATATTTCTTCCCATGCTGCCTTGCATCCAGACAAGGCCCTGGTGGGTCGTGGGAGCACAGTCTACGGCATGTGTAAGGCTGCATTGGAACGCTTCACAACGGGACTGGCATCTGAGGTTTATGTAGATAATATTGGGGTCAATGTCATTTCCCCCGGTCTGGTAGCCACCCCGGGTGTTTTACATCACAAATTAGTTACCGACGAGACCCCAGAGGACCGCATCACCCCTGTAGAACATATGGCAGAGGCTTGTCTGCGTCTGGTTCACGGTGATCCCCATGAGATGACGGGCAAGATTACGTACGCCGCAGACATGATGACAGACTATAAGTTGGAACCTGCGGAACTCGTTAGCTAGCGCGGCCCGGCAGCTGAGCAGCAGATTTTTGTTAGACCAGGGTCATTTTGGTCTCGCCGAGCTGCTCGCCGATGTTATTCATATCGAAGGGAGTTAGTTGGTAAACATAATAGTTGAGCCAGTTGGAGAACAGCAGGCTGCCGTGGCTTTTCCAGTTGACGATGGGTGGCAGAGCTGGGTCGTCGTTGGGAAAATAGTGTTCTGGTATTGCCGGCTGATGACCGGCTGCTAGATCGCGCTCATACTCGTCTTTCAGGCACAATGGTTCGTACTCGGAATGGCCGGTGACAAACAATTGGCGTCCATCGGAACTTGCGATGATGTAAGCGCCGGCGATCTCAGAGGCGGCAATAATCTCGAGCTCGGGGATTTGCTGGATGGCGCTCACTGGCACCTCCGCATAGCGCGAGTGGGGAGCGTCAAAGGTGTCGTCAAAGCCTCTGACTATAGGCGAAAAGGGTTTAACGAGATGGTGGGGGTAAACACCAGATAGCTTCTTCGGTAATACGACTTTGTCGATGCCATACAGGTGATACATGGCGGCCTGTACTCCCCAACAAAGATACATGACTGACGTGACGTTGGTCAGCGTCCAATCCATAATCTCTGTCATCTCCTGCCAAAAATAAACATCCTCAAAGGGTACTTGACCCAAGGGTGCGCCGGTAATGATCATGCCGTCATACTTGTTGCGACGTATTGCGCTGAAGTCTTTATAAAATGCATCCATGTGGGCGACAGGTGTGTTTTTCGACGGTTTGTCAGAGATTCGCATCAAGTCGACTTCTACCTGCAATGGGGTGTTCGAGAGCATGCGCAATAGATGGATCTCAGTGTCGATTTTCTTCGGCATCAGATTCAACAACAGTATTCTCTGCGGCCGGATATCCTGATGTTGGGCCTGGGCGTCGGAAATACAAAATATGTTTTCTAGCTCGAGTACCTGAGACGCGGGTAAATTGTCTGGAATCCGCAATGGCATGGTGGTTCGTCCTCAAAAAAAAACCTGCTCAGCATTAGCGCTAAAGCAGGTTTAATACTCTTTAGCAGTATTTATATAGCGCCCGCAAGCTGAACTCAAATCGGCGCTGTATTGTTGGTTTCGTGCCAGCCATTATAAGCCTTTGACGCGGGATATCAATCAGGAAAGGAGTCCACACCATAGGCTGCCTGCAGACGCATCATCCCCTTGATCCAGCGATCGTAATCTGCTGTTTTGCGTTGCATATAAGTTAAAACTTCCTTGTGCGGCAAGACCAGGAACGTTTCGGCATCCAGGGTTTCAATCACTGTATCGCACAATTCTTCGGGCTCCATCATGCCGTCCACGCCGGCCACGCCGCCGCCCTCAGTGTTCGCCGTCATAGCCGTTCTGACCGCTTGTGGGCAGAGCGCCGAGACTTTGATGCCACGGTCACCATAGGTCACTGCTAACCATTCGGCATAGGCCACGGCCGCATGCTTTGTCACGGCATAAGGTGCAGAGCCGATCTGAGTGAGCAAGCCAGCAGCTGAGGCGGTATTCAAAATATAACCTTCTCCACGGTTGAGCATGTCCGGTAGTGCCGCGCGGGTGGCGTAGATATGCGCCATGACGTTGATCTCCCAGATTCGCTGCCAATCTTCGTTAGACGTTTCTGGGCCGCCACCGACGCCGATACCGGCGTTGTTACAGAGCAGGTCAATCTGACCATAATCTTGTTCCACGGTACGGATCAAGTGAATGACTTCCTGTTCGTTGGCGACATCGGTCTTGATCGCCCTGGCACCAATCTCAGCAGCCAGTGATGTCAGGCTATCAGCATGCAGATCGGCGATAATGACCTGACGAGCGCCTTCTTGGATAAATCGTTTCGCCATGGCGCGACCGATACCACTGCCAGCGCCAGTGACGATGGCGATTTTGTCGTTTAATTTCATAGTTCTTATCCTGAGTAAGAGGCGGTAAAGCCCTCGAGTTGCAGGCTTGGCTGCGATCAAAGGGCGTTTGTGAGACCTTCTGTCGACCAGCTAAGCCGTCTATGTTAACCGTTGAATCTGTAACCTGCCGCCTAAGTGCCAGGCTAGGGCGTGGCTGCCACGGCTTTACAGATAATATCAAACATCCGAGTGATCTCCGCCTCGCTGATGATCAGTGGCGGTGACATGACAATCATATCGCCAATGTTCCTGCTCCACAGTCCCAGCTCGTAACATCGTTTAGCGACTTCTGCACCTCGCGCCATTGGCGCGCCGGGGCGCGGCGCTAACTCAATCGCGCCGATCAGCGCATGGCAGCGGACATCAATGACATTCGGTTGGCCTTGAAGGCGCATGGCATTTTCGTTCCAATGCTGCTCAAGGCTGGCGGCACGATCGAGCAAACCTTCCCGTTCGTAGATGTCCAGGGTCGCCATACCTGCGGCACAAGCCAGCGGATGACCTGAATACGTATAGCCGTGACTTAGTTCGATCCCCTGATCTTCAACGCCCATAAAGGTGTCAAAGATCGCATCGGAGACGAATACAGCCCCCATGGGTACGGTGGCATTCGTGATGCCTTTAGCCGTCGCCATGATGTCGGGTACAACGCCGAAGCGACTCGCAGCACAGCTTGCGCCGAGCCGGCCGAAGGCAGTGATTACCTCGTCAAAAATCAACAAAATGCCATGCTGGGTGCAGAGCTCGCGAAGCCTTTGTAAGTAGCCTTGGGGTGGCAAAATGACACCTGCTGCACCAGCGATGGGTTCGACTATCACGGCGGCAATATTATCGGCGCCATGGAGCTCGACCAATCTTGTTAAGTCGTCCGCGAGTTCAATTCCGTGGGCGGGCAGCCCGGCCGAGAAAGCGTTGCGCTCAATATCAAGGGTGTGTCGAAGGTGGTCGGTGCCAGGCAGCAGCATGCCGAACGAACTGCGATTCTTCATCAGCCCACCCACGGAAATGCCGCCAAAGCCCATGCCGTGGTAGCCTTTCTCGCGCCCGATTAACCGTTGCCGCGAACCCTCGCCTCGGAGTTTATGGTACGACAAGGCGATCTTCAGAGCGGTGTCGACGGATTCTGAGCCAGAGTTTGTGAAAAACACGTGGTTCAGCGGGTCTGGAAAATGTTTTACCAGACGGCTGGCATAGTCAAATGCCAGTGGATGGCCGGCATTAAAGCTGTGGGCAAAATCCAGTTGTTCGAGCTGCTCGGCAATGGCCTGGTTGATCTCCTCACGATAGTGACCGGCGTTGACGCACCATAGTCCGGCCGAGCCATCCATCACTTCCTTATCGTTGCTGTCTGTGTAGTACATACCGCGAGCGGAAACGATGAAGCGCGGGTCTTGCTTGAATTTTCGATTAGCGGAAGATGGCATCCAGTAACTTTCGAGATCAGTCGGTACCCTGTTATGGCCCAGCTTTTTTTTGTCTGTGTTACTCATCGAGTTATGCTCCCGAAATGTGGGTTAGATCCAGTGGTGTGTTAAGTAAACGTTGGGCCCCAGCGGCATGGAGTTCAGCTGCGTCACGAAAGCCCCACAAGGCGCCCAGCCCCTGCATACCGCAGCTTACCGCAGTTTGCATGTCCATGGCTGTATCGCCTAATAGGGCAATGCGCGCGGGGGGTATTTTGAAGCCTGTTGCGATCATTTTGGCCCCGGTGGGGTCGGGCTTGTGCGGTACTGAGTCTGAATAGCCGACAATGTGCTGAAAAGGCGTGTTCGGGAAGAAAAATTCGACACAGGCCTGAGTAAATCGCTGGTCTTTGTTTGATAGGACCGCCAGAGGTATTCCTTGGTCGACCAGGGACGCCAGCATGGCAATGATGCCGGCATAAGGCTGGGTGTCGAGCTGCCAGGTAGCAACATAGTCCAATTGTTGCAACGCCAGCATTTGATCGATGATAGCAGGGCTTTGGGCGCTGGCGGGCAGACAACGTTCGACGCAACGTCGGGCACCATCGCCAATGAAGTATCGATAGGCATCTGCCGGGTGCGGCGGATAGCCCAGTTCTACCAAGACACGATTATAACAATTAGCCAGGTTCTGCAGTGTGTCCAGCAGGGTGCCATCCAAGTCGAAAATGTAGGCCTCAATGGGTTCTGGGTCACGGCTTCGAGGGTCGGCAGGGTCATGGCGCGTCATCGTTTATGCTCCTGCTCAAGGTGCGTATCTTGTATTGCGATAATTCCGTCCGAGTTTGTGGCGTCTAAGATTGGCGAAGGATTCATTAATAAGAGGTCGATCAGATATTGCCTGGGGTCATCGCCGCTTTCGAGTGCTGGAATCTGGGGGTTCAGGTACAACTGACTGAGTCGCCTGAATTCTGCGGGCACCAGCAAGGGCTCATTGGTACCTGGCAGCTCGTCTACCAGCGCCAGATAACCTAGCGCGCAATGGGCAAGGCAATAGATCTCCTGGCTGGTCTTTTGAATCTGCAGGGCCAGCATCGCGGCAAGGGCAGCGCTGTGTTCTGCCCGCGCCGCAGTGACTGCGAGGCCGCTCAGCTGAATGTCGAGGGCTGTGAGTCTAGGGGTAATGTCTGGGTCTGCGTCCAGCGCTTGGCTGACAATGAGTCTGCCCAGTTGCTGATGGTCTGCGGTCAATTGTTCGAAAGGTGTCATGGGCTGTCGCTGGTGGATTCTACGCGGAAGGCATCGCGGGTCTGTTGATTGACGACTAATGTATCGGCCAACTTGTCGTGCCAGCCTTGTTTGCGACGATCGAGTCCAATCCAAAAGAAGCCCAGACCAAAGGATAGCAAGCTGACATAGTAACCTAAGTAACGAAGCAACAGCTGTTTACGGCTAGCCGAGCCCAGAGTTCTGGCATCGACGATATAACCCTTGAATAGCATTTTTCCCGGGCTAGAACCAAAATAGATCCAGAAGGCGATAAAGATCAAGCCAATCAGGAGCATTTCCAGCACCATTTTGGTGAGCAGCTCGTCGATGATCTCCTTGGTCTGGGTGGGATCCATGTTCGTCGCTAAGGCGGGATCATACAACAGCGAAAGCGGATAGAGGAACAGGGAGGCCACTAGGCTGTCGATCAAAAAAGCCAGGAACCTGGACCAAAAGCCCACATAGGTCGGGGTTGCTGCGGGCAATTATAAATGCTCCATGAGTAGATCTTTGGCCAGGTTAATCTGCGCTGCCAGGTAGGTGGGGCCGCCTCGATCAGGGTGAAATTTCTGCATCAGTTTTCGATGGGCCGCAATCACCATTTCTCGTGTCGCCCCGGGTTGCAGTCCTAGTACCTCATAGGCTTGTGCTACATCCATGGCTGCCGTCGTGGCTGGCGTTTCGAAATGCGTGTGCCAATCCGGATAGTGACGATCAAGATAAGCCGTCAGTACGTTGAGGGAATCATTATCGATCCGGCATTCTTCGAGTAATTGCTGCAATTGTTCTTGGTTCAGCTGGGATAGCTGTTGGCCTGAAAATTGGCCTTCCAGGACCATGCCATTCATGGCGCCGCTGTCATGCGCCAGAGTCATGGCAAAAAACCGCGTATCCAGCGCTGAAGTCTGGCCGCTAGCAGGTTGGGCCGGTGCACCAAAGCCGGTTAAGGCGCGTAGTCGACGATAGAGACTGGCGACACCAAGGCTGCGAGTGATCCAAGGTAGTACCCGGGCCAGAAAAGGCAGCGCAGCGCCGAGCAGGGCAAATAACCAATTGAGACGGCCTGTCAGACCCAGAAAAATCAGCATGCCGCCGACGACGACGCTAGCGTAAATGAGCATAAATTGCCGAATACTCAGCCGTCGGCTGCCGAGGGCGATTCGTAAGCCAGCGAACAAAATAATCAAAACAACGATAACCAGGGTCAGCTGTAACATCTACTGGTCCTTAAATTGGCGGGTGAGCAGGGCAACGCCCGGTCCTGCTCGACGACTGAAACTCTCCAGTGCCTTGCGGCCGCCGGCCGCGTATACAGCCACAGCGGTTAACAGGTCACGAAGCTCATTGGCGCTGTGGTGATCAAAGGGGACGCAGGCCCCGCCTGACAGTTGGGCTATTTGTTGGAATACGCGGGTGACTTGCGCGGAGCGGCCTTCCTGAAAGATGAAAACAGGTACGTTCAGCAAGCCCAGTTGGCCGGCGATCACGCATAGCGGATCGGTGGCCTCCTCAATAGCGTCACCGACAAACACCAGCGCCTGAACTTTGTGTTGGCGTGCCTCGGCGACGCAATGCGCTAGCACGCGGCCAAGCTGGGTCGCACCACCGAGACATCGAACCTGGGCCATTTGCTCCTGCAAGCGTCTGGTGTCAGTACACCAGCTATCACAATGAAACTGTTGGAAGCCCCGGTAGTAACATAACTGAACCTGGAGGCCACCCAAGCTGGCAGTCTCGGCAAACATCTCTGCCTGGATTCGGCAGGCACTGTCCCACATAGGTTCGCGACTGGCGGTGGCGTCCAAGGCAAAAATCAGCCGCCCGGCGCCGGTGCCGCTAGACTTGACCGGCGTTCGAGCCACTCGGTCAAGAAACTGACTGACGGCTTGGGAGGGCTTGCCGGGAAGATTAGGGTCCTTGCTCATAATTCCTGTTGCTGGTTAGCCTGATTGACTTCTGTGGATGAAAGGTTAACGTTGCAGTCCCAAGGTTAGGGGTTTTGAGGATGGCGGGCAAATTAAAAAAGCTGGTGGTCGCAACATCAAGCAGTGCCCTGTTCGATCTCAGCGAGAGTGACAGAGTTTATCGCGAAGAAGGGGTCGCTGCCTATGCGGCTTATCAGATAGCTCGCGAGTCAGAGCCGCTGGCGCCCGGTGATGCATTTCCACTAGTGAAAAAGCTGCTGCACTTGAATCAACTGCTCGCAGGAGAAGAGCAGGTTGAGGTGATATTACTGTCGAGAAATACCGCAGATACTGGTCTGCGGGTGTTTAATTCAATTCAACATCATGCTTTGCCGATTTCCAGGGCGGCATTTACCGGCGGCTCACCGCCGTTTCGTTATATGCGGCCGTTTCGTTGCCACCTGTTTCTCTCGACCAATCCGGAAGATGTCCGCGAGGCCCTCGACAATGATATGGCGGCTGCCAGTATCCTGCCGGCACCACAACAACCCCAACAGTCGGATCAACTGCAGTTTGCCTTCGATGGTGATGCGGTGTTGTTTTCTGATGAGTCAGAGCAAATCTATCAGGCGGCGGGGCTGCAGGCATTTACCGCTAATGAGCAGCAGGCAGCCAATGAGCCGCTGATGGGCGGGCCTTTCAAACCGTTCCTGGCAGCCTTGCATGATCTGCAGAGTGAGTTCCCAACGGGAGAATGCCCGATTCGAACGGCGTTGGTGACCGCCAGAGCGGCGCCTTCTCACGAGCGGGTGATCAAGACACTGCGGGCCTGGAATATACGTATAGATGAATCCTTGTTCCTGGGCGGCATGAGCAAAGCGGAGTTCCTCAAGGCATTCGGTGCGGATGTATTCTTCGATGATCAGGCCGAGCATTGCCGTCTCGCCAGCGAATTTGTGCCGACGGGACACGTACCCCACGGTATTACAAACAGGCGGTAACGACGTTTTATGCCAGGCGCGGGTCGTTCAAGTGGCGAACCTTCATCAGGACGATAGATCGTTAGAGACAAATAGAATAATTGATGACATTTTTAGACGATTAGTGCCTATAATAAGACTTCGCTCAAGGATCTGGCCATTAGCGGTTGCAGTGGCAGTTCATAAGTTTTAAAGCCACAAGTACGAAGACACCCCTCAAGCACCAATAATTTCAGTTGGACCGCCTATGAAACTTCAACAACTCAGATACATATGGGAGGTGGCCCATCATGGCCTGAACGTCTCTGCGACGGCGCAAAGCTTGTTCACTTCACAGCCAGGAATCAGCAAGCAAATTCGGTTGTTGGAAGATGAGTTGGGCGTCGAAGTCTTTGCTCGCAGCGGTAAGCATTTAACCCGAATTACCCCGGCGGGTCAGACCATCATCGAGAAAGCCGGAGAGATTTTACATACGGTCGAGAGCATCAAACAGGTTGCTCAAGAATTCAGTAACGAAAAGAAGGGTAGCCTGTCAGTCGCGACGACCCATACTCAGGCCCGCTATGCATTGCCCAAAGTGATCAGTGCCTTTATCGAACGCTACCCTGATGTTTCATTGCATATGCATCAGGGAAGCCCAATGCAAATCGCCGAGATGGCCGCCGATGGCGTCGTTGATTTTGCCATCGCGACAGAGGCCCTGGAGTTATTTGGTGATCTTGTGATGATGCCTTGCTACACCTGGAATCGCTGTATTGTAGTCCCGAAAGGACATCCCTTAACTGAGCTGGGAAAATTGACGCTAGAGGATGTCGCCCGCTTTCCAATTGTGACCTACGTATTTGGCTTCACCGGGCGATCGAAGTTAGATGATGCTTTTATGCGCCGTGGCCTGTCACCTAAGGTTGTCTTTACAGCCACTGACGCTGATGTCATTAAGACTTATGTGCGGCTGGGATTAGGTATTGGCATTATTGCCACAATGGCACATGACCCGGTAGTTGATAGTGATCTGGTGGCGCTTGATGTCACGCATCTGTTCGACTCGAGTACAACGATGATAGGGTGTCGCCGTGGAACGTTTTTGCGCGGCTATATGTATGACTTTCTTGAACTGTTCGCGCCACATCTGGCTCGTGAGCTTGTTGACGATGCCTTTGAGCGCCAAAACAGAGCTGAATTGGAGTTGCTCTTTAGCGAGATTAAATTACCTGCCCTGTAGTATTCGCGCTGATTTATATCAGCATCGACTGCGCTTTAAAAAGCATCGTCGGCGGAATACTTCTTGCTAAACCCAAGCGAGCCATGAAACAATTTGGCTTCTTTGCAGCGAACTGGTGAATCTGCTAGTGGTGACTGCGACCGTTATACTCATCAATAGGATAGGTCATGGATCTTGTTTGTTTAGATCTCGAAGGCGTTTTAGTCCCGGAAATTTGGATTGCATTCGCTAATAAAACCGGTATCGAGTCATTGCGCGCCACCACACGTGACATCCCCGACTACGACGTGCTCATGCAGCAACGCTTGCGCATTTTGGCGGAACATAATCTCAAACTAGATGACATCCAAGACGTGATCCAAACACTGGCACCCATGGATGGCGCTAAAGATTTTCTTGATTCGCTGCGCGCCAGTTATCAGGTGATTATCTTATCTGACACCTTCTATGAATTCGCTCAACCATTGATGCAACAACTAGCCTGGCCGACCCTGTTCTGCCATCGGCTGATCGTAGATGACGCGGGTAATGTCACCGGCTATAAACTCCGCCAGAAGGACCCCAAGAAAATTTCGGTGCAATCGCTGCATGCGTTGAACTATCGAATCTTTGCGGCAGGAGATTCCTATAACGACACAACGATGTTGGCAGAAGCCGATGTGGGGTTCTTGTTTCGTGCGCCGAAGAATGTCATTGAGGAATTTCCGCAGTTTCGTGTTACTAACGATTACGCTGAGTTGCGTCAATTCATCGATGAGGCTGCAGTTTCGACCCTCAAATAATTGCGCTCGGGGCATTTTTAGTCGCGGGCGAGAGCCTTTGTCTTACGGGTCAACGACGCCAGTGCATTACTGATGAAATTGACCTTGGTGAGAGTTTCCTCGTATTCCTGCGCCGCCTCAGAATCAGCGACGATACCGCCGCCGCCCCAATAGTGAAGCCTGTTGTTGGTGCAAATAATGGTGCGAATAGGCAGGTTGGTATCCAGGTTGCCGTGGTAACTGTAATAGCCGATAGCGCCACAATAAGCCTGCCGTTTGACCGGCTCAAGCTCAGCGATGATTTGCATGGCTCGATGTTTAGGTGCGCCGGTCACTGAGCCGCCGGGGAAACAGGCGCGCAACAAATCCATGGCACTCACACCGGGGCGTAGCTTGCCACTCACCGAGCTCACAAGGTGATGAACATTGGCGAATGAGACCAGTTCAAACAGCGAGTCTACGGCAATTGACCCCGGCACGGCGGTCTTGCCCAGGTCATTACGGAGCAGGTCGACGATCATGAGGTTCTCGGCTCGATCCTTCTCGCTGCTCTGTAATTCCTCTGCTAGACGCAGGTCTTCCTTTGGATGTGGATGCCTGGGTCGTGTGCCTTTGATAGGTTGGGTGAGAATCTGTCGATCTGCAACCCGCACCAGACGCTCCGGTGAAAAACTCAGAATGTCGGCCCCCGGTGTTCTTAAACAGGCAGAAAATGGCGCGCGCTGGGTTTGCCGTAAAGCTTGATAGAGCCCGAGGGGGTTGCCTTGATATGCTGCGCTGAAGCGTTGGGCAAAATTAACCTGATAGCAATCGCCAGCATCGATATAGGTTTTGATTTTTGCAAACGCCTGATAATACTGCGAGGCTGACATGTCCATTTGAACGTCGCTGGTGCTCTGAAAATCCAAGTCGGTCAGCTCGCGAGATGGCGCTAACAGTTTGGCCCAGAGTGCCTTAGCCTGCGCCGTTGCCCCTGGCGTGCAGACCTGGTGAGTTTGGCGTAGTGCATGGTCGATAACGATAAAGATGTCATAAATACCTACCAGCATGTCCGCCAAACCAATCTCTGCATCAGCGAGCTCTGGGAGTTTGTGAGTACCATGAGTCAGCTCGTAACCGAAAAACCCAACCGCGCCGCCCTGAAACGGCAGATCCAGTGGGCAAGGTGAATCTGGCGCCATTGCTCGGACTGTCTGTTCGATCGCATCGAATCCATCCAGCGTCGTGAGTACTTGGTCTACCCGCACTTGACCCCGGATGACATCGATGGTCCTGCTGGGGTTGGCGCCGATAATGTCGTAACGCTGCTGCTCGGCGCCATGACTCTCGAGCAGAAACGGCAGATGTTGTTCCTCCAGTCTGCGAAACCACGCGAAAGCGTCGGTTTCGTAAGGCAGTTTTTCTACACTCCAGGGCATGGCATATTCTGCGTCGATTAAGGAATGGCAGTCTAACGTCGACGGCGCTCAAGGACTAATATTTACGCCACTGAACGCCAATTTTCTGTATACTTGGCAGCTTTTGAAGACAGACGAAAGAGGACAATAGAATGATAACAGCGGGGCAAAAATTCAGGCTGGCGATTGAGCAGGAGAGTCCACTGCAAGTAGTGGGGACCATCAACGCCTATACAGCGATTATGGCTGAGGCGTCTGGCTACCGGTGTATTTATCTGTCTGGTGCCGGTGTGGCGAATGCCTCCTATGGTCTGCCCGACCTGGGCATGACCTCGCTGGATAACGTTCTGGAAGACGTTCGCCGGATCACGGGCGCATCGAGCCTGCCATTGCTGGTCGATATCGACACTGGTTGGGGTGGCGCTTTTAATATCAGCAGAACTGTCAAAGAAATGATCAGAGCGGGTGCCGCCGGCGTGCATATTGAAGATCAGGTGGCGCAGAAACGTTGTGGTCATCGTCCGAATAAGGAAATTGTAAGCCGTACCGAGATGGCGGACCGCATCAAAGCTGCAGTTGATGCGAAGACTGATGATGCCTTTGTCGTCATGGCGCGCACCGACGCCTTGGCCGTTGTCGGCCTTGAAGAAGTGATCGAGCGCGCCAGAATTTTTGAAGAGGCTGGCGCTGATGCCATCTTCGCCGAGGCGATGACTAGCCTCGACATGTATCAGCGGGTCGTCGACGCGGTGAAGATCCCGGTGTTGGCCAACATTACCGAATTCGGCGCAACGCCCTGTTATACCACCGAGGAACTGGCGTCGGTTGGTATTAAGATGGCCTTGTACCCTTTGTCAGCGTTTCGAGCGATGAATGCCGCCGCGCTCAACGTTTACCAGACATTGCGTAGAGAGGGGTCTCAGCAAGCGGTGATTGACACTATGCAGACCCGTAACGATCTGTACGAGTTTCTGGGCTACCACGACTATGAAGACAAACTGGATCAATTGTTTACTAAAGAGTCGAGCAATTCGTAGCGGTTCGCTGCAATCTTTTTATATCAACGGATGAATAGGGGAAAATCAGATGGTTGAGAAAAAACTGGGAGGCGCAGGCTTACGGGGTCAGTCTGCAGGCGAAACGGCCCTGTGTACGGTCGGCAAGGAAGGCTCAGGCTTAACTTACCGAGGTTATGGTATCGATGACTTAGCGGCGAATGCACAATTCGAGGAAGTCGCCTACATGTTGTTGTACGGCGAGTTACCATCGAAGGCGCAGCTGGCTGCCTATATCAATAAGTTAACCGCGATGCGTGGTTTGCCTGACAACTTGAAGGCCGTGCTGGAGTTGATTCCGAAAGACACTCATCCCATGGATGTGATGCGAACCGGTTGTTCCATGCTAGGCAATCTGGAACCCGAGAAAAGTTTCGCTGAGCAACAAGAGGCGGCGGACCGTTTGTTGGCCGCGTTGCCAGCCATTATCTGTTACTGGTATCGCTTCACCCACGACGGTGTGCGGATCGACACGGATACCGGTGAAGCCAGTATTGGCGGTCACTTTTTAAAGATGCTGCGTGGCGATACGCCCTCTGAGATGCATCGCCAAGTGATGAACTGTTCGCTGATTCTGTATGCAGAACATGAATTTAATGCCAGCACATTTGCTTCAAGAGTCTGTGCCGCAACCCTGTCGGATATGTATTCCTGCGTGACTGCCGCCATCGGAACTCTGCGTGGCCCACTCCATGGCGGTGCGAATGAAGCGGCGATGGAGCTGATCGAGAAGTTCAAGACACCGGAAGAAGCTGTAACGGGTATCCTGGCTATGCTTGAGAGTAAAGCAACTATCATGGGCTTTGGTCATGCGATCTATCGCACCCACGATCCTCGTAACGATATTATTAAGGAATGGGCGCGTAAGCTCGCTGATGAAGCTGGCGACACGACCTTGTTTGATATTTCAGTGGCGGTTGCCAAGACCATGTGGGACGAGAAAAAGCTGTTTCCGAATGCGGATTTTTTCCACGCCTCGGCGTATAACTATATGGGCATTCCAACCAAGATATTTACCCCTATCTTTGTGATGTCCCGAGTTACCGGCTGGGCTGCTCATGTAATGGAACAGCGTTCCAACAATCGCTTGATCCGCCCCAGTGCAGATTATATTGGGCCAGAAAACAGAGCTTATACGAGTATCGATCAACGCGGCTAAAGCGTTTTCGTGCAAGCAGTAAACTAAGCGGCGGGCAGAATCTTCATGAATCTGCCCGCCGTTTTTTTATCAGAGCGTGAGGGCCTGAACCGCGCTTATGCCAGGTCGAATTTGATCCCCTGGGCCAGGGGCAGCTCGGACGAATAGTTGATCGTATTGGTGCTGCGGCGCATATAGCCTTTCCAGGCATCCGAACCAGATTCGCGGCCACCACCTGTGTCTTTCTCGCCGCCGAATGCGCCGCCGATCTCTGCGCCGCTGGTGCCGATATTGACGTTGGCGATGCCACAATCACTGCCAGTGGCTGAAGTAAAAAGCTCGGCCTCGCGGACGTCATTAGTGAAGATAGCAGAAGACAAACCTTGGGGAACCGCATTGTTGGCAGCGATTGCCGCAGTCAATGTCTTGTAGCTGAAGACATACAATATCGGCGCGAAGGTTTCGACGCTGACGTTGGCTTCTGTGGTCGGCATGGCGACCAGTGCCGGTCGCACATAGAAAGCGGCTTCGAGGCCGGCGACGGCCACGCGGTCACCGCCGGTGATTTTGGCGCCAGTAGCGGCGGCGGTCTGCAGCGCAGCTTGCATCTGCTCAAAGGCCTGTTGATCGATCAGCGGCCCTACCAGCGTGCCCGCTTCCAGGGGGTTGCCAACCGCGACGGAGGCATAGGCCGTTTGTAGTCGCTGGCACAATTCGGCATGGATGGACTCCTCAACAAACAGCCGTCGAGTGGATGTGCAACGTTGTCCTGCCGTGCCCACAGCCCCGAAGACGATGGCGCGTACCGCCATGTCAAGGTCTGCGCTCGGGCAGACAATGATGGCATTGTTACCACCCAATTCGAGAATCGTGCGACCAAGACGAGCAGCTACTCTGGGCGCCACGGCGCGACCCATAGCAGAGCTGCCTGTGGCGCTGATCAAAGGTATTCGAGGATCATCCAATGCTTGGCTGGCAATACTGGCATCGCCAATGAGCAGCTGGCTCAGGTTTTCAGGTGCATCACCAAATTCAGCCATTGCCGCACTGAAGATAGCTTGGCAGGCAAGGGCTGTTAGCGGGGTCTTTTCCGACGGCTTCCAGATAACACTATTGCCGCAGACAATCGCCAGTGTCGTATTCCAGGACCAGACCGCGACTGGAAAGTTGAATGCCGAGATGACCATAACCGGCCCTAGCGGATGCCAGTTTTCCTGCATTTTATGCTCCGGTCGTTCCGATGCGATGGTCAAACCATAGAGCTGGCGAGACAGGCCAACCGCGAAATCACAGATGTCGATCATCTCCTGAACTTCGCCTAACCCCTCTTGGAGCAACTTGCCTGATTCAAGGCTGACTAGCCGACCTAGGTTGTCCTTTTGTAAGCGCAAGTGATGGCCCAGCAGACGAATCAATTCGCCTCGGCGAGGCGCGGGAATCTGGCGCCAGGCCTGAAACGCCTTGCTGGCTTGATCGATAATAGTGTCTACCTCGGCTACGGGGGTGGTGTGAACCTGGGCTACAACCCGACCATCCACAGGACTTGTGACGGCCAGGTCACCTTGGGTGTAGCGCGTCGGTGCCACGCCAATGGCTGTTAGTGTATGGGCTATCGCGGTTTGGATTTCCATCATTAACTCCTGGTCATTTTAGTGTGAGCAGCCTTTGGCAGGTGTCTGAATCGCGTAAACACGACCAAATCGATTGCCTAGAAACAGATCCAAATCAATCTCTTCCTGAATGACGAAACCTTGGGTTGGAATCTGACCGTTGTGGAGCAGATCGAGCACGGCACAGAGACTGGAGGCCGTGGTGACTTGAATGGCACTGCGTTGCACGCCTTTGATCTGCTGGCTGTAGATTTTGTTGGCATAGGTTTCCTGAATGAGATGGTGGTTTTTCTTACCGCTGACGGTCACGAAAATCAGGACAACATCTTGCAGGGTGGCCGGAACGGCATTCTCCAGCACCTCCTTGAGCAGGTCTCGACGCTCTTTGAGCCGCAGGTCGTGGAGTAGGGTTTTCATGATATCGCGGTGACCGGGGTAACGAATGGTCTGATAACTCAGGCTTTTGACCTTGCCCGCCATAGACTCTGCCAGTGAGCCGATCCCGCCAGAGGTATTGAAGGTTTCATAATTAATGCCATCCATAGAAAAATGTTGCAGGTTCTCCAATGCGGCTGCGTGTATCGCCTTGCCATCCTCAATACAGATGCAGGGTTCACAATACTCGTTGATGACACCGTCCGTACTCCAAGTCAAATTGTAGTTAAGAGAATTCGATGGATACAGGGGTAGGGCACCGACACACATGCGGATTGAGTCCAGTTCATCGAAGCCATTGGCAATGTGTTGGGTGACGATGGAGATAAATCCTGGTGCGAGGCCGCATTGTGGAATAAAGGCTGATTTGGCAGTTTTGGCGATTTCTCGAACAAAGTCGGTGCTATCCACGTCCTCTGTCAGATCAAGATAGTGGCAGCCGACGGTCAGTGCTGCCTGGGCAATCACTTTCGTCAGGAAAAATGGCGTCGAGCTCAGAACGGCAAAATGCCCCGCCATACATTTTTCGAGCATAGCAACGTCTTTCACATCCTGCTGGACGATTTTGAGCAAGGGATGGTCCTTAAACTGATGCAGTGTCTCGGCCGAGGCGTCGATCAAGGTGATACTGTAGTCGCCGGTTTCGAGTAGTAAATCAACGATCGTTTCACCGATCTTGCCGGCGCCGATGATGGCGATTGGGGTTGGCTGGGTCATACAGTGCTCCTAGGCGGGTCGTACGCATATTGGGTACTCAGCTAGTTTCACGAAGATGTTGTGCAGAATGAATAGATAAAATGCCGTTATTGTCTACAATACAGAGCAGAATCACGACATAGATGAGCAAATTAGTGAAATATCTCGATCAGCAATTGATAGCCAGCCTGCGTGACAATGCCCGCAGTAGCACCTCGGAGATCGCTCGCAAGCTGGGGGTCTCGCGGTCTACCATCAATAGTCGAATCAAACGCCTTGAGGCCTTGGGTACGATCCAGGGATATACGGTGTTGTTTGGCGCAGAATATGCTGATCAGCAGGTCTCAGCCCATGTGCTGATCACGGTCAATCAGAAGCTGACAGGTCGTACTCACCTGGAACTACGCAATATCCCGCAGGTCAACGCCCTGTATGCGGTGAGTGGTGATTATGACCTGATGGCGGAGATCGCGGCCGGTTCAACGGCTGAAATTAGTCAGGTGCTGGACTTGATCGGTAATTTGCAGGGGGTTGAGCGAACAAATTCATCGCTGATATTGGAAACCAAATTCCGCCGTTGATCATCGACCGCTGGCGCTGACGATGCCAAGACTATTCAGGTTTGTGGTCTGTAGTTGAGCCTGATGTTCAAGCACTTTCTTGACGTAGCGGCGAGTTTCAGGGAACGGCGGGATACCGTGATACTTATCAACGTTACCGGCACCCGCATTGTAGGCGGCCAATACCAGCGGGATCTGGCCGCTGTAACGGTCCATCAGATAGCGCAGGTGCTGAACGCCGGCACCAATGTTTTTATGGGGATCAAACCGATCGCTGACTTGATATTGGGACGCGGTGTCTTTCATTAATTGCATCAGACCGGTGGCGCCTTTACGGGATACCGCATTCGGGTTGAAGCCTGATTCGATTTGGATCACCGCCTCGACGAGCAACGGATCAATCTGGTATTGCTGACTGGCGTCCTCAATAAAGTTGCGATAGTCTGCTGCACTGCTGCCTCGACGCTCGGCTTTTACCTGGCGATTGGCGAGAATGTGGCCAGCGTTCTTCAGGGTGCGACGATGGCGAACTAAGGTATATTGATGCGCTGAGGCCAAAACCGGCTTGTCTGACAATAGGCGCTCGCCGTCAGGACCACGGTAGATGTAAACGTCAGCTGCGACTGGCAGTGTGGCAAGGACCAGGCACAGACCCCAAAAAAGCCAGGCAAGCTGCTGTAATACCGCTGATTTAAGCGGGGCGCTGGCGAGTGGAGGTGGACGCAATGGCATAGGTTTCATGACGGTATTAAGTGAGTTTAGATTGAGTCTAGCGGCTTTCCCCCGGTGTGAAAATTATCTTCCCTACAGGCGGTGGGCTTGACCGGCTTAATGACCTTTTGATAGCGACGGAGAGTGACATGGACATTGTATTACCCGACCTTTGCGATGCTTACCCGGATCTCGTGCGGGTAGCTACGCCGATCTTTCAAAACTTTGGCGGCCGCCGAGCATTTGGGGGTCAGATCGTCACGATCAAATGCCATGAAGACAATTCTCTGGTGGCCCAGCAGGTAGCGCTGCCGGGGCATGGCAAGGTATTGGTCGTCGATGGAGGCGGTAGCCTGCGTTGCGGTTTGCTGGGGGACAACCTCGCGCAGAAAGCCTTTGAGAACCATTGGCAGGGGATCGTGATCAATGGCTGCATTCGTGATGTAGATATTATTGGTCTAATTGATCTGGGTGTTCAGGCTCTGGCGTGTCACCCTATGAAAAGTGTCAAGCGCGATATTGGGTTGCTGAATGAGCGAGTCACGTTTGGAGGCATCGAGTGTATTCCTGGGGAGTATCTCTATGCCGACAACAATGGTGTTTTGGTCTCGGTCGAAGCCCTATCGATGCCCGATTGAGCTGCAGCTAGATTTTCAGTTGACGCAGATTAGGGTCGTGCAAGCCGGTTTCCCAAGCTGACTTGAACTGGCGACCCAAGCGGCTGTTTTCTGTGATATCTCTATAGTTGACGAAGCCCTCATACTGCTCGAAATCCGACCGATAGATGACGCCCTCGGTATCCACGAGTACAAATTCGTCATTCAGATGGCGGAGTTCCGGGTCGACGATCTTGATGTTGATAGAAGACGACAGTTTGCGGCTGATATCTACGAGGGCGTGGCCGGTCTTAACCACACGATGGCTGTCGTACAGCAGAATCTCGATCTTGGTATAGCGATTGCGGCGGGCCAGGGCCGAGATACAGTCACTGAGTTCATCGGAGTGGAATAGCTTGTGATCAAGCATTGGTGACCAGATTCGAATGGATTGCTGGGCCTGCTGGCACATGTGGAGAATAACCTCGCGGAATTCCGCCTCCCGCTTTAGTCGTAGCAGTTGATGGTCTTGCCCCAATTTGTAGGTGTGACCGTCAATGCCGTCATCGTCGGCGCTGATGCTGCTGAGTTCTTGGCGCTGATGCCCTATATTGTTGATCGTCAGGTCTTTTCGGTAAATCTGATGCGAATGACCGTGAACCATGAATGGCTCGCCACTCGGGGTAAAGCCGCTGTGGGTAAACAAGCGATCCAGGTTCTGTAGGCCCGCTAATTGAGCCGCGGGCAAGCCGTAACGGGTGGCTCTGGCGACTGCGGCGTCCAAAAGTGCGCGACCGGCACCCTGGTGACGATGTCCAGGCAAGACTGCCAGGCGCGATATATTGCCCGCCAGGTCCATACGCACGACCCCGATGGTCTCGCCCGATGGGTTCTTGGCATGCCAGTGCAAGCTTGTCTTGTCAGTATCGTCACTAAGCCTGTCGACCGGCAAGCCGAGTTCTTGACGGAGCACCAGATCTCGAACCGCGGTAATGATTTCGCCGTCAGCGGACCAATCGGCCTCGAGGATGTCAACGTCGAGCAGGGCGATATCTGGTGCCTCGATTGTGCGCACAGGTGGGTTTTCAGTGGTGATCAGTGACTGGGTCATATGATAATGAGGGATGCCCGCTTCCATGAACTCAGCGCCATCAGCCGTAAAGCCGGCCCGTTGATAAAAGCCCAGGGCGTGGCTCTGGGCATTGAGAAAAGCCACCGCAAACCCCAGGTGTCGAGCGTGGTCTACCGCCGCTTGAAGTAACGCGGCCCCGATGCCAGTGCCACGATAGTCGCTAAGCACGGCCATTCGGCCAATCTGCCCACTTGGTAGCAGGCGCGCGGTACCGATGGCGATGCCAGCGGCATCTGTGGCTAGCCAGTGCTGGGCGGTTGCGTCTTGGCCGTCCCATTCTTCCTCTTGGGACACGCCTTGCTCAATGATGAACACCTGGCGGCGCAAGTTTGACAAGGTGCTCTGTGCCACCAGCCAGTCAACTCGGGTTATCTGGTAACGGTTAAGCTGGAGATCATTTGGCATATCGAAGCCTTCGATAGGGCCAGCGATTTGATGCTTGCTCGACATAAGTCGATACAAGACCCGTGGCTGGGTGGTTAAGGGATGAGTGCAACAGCACCCTCCTGGAACAGCCAGTCGATCACCGACCGGTGTGCTGGTGCCGCAGGAATATCTGCCAGATCAATTCTACGCAGTGTTTCTAAAACGGCAAACCAGCTAAGCACTTCAGGGTCCACTTCGCTGGCGGTGCCGTTGACGAAGATCATCCCGGAGTCTGGGCCTTGCTGATGGCAAAGACGAGTTGGCAGATGACAGACTAAAGCGCCCTTAGCCGTTGGCCAGTGGATCACCGCATTGTCATCCTGGGTGATCAGGTCTGGTTCCTGCAGCTGTGTCATGTAGCAGCCGAACCAGCGACTAATAGTGCCCGCGCGGGTTAATTCGGGAATTAACTTGTCCTGTAATTGTTGGATGTCATCGGGCATCAGCCCGCTGGCTGGTTCACCAAGACGATCATCGAGGGTCTGGGTGTCCACCAGTTCATCGGTAATTTGGTCTGCCAAGCTGGATATCATCTCAGCCAGGGTTGGATTTCGAAGCCCAATAGAGAGTGTCAGGCTGTCTTCTGAGGCGACCCCATAGTGGCCAACACCCGGTGGTATGTACAGGATATCTCCCGCCCGCTGAGTCAGCGTATCGGTAGTGGGGAAAGTCTCCAGTAAGCGGATATCCGCATCCGCCATTAGGTCATCATCGGTAAAGGGCCCGGGCGCCAGTTGCCAGTGTTTTTCGCCGCGGATCTGGAGCAGAAAGACGTCATAATGGTCAAAATGAGGACCGCAGCTGGCACCACTATGACCGTAACTGGCCATAACATCGTTAATACGCCAGCGGGGCAGGAACCCAAAATGGCGGGTCAAAAGATCGCTGATGACCTCAAGGTGTTGTTCCAGCCCCTGAATCATCAGCATTTCACCGCTGGCCAGGTTCTCGATGTCGAAAGGACCCAGTTCCAGCTGATAATCTTCTGGAGCGCCACTGATGACTCGAGATTCGATGAGAGGATCTCCAGCTAAATAAAATAAATTATTATTATTCAGTTCGTTATCAATGTTACTTAATGTGTTTCCGAATAAATTTTCGCCGTGCCACGGACGTTTGCGCCAGTAGCGCTGCTGGAATTGTTTATAGGTAATGTCGGCGTGCTCGAACCAGGTCACGATGGATTGATCGAGTCGATGGGCCGCATAGCTAAGTCAGGCATCATTTAACAGCCTGTCAGTGAGCGCCACGGCTGCGCCGATATAGTTCGCAGGGGTTAAAGCCAGGATCTGCTGGCGGGCTTCTTCAGGTAAGTCCAGCGTCAATATCATAGCTTCGATGCGTTGTTGATTCAGAGATTGACCGCGGGTGAGTACCTTAAGTTTTTCATAAGGCTCTTCGATATTGTATTTGCGCATAATGGTCTGGATGGGTTCCGCCAGCACTTCCCAACTGTTATCCAGATCTGCTTGCAAAGCATCATGGTTAAGTTCCAGCTTGCCCAGCCCCTTGAGTGTCGATTTATAGGCGATCAACGAGTAGGCGATACCGCTGCCAAGGTTGCGGAGCACGGTAGAGTCCGTCAGATCTCGCTGCCAGCGACTGATCGGGAGTTTCTCGGCCATATGATTGAGAATCGCATTGGCCATACCGAGGTTGCCCTCAGAGTTTTCAAAGTCGATGGGGTTGACCTTGTGCGGCATGGTGGAAGACCCGGTTTCTCCCGCGACTTGGCGCTGCTTAAAGTAACCAATGGAAATATAGGCCCAGATGTCTCGATCAAGGTCGAGCAAGATGGTATTGAAGCGGGCGAGGGCATCGAAAAGTTCACTGATGTAGTCGTGGGGTTCAATCTGAGTCGTGTAAGGGTTCCAGACCAAGCCGAGTGAGGTGACAAACTGTTCGCTGAGCGCCAGCCAATCCGCAGCAGGATAGGCGGAGACATGGGCGTTATAGTTGCCGACCGCACCATTGATCTTACCCATAATCGGTACAGCCATCAGTTGCACGTACTGACGTCGCAAGCGCGCGACGACATTCGCGAGTTCCTTGCCCATGGTGGTGGGCGAAGCGATCTGGCCGTGTGTTTTTGACAACATCGGCACTGCCGCGTACTGCCGGGCCAAATTCTTGAGATGATCCATTACAGCGGGTAGTTGGGTACTCAAGACTGACGAACGGCACTTTTCCAGCATCAACGCATAGGCCAGGTTATTAATATCTTCAGAGGTGCAGGCAAAGTGAACGAACTCCAGGCCGGTGAGTAGCTCCGCCTGTTGGCTTTCGCGAAAGCGCTGTTTGATGAAATATTCTACCGCTTTGACGTCATGGTTAGTGGTCCGTTCGTAGTCCTTGACGAGTTCGGCGTCGCTGAGGCTGAAGTTATCCACAATGCCGTCGAGATAAGCCGTAGCCGCAGCTGATAAGGGGGCCAAATCTTTGACCTCAGCGTTTGCGGCAAGGAACTGGTACCAACGAATTTCCACCACCACGCGATGATGAATCAAGCCGAATTCGCTAAAAATGCTGCCGAGTTCCGTGGTCTTGTCGGCATAGCGCCCGTCGATCGGGGTCACTGCCATCAGGGGGCTGAACGTCATATGTTTCTCGATATATTATTAAGATATAGTTTTAAGATATAGTTTTAAGATATTGATATTAATGAATATTGTATAAAGCTTCCTGCATTCGACCGCGGCTGATCAGGAACTGCCATCGTCTTCCGCCCACTTGGCGCCAGAGCACGGCGGCGCGAACCGCAGCCAGCAATAATGCGCGGATGCGATTGATATTCGCCGGTATCTGTAACTGTTGGCGACTCCCGGAAACTTTGATTCTGGGCTCTATTTTGCCCAAGGTTGCTTGGTAAAGCTCGGCGAGCTCGACGATGGTGGCGTCGTCAATGCCTGACTGATACTGCTGCCTGAATAGGCGTTGTTCTTCAATGCTGGCAATCCGCTCGCCCAGCATCTTAAGCATGACAGGGTCAGCGGATAATGCACGCTCGAGGCTGATCACAGCGAACATATAGCGTAACAGGTCGCCGTGATCCTGCAGGTTAAAGCCTTTGAGCATGTCGCCGAGCGCACCGAGTCCAGTGCGCACGCCGCGCTCGCCCGCGTACACATCGCTAACGGTGTGCGGGTTTTGGACAAAAATACTCGCCAGGCTCTGTTCCATGGAGTCTCTCGCAAGCAGGCCGGTTCTGGCGATACTCGAGACCTGGTGGACTGTCTGAATCAAGCCTGCCAGCGCTAGCGTGCGCTCCTGCCAGTAAGTACTCAATGGGAAGGTGCCAATGGCGTCGTGGAGTCGATGATGCCGCCACCGAGGCACACATCAGCGTGATAAAAGCACACCCATTGGCCAGGCGTGACTGCCCGCTGAGGCGCATCGAAAACCACACTGTAGCCCTCGTCGGTCGCGGCCAACATCGCGATCTGATCGGCCTGGCGATAACGCACCTTGACGGCTAATTGGCAGGGTAGAGCGGGTGGATCGTTGACCCATTGAATCTCGTGGCAAGCTAGGGCTCCACAATACAGCGCGTCGTGGCGGTTCCCCTGGGCGACTCGCAGTATATTGCCAGTCAGATCCTTCTCAACCACGTACCAGGGTGCCTCCGCCGCTTGTTGTACCCCACCGATGCCCAGCCCTTGGCGTTGGCCCAGCGTGTAATACATCAGCCCTTGGTGTTGGCCGAGGATTTGATTGTCGAGGTTTTTGATGTCGCCAGGCTGAGCCGGCAGATATTGCTCAAGAAAGTCTTTAAAGCGGCGCTCACCAATAAAGCAGATGCCCGTCGAGTCTTTCTTATCAAAGGTCACCAGGTCATGGGCTTCGGCGATTCGCCTGACCTCAGTTTTTTCTAGCTCGCCCAGCGGAAACAGGCAGTGTCTGAATTGGCTACCGGCCACGGACTGCAGAAAATAGCTTTGATCTTTGTTGCCATCGATCGCCTTCAGGAGGCGCGTTTCGTTTTCGCCATGTTCAAGGCGCGCGTAGTGCCCAGTGGCAATCAGTTCTGCGCCCAAAACCTGAGCATATTCAAGAAACACTTTAAATTTGATTTCCCGATTGCACAGGATATCTGGATTTGGCGTCCGTCCTTGTTGATATTCGCTCAGGAAATGCGCGAACACGTTATCCCAGTATTCGGCGGCAAAATTGGCTTCATGGAGCTTGATGCCCAATCGGTCGCAAACCTGGCGGGCGTCTTCAAGATCCTCGCGGGCCGTGCAGTACTCGCTGCCGTCATCTTCTTCCCAGTTTTTCATAAACAGACCTTCGACCCGAAAGCCGGCGTCGCGCAACAACAGGGCAGCGACAGACGAGTCGACACCGCCAGACATGCCGACTATTACCGTTGTGTCTGCAACGGGTCTGTTGAGTCGTGGGTACTGCATAAGGTCGAATCGGCCTTTTAAAAATGAATCGGTTAAAAACATCATTTTACGTCAGCAGCCCTCTGACATCCATGGTTGAGTCAGCAGTTTGGCAAATCGTCGCACCTTCCTGACAGATTAGCGCAGCAAATAGGGGGGGCGGACAAGGGGCGCAGAT